>Ga0070670_100001569_pt1 | contig 18413 bp, 18 predicted proteins | sample KBSS63metaG_FD_64665 | JGI IMG/M metagenome (GOLD analysis project Ga0070670, IMG submission 64665) | Switchgrass rhizosphere microbial communities from Kellogg Biological Station, Michigan, USA - KBS S6-3 metaG | ecosystem: Host-associated > Plants > Roots > Rhizosphere > Soil ... | reverse complement strand
AAGCGTGGCATGAATCGCGGGCCATGGCCGCTCGTTGCGAGCCGACAGACTTTAGCGGATCTTACTGCCAGCGGCAATCGAATTGCCCCCGGGGTCGAAGGCTACGCTGCGCTGCTCACGAGCGGCCACGGCGAGCGCCAGGGCGTCCGTCATATGCAGCCAATATTTGTCCTTGGGCCGCAAACCCAGAGCGGACCGCACTGGCCGCCGTGGAACGAGACCCTTCAGCTGTTCGAACGGCCCAGTAGCTAGGGCCTCGGCGACGTCGATCTTGGTGGCATAGGGATTTCCGACGATCGCCTGACGGATTGTGCGCGGTGACAGTTCCACCACTCGCAGACTCAGCTCTTCCGCCCTCGCGCGCAGCTCCTGCGCAATCACCGTCATGAGCGCAGCCCGCTTGGTGGCGAGCGCTAATGGCTCCTCGATCGCGACAAGATCCGGCTGGTGCTTGGCGATCGCTTCGAGCAGCACGCGTCGCGCTTGGCCGATCACATCGTGTGGCCTGGTGCCATTGCGAAGGGTGTGCACGCCGTAGTCGAGTAGTTCCTTGCCGCGAAGGACGGCAAGGCCCATCTCCTTGGTGCCGGGGTCGATGCCGAGAATCGTCTTGGTTTCCATGGGTCAGAGAAATATGAGTGGGTAAATGCCCTCCCGAGGGCTGCTCGTTTGCTGGGTCCCTTGCGGACCGGCAACCGAGATCAGTGGCGCTCGAACAAGGCGGAAGGCGCCAGGGTCAGCCGGAGATCCGGCTGCGGGAGGGCGGGTGAGCCACCGCCTGGTGGTGGAGACCGAGCGCGACCGCATCGGTCATGTTGAGCCAGTACCGTTCTTTCCACCGCCGATCTTGCGTGAGGTAGACGCGCAGGTTTGGGAAGACATGAGTCACGGCGAGGGCGACCTCTTTCTTCTTCGCCTTGCCATTGCCTGCCACGGTTTGCCGGACGCGCTGAGGCGAGTAGGTGGCAAAGTGGCCACCGCGTCGGGATGTGAGATTCCGAGCCGAGCGGGTAATCTCGTGGAGCTCGTTGAGCCACGGAACAGGGTGTCGGTACGTCTTCTCCACCACGACTGCGTCGGGGCGATGGGTGCCGAGCCAGCGACGCAGGTGCTTTCGCGCCTCATCAAGCCGTTTGGCCCTCGGCACCAACTTCAAGTTGAGAACGCCGGCGGTGACAAGACGCGGGCCTTGCAAGACGGCGTAGCCGAGCTCGCGCAGCCCCGGGTCGATCGCGAGGATGGTGTCAGGATTCCTTGGCATAGCGTTTGAGTAAGTAAATGAAGAGCGCGGTTCGTGAGCGACGGATCTGCGTCTCAGGCACCGCGAGCGTGCCGGCGAGCGCGCGCCGTACGAGATCGTCGCCGTAGAGCCCGAGCGCTGCCTCCAGTGCGCCCTCAGCTTCACGCTCGCCGAGCGCGCGTTGGATCTTCGCGACCGTGAAGAACCGACTGGGTGCGGCAGCGGTGGCCGTTGGCTTCTCAGAAGACGCCACGTGCTTCAAGGTCACCGTCACGGTGCCGTTCTGCCTTCTCGCCTCCAGGTACCCGCCTTTGCGGAGGTGCCCGAGCCAAGAGCGGATCGTCCCTTCGGGCAACCCCATGTCCCGCCCGATCGCCGCGGGTTCCACTTCGAAGGTCTCAGCGCCAACAGGGCGCCGCGCCAAGAGGTCGAGATAGAGCCAGATGCCTGCGCGCATGCGTCGCAGGTGGTAGGCCCGCGGATGCTCGAGGATGCGGCGGTCGAGGGTGAGCGTGATGGCTAAGGCGTTGGACATGGGTGTTGGCGTTAGGAGGGACTTTGGCTCTTGCGGGCGAGACGTGGCAACAAATGCCTGAACAGGGCCGTGCGACTCTTGCGGATGCCCTGGGCTCGGCGGACACGGCTGAGGGCTGTGCGGATGACGTAAGGCGAGTAGAGCTCGACCGCCTTCTTGAACGAGGCGCCATCGGTTTCGCCAAGGGTTTCAAGGATCTCGTGAAGCAGTTCATCTCCGCCGCGCGGACGTTCTGGCCTATAGCTTTTCTTTAATCGCTTTGATTGTAAAAGCTTTGGATAGCTATAGGCAGAAGTGGGCAGATTCGACGATTCCTCGTGATTACCAGGCCATCTTTTGAGCCGCAGCACAAGGTAGGGCAGCGGCGACAGGATCTCAATTTCACTGTCGGTGGCCAACGCGGTCAGCGCGACGCGAAGCGCTTCTGACGTTGACTGCAGTTCATCACAAAGGACCACCTCTCGGGTGATCACGACGCCCTGGGCGCTGGCCCGGTTTCGCAGAGTGTGCAGGAGACGGTCCTTCATGAGACCGCGTGGTTAGAGTCCTCCGATGAGAAGAGATCGCGATAAAGGGACTGCGGTGCGGTTCCGAGCTCGCGGGCGAGTCTCACGACCGTCGGAAAACTGGGCAGGCGAAGTCCGCGCTCACACAGAGACACGAAGCTGCGGCCCAACCCCACTGCCGAGGCAAGCTGCCCCTGTGAAAGGCCCGCCCTGAGGCGGTACTGACGAAGGGCATTGGGAAATTTGGGGCGGTGGCGCGAGCGCCGGGGGGTGAGTTGCACGGTCATGCAAACAGCGTAGCAACCCGAACAAAAACCGAATAGAGGGGGTAACGCGACAACCTGTGCGCAACCCTGTGGACAAGTGACTTTGTGCCCATGGATGCGGCACCACGGTCGCCTCCACCCTCCTGCCGCACATGGCCATTCTGCGTCAGAATGACTTTATGGAGACTGCCGAGCACAATAATACTGTCGCCCACTACGCCCTTGGCCTGACCGAAGCAGAAGTGCGGCGTCTTCAGGACATCTTGCGCCGGGAATGCGGGATGGAGGTGACGCTCGAGGTCGCGTGGGCGCGAGCTATTGAACTCCTCGCGCTCTTTCGCATGCTGCTTGGCCCGTTCCCTGGAGACGCACGGGATGCGAGTTCGAACATTGTGGCTATTGACGAAAGTCGCGTCCTGAGGAATTAATTACTACACCATTCGTATGCCCACCCATGTCATCTATGCCCGCAAGTCTTCGGACTCCGAAGACAGGCAGGTGCTCTCCATCGATTCGCAAATTGCTGAACTCAAGGCACACGCTTTGCGGCGTGGTGTCGAGGTCACCGAAGTCCTGACGGAGGCGCGCTCCGCCAAGGAACCCGGTCGCCCCGTCTTTGGGGATCTCATGCGCCGCATCCGCCGCGGCCAAATTGAAAGCGTGCTGTGCTGGAAGATGGACCGGCTGGCGCGCAACCACCTCGACCACGGCGCCGTTCTGCAGGCGCTGGCCGACGGCAAGCTCAAGGAAGTCATTACCCCGGAGCGGGCGTACACGAGAAGCGGCAACGACCGGTTCCTCGGCAACTTTGAGCTCGGCATCGCCACCAAGTTCATCGACGACCTACGAGACAACGTCAAACGGGGCAATCGGGCGCGATTTCAGCAGGGCTGGCCGAACTACCGCCCCCCCGCCGGGTACATGGAGGACCGCGAGACCAAGACGGTCGTCAAGCATCCGGTCAACTTCGATCTCATCCGACGTGCATGGGACCTGCTCCTCACGGGCACCATGCAGCCGCGGGCGATTCTCAAAGTCCTCAACAGCGAGTGGGGCTATCTCTCACGGAAGACGAAGGCCGGTGGGGAGCGCCAAATGTCCTTCTCGGGACTCTATGCCCTTTTCTCCAAGCCCTTCTACATGGGGGTCATCCAGCTCAAGAGCGGCGACTCCTACAAAGGCGCCTTCGAACCGATGATCACGGAGGAGGAATTTGCGCGGGCGCAGGAGATTCTTGGACGTCCAGGCCGGCCACGGCCAAAACACCGCGAGTTCGCCTTCTCGGGGATGTTGCGGTGCGGGTCCTGTGGCCGGGCCATGGTCGGTGAGATTCACACCAAGCGCAGCGGCAAGAGCTACGTCTATTACCGCTGTCACCGACGGGGACAGGTGCGCCCCTGCACCGAGCCAGCACTGCCAGAGCGTGCCCTCATCGAGCAGATCGAAGCGGATTTGGCGCGCATGCAGCTGACGCCCGAGGCGGCCGGCTGGATCCGAGAGAATCTCTTGGCAACGCTCAAGGCCGAGGCGGACCAGGTCGCGAGCATCCGCCAATCACAGGAACAGGCTCTGCGCCAAGCACGGACGGAGGAGGACACGCTACTGTCCCTGCGGCTTCGCGGTTCGATCGACGATGACACCTACGAACGCCGACGCGCCGAAGTGGTCTCCCGGCGTGTCCAACTGGAGGTCAAACTGTCGCGTCCGGCTCCCACCATGGAGACTCTAGTCGACCGGGTGCAATCCGTCGTCGCCTTCTCCGAGCACTCACCGAAGGCTTTCACAGGGGGCACATCGGTTCTGCAACGGCAGGTTTTGGAAACCGTAGGTTCGAACTACCGGATCGTCGGAAGAAAAGCGCTCTACGAAGCGAAGAAACCGTTCATGTACCTCAAAACGACGGACTCGAAATCCGACTGGTGCACCATTGTGGAGAACGTTCGAACCTGGCTTCTTGATAAGCCCGACGAGTATCTGCCATCGTTCGACCAATTGCGCAGCTCGGTCTAACCCCATCATCCCTAATAACCAACGTGCTTTCAGCGGTGATGCCACCGCTCGGAAGTTCTTCGGCGACACCCTCGGCATCCGCATCCCAAGCATTTGAGATGAGCTCGGCAACCGCGGCAACTGGGCTGAATGCCCAAGTGATCGATGACCCGACCGTGGAATGTTATTTTCAGAGTCGGGTCAGCCACGTTTGGCGTCTCTCGCAAGTTCGATTTGGCGACGAAGTCTTCGCGCGTGAGGTGCTACGAACCCAGGAGGGAACGCGTTGCCAATCATTTCCGCCGCCCGAAATTTACCCTGACTTAGAGCGAATTTGTACGAACTTGGGAATCCTTGGAGAAGCGCGGCCTCTCTGAGGGTGATTGCCCTATCCTGGTCAGGGTGGAGAAAACGCCCCTTCGATGGATTGACGCAGCCTCCCGTTATGGTTGGGGCGACATCATCCCATCGCATTCTCCCATACACATCGTGAAAGCCATCGGATTTGATGTGACATCTCAGCTGTGATTCTGCGCCCAGATCCGCCCGGCTGCCTCCATCCTTTGGGATTCTCCTAATGAGGTCCGCGACCCGCGCTTTGCGTCGTTCGGACAAATCATGGCACGGATCTCCGCTATTTCCGGGGACCGGGAGCAATGAAATCGTTTTGCGGACAGTGGAACGCTTGGTCCGGGGTGGAGCAAGAGTTGGTTCACCCAAAAGACTTCCGACTAGTATCAGACGACGACGACGTTGCGGCACACCGTAGTCAGCCGCATCCAAGACCCTGCTCACGACGTGATACTTCAACCGGTGTAATCCGCGAATCAGAACGCGCAATCGCCAGTTATTAGCCAAGCCAGGCACATTCTCCAGCATCACAGTTTGCGGCTTGAGCACCCGCGTGAAGCGCAGGAGCTGATACACCATGTTGGCTCCGCGACCCACAGCGCGATGTTTGCCATTCAGGGTCCTCATGGACGAGAATCCTTGGCACGGTGGGCACCCAGCAAGCAACGATAATTGCCCTGGCTTGAACCCCAAAGACTCCATCACCCGCGAGGCTGCGAGATTGCTGATATCCTGATTCCATAGCTGAACGGTAGGATTATTGACCCGGTACGTTTCGGCTGCCAGTTCATCCAGCTCAACTGCGGCAACGACCTCAAATCCGGCCCGTTGGAGGCCTAATGACAGGCCTCCACAGCCGGAAAATAGATCGATTGCAGTTGGTCTCGAGTGTGCGCGGGTCACCGAAGCAAATTAGGAGTAACGGCCAGGAAACTCAAGGCCCGCGCGTTGGAGTTGCAACGTATTGGGGAATAACCGTTTACGGGCTACGATTCTTCTTTCGTGATCAATTGGTCTGGCCCACGTTTTCTCGGGCAAGCCCTGCTCTGAGGGAGCTATGACCTACCGATCAAGAGGGAATGAGGAATAGGTTCGCGTCTATGCCCCGCTCTTGGCGCCGTAATGCTCGAGGTCTTGGCGATCCTGCCCCCATGAGGCTGCCACCATGAACTCCAGCTCGCAGTTGAAGGCATCGATTGAAAGCTTGGAGCCCGCTCGGATAGTCGAAGCAGCCCAAGATTCGGCGCGCTGGACACCCATTGACGTGGCTGCACTGGCCAGCCGGTTGGCTGGGAGCGGCGAGCAAATGCACTGGCTGAACACCTCCGTCGCAGACATCGCTTCTACAGGCGGCCCAGGCTCACTTTCGACGCTGCTCGCCCCGCTTGTTCTGAACGCCCGCGGCGCCCAGATTGTCAAGCTCGGCATTCCCGGTCGCCCAGCGGGAGCCATTGACTCCTTTGCAACTATTCCGGGCTATCGAGTGCTCCTCAACTCGAAAGACGTGCGAGCTGTTGTTGCCACATGTGGATTTGCCCACTTTCTTGCCGACGAAAGATTCGCTCCTGCAGACGCAGCGCTCTACGTCTATCGCAAAAGAGTCAGTGCAGTCGCCGTTCCGGTCCTTGCCTGCGCCAGCCTGCTCGCGAAAAAGTTGGCAGTTGGCGTCACAAGAGTTGGGCTTGACGTGCGCGTGGGACCCCATGGCAATTTTGGGGCCACCTTGGACGAGGCTCGCAGATCCAGCTCGCTCTTCTGTGATGCGGCGCGCCACCTCGGCATTGACGCGACAGCATTTGTCTCCCCAACACACGCACTTCCTCAGCCCTGGATTGGACGTGGTGAAGCTCTCTTGGCTCTCGCCCGCGCAATCGGACTTCGCCCTCTGGAGGACGATGCTTGGCTACGCGAACACGCCTTGCAGTGTCGGAACATGGCTGACACCGTTTTGGAGCCCGACCTTGCACCCGAGGACCGCATCAATGATTATCTGGCCGAAACTCGAGCTGCACTTGAAGCACATCTTGAAGCCCAAGGAGCGACAGTGGCTGCTTTCTTGGAACGAATAGACTCCACCGCAAGCGCCCCCCGGGTGGCGATTTGTGCGCCCGGGGAAGGCTGGTTCGGCCTCGATCTCGCGCGAGTCCGCGATGCCCTCATTTCAACGCGTTCTCACGAGATTAACGACTCGTTCCTTGACCCAGCGGGGATCCAAGTCGTCACTCCTCCCGGAACCTACGTTTCGCAGTACGACGAACTGATTCGCGTGCGCCACAGCGGCCCGCCGCAAAAGGCGGATGGACTCTATGAGGCCCTCCGCGCGGCAATTCAGATTTCTGCAACTGCTCCTCGTGTCGTATCACCAGCGCCATTGGAGATAATTCGTGCCTAGCCTGTGCTGCTTCTGGTGTCCTTCCGGGGACTTCAGTGAGCGGAAGTCCGACGAGCCCTGCCCAACTTGCGCCCGACGCTATGACGCACCCTTGACGAGTCCCCCAGCGCGGATCAACTCCTACACTGTTGAGGAGCCTTTAACGCGCGGCTTTTATGGCGCCGTTTACAGGGCACGACAGACATCTCTTGATCGTCGCGTGGTACTTAAGGTTGTCTCGAAGGCTGTTTACGCCTTTTTCGGCAAAGATTGGGCGCGGGAGTGTCGCGAACATGCGGCAATCGCGGAAGGGTCCCCATTCGTTGCCAATATCACCGAGCAGTTCGACGCTGACGTACTTTTTGGTGCGACATCTACGCCATGCCATGTAGCCGTCCTTGAGGATATTCCCGGATCGACTCTTGAGCACACTCTCGCTTCTCCCGGAGAGAGCGGCCTTACACCAAGAATGGCTGGGCAGATTGCCGCGGACATGTTCGAGATTCTCAATCTCTTCATTAGCCGTGATCGATCCCATAATGACCTTCACGCGGGGAACATCATGGTGGCACGACTTCCGCCAGCCACGAGGCGTTCTGAAGGCATCGACCCTGGAGTGAGAGCAGTAGCCATTGACATGGGCTCCGTACTCGACGCGAGCCAGAGCGGCGATCATCATATCGGCGATCAACACCACATTGCGCGTCATCTTCTTGCGCTCACAACCGCATTGCGCACACTCGGGCCTACGCATTCTGATCAAGACTACAGGTTTACCGGCGCCCTCCGTGGTCTTGCCGAGCACTTGACGCCGGATGCTACGTCTCAGCGTGTCATGACACCGTCAGATGCCCTTCGACTGCTCCGGAGCGCCCTTAGCGCAGTAGACGAGCCTTGGCGCCTGCAGTTGTCCCTCCAGCGATACGGTGACGCATACAATGCTCAGGCCCTTGAGTCTTGGCACGTCCCGGAGCTGTGGATCGACCCCAGCGGCAGATGGTTACGAAAGACGACCGCTCGGGGCCCCCAGGTGATTACCGGCATGCGCGGTTGTGGCAAGACAATGCTCGTTCGCGCACTTCACTTCCATGCTCGCGCAGCTCGCCTCCCGGAGCCGGGTGAGAGCGCGATTGCTCTTGACCGACTGAAAGCCGACGGGTTCCTCGGCCTGTTCGCCTCATGTCAAAAACTTCTTAACCCACTCGAACGGCGCAATGGCGGAAACGACGCGGAGCTCCAGCCGTTTGAGCGCCTGTATGTGGCGTATCTGCGCGATGCCGTTCAAGTCCTTCGCCATCTTCGTTCACTCGCACCGGATGCCTTGCTTGGTTCAGTCAACGATCTGCTACGGGATGCCCTTAGCCCGCTGGGACTAAATGTGGCTCCGGGGCTTATCGGAGACGAGCAGCGCTTTGATCAGTTTCTTATGACCCTTCAGTTTGCACTCGATGATGGCAGTTCGGACTGTCGCCTCAAAGTAGCACCCGCCGAGGCATTTGCGGTTCTCGCGGCCGTAGTTTGCGCTGCCTCACCCATTCTCACCGGCAAATATGTCTTGTTCTTGCTCGACGACGTGTCGACACGCTACCTGAGGCAAGACACTGTTCGTACGGTTATTTCGCGACTTTTATTTCAACATCCGCGCTGCGCTTTTAGAATTACGACCGAGGCCCAAACGCTACACCGCGTTCTGCTATCGCCAGGCGGTGGGGCACCCGCCGACCCACTCCGCGATTACGAAGAGATAAATCTTGGCTATGAGGTCTATCGTTTGCTCCAGCAAGGGTCGAACAAGGAGAGCACGGCCTTTATCTCCGAATTGCTTCGTAGGCGAGGTCGTACATTCAATGACGCACTGTATCGTGCGGCGCCTCGCAGGGTACTAGGCGATTCGTCACTTGAGGACATTGCAAAGGCTATCACCAGCAGCTCCGCGACCTCTGCTGAGCGCAAACGCGTCTATCATGGTCTCCGTGCAATTCAGGCAGCGTGCGTCGGTGATTTAGGCGATGTTGTGAAGTTGTACGAGAAGATTTTGCAGCGGGCTAGCATTGACAACCTTCCGGTACCCCAGGAGATTCAGACCGATTGCTTCCTAGAGCATTCCGCGAGTTTGATGCACTTCCTGAATCGACGCGACCAGCGGAAAAAGGGTCTTGCCCTGGCCTTCGCACAAGCCGCGGGGGAATTACTGCAGCGGTCGGCCAAGACTAGCGAAACAACTACCCCAGACAGACTGCGTCAGTACACCAAGCTCTATGTCCGGGTCGAGAGCGGGCGCGAAAGCGCCGTGGTCGCCAACAAAATCCTTGAGTTGCTTGACGCGGGTGTCTTCGTCTATGACGGGGGAGGTCCGCGCACGAAGACCAGGGACGATGACCCCGTACTGCAATTCAAATTGTCCTACCGTAAGATGCTTGGCTTGGCGAGTTTTCTTGGCCTCGCGGATCGCGATCGCTTCGAGCTTTCCGGCAACGACCTAAGGCGCTGGCTTGACCACCCTGGAGAAGCCAGAGCCATTCTGGTCGAAAGCGAGGTGCGCCGCGGAGCGCGTTCGCCCGACACACTTGATGACACCGTCTTGGTTGATGAAGAGTTTGACCTCCTCTTGGAGGCAATGACTTCGGGAGAAGCATCTTTGGAGGAGTCGCCCCACGATCCTCAACGAGCAGTGCAAGGCACATTCGCATTCGGCGATACGCCCCCCACCCCGCCACAAGACCTTTGCCCTGTTCCCTCGCTAAACATTCAATGCGAGCAAGCCTCTCTCTCACAGTGGTCGCTAGATGCCGTTGACACATTGGTACTTGCCCGAGGATTTGAGGACAGGGCGCTCGTATCAGCTGAGAGAGTGCTCGCAACCATTAGGCCGCGACGCATCATCCTGATCAAGTATGCGGAGGACGAAGGCATCGGAGTTGCGCAGCTCGTTGAAGCGACGAAGATCCCCCATACCGTGGTTGCGGGGATTCCTGACTTGAAGCGTGCATTATCGGCGGCACGTGGGAATGTCATCCTAGACGCCTCTGGACTCTGGAAACCTTACTTGTTTGTTGCCGTGCGAGACATTCTCAGATCTGCGGGCCACGTGAGCATTGTGCATACTCTCGCCGAACACTACTACCCGCGCAACGAGGACATCGCCAACCTTGGCCTTACGGCGGGCTCCGCAGTGCCAAGTGAGTTCTTCGGGCGCCTCGCCGAGTCGACGGTAATGGGTGAAGCAGGCCCATACAACTTGGTGCGGGTGCACGATGAGCCCGCAAGCCCTGAGCGCTGGCGCGCGGTCCTGGCCTCGGCGTCCGCAAAGAACGATCGGCTCCTACATCTGCTGGACGAGCGCGATTACGATGCCGCTCGGATTTTTGTCCCTCCCCCCACCTCCCCACGTCGTCGGCTGGCACGGGCGGCGACGGAGCTCGTGGCGAGCGCGGCCGACTCCAATGTAGGTCTGCTTGAAGTAGACACGAATGACATCGCGGCGGCACTTGCTGCGACGAACGACGTCTACAGTGAATTGTATTTCAGAAGCGGCGCCAATGTGGAGATCGGATTAACGGGCTCGAAGGTTCACGCTGTGGCATTCGCTGCGCTCGCGGCTGCGGCGCGTGTGAGCGCGGTGTGGTATGTTGAGCCGACTACCATGGATCGTGAGCGGTTCACTCAGGGGGCCGCTGGGACACACTGCTTTGACATTAGGATCGGTTGAACTGTGGCGACTCTCCGGCTTCTCAGTTTTTGGAGCTTGCGGCCAGCCTCGGTGTAATCTGGGCATCCCTCCACGGGTAAGCGAGGGCCCGCGTCGTGGTTCAATGAATTCACCCGGAGCCTTTACAGCTCGCCTTTCCGTCATTCGCTCTACAACTTGCTATCGGACGCGGATGACCATAGCAGTGAGGTTCGAGTGAGCACAGTTGGTTGCAGCGCGTATCCTAGCGCCGCCAATTCGAATGCGCAGATGGACGCGTGTGATACAAGCGACATCACTCAATTGGGTACAGCGGCATGAGTTGATCGGCGCGCCAGATTGCCATTGGAGTTTTTTCCGAACTGATGACAATAAGGCAATCCGGGCCCCCGAGCTCGAAAATCCAATCCATACAGCTCCCGCAGGGTGTGAACCGCGATTGGTCAGACGCAACCACAACGCAAATGGCTCTATCACCACCAGCCGCTATCATACCCGCAAGTGCGCACACCTCTGCGTGGATGTCGTGCGATCGGAATTTATGCTCAATATTGCACCCAACGTGCTGCGTTCCGGCAGACGTCAATACGGCGGCGCCGACGCTGATTCCACCGTAGGTGCGCGCGCGCTGCCTAGCCTCATTCGCGGCTGCTGCAAGTGCGGCCACTTCAGGATCACCGAGTTGCATATAGCTTCTTCCCGTCCGCCGCTGGGCTCAACGGCTACTGTCGCTCGCTGACTCGGTCTCGAGCCACCACGTTACTTCCACACTGGCTTCCTTGAGCAGTTGGGGGACTTCGGCAAAGTCTGTACCCCATTGTGGATCTTCGAGATCGGGCTTTTGACACACAAGGCGGACAATTCCAGCCTGGACGATCGCTCTAGCACAGTCCATGCAAGGAAACCAAGGCAAATACATCGTGCATCCATTCAAAGCAACGCCGTTTCTGGCGGCGTAGTAGATGGCATTGCGCTCGGCATGTTCAGTCCACCTATACTTGGCTGGGCGTGCGTATCGTTCTTCCCGGCCGTCATCGACCCGTTTCGGGAAACCATTGAAGCCGGCCGCCCGCAACTCTCGGTCCGGGCCCACAATGATTGCACCCACTCGCCGGCTGCGGTCTTTGCTCCAGGCCGCTATGTGCTGTGCAAGTCTCATGAAGCGGGTATCCCAATCGGCCATTAGACTTCATCCTCGCTTTCTACGGCCTGTTTCAGGCTATGCCTTCGCGCATCCCATGACCCATCATCCGTGGGTAAGTCGTGCAGCATCCTACTCCACATCTCCCACCGCGCAACCACGCCGCTCGCCTTTTGCTGCTCCAAGCGCGCGCCATCTTCCATTAAGGCCTCAAATTCGGCGATCCCACAATCCAGCCACGTCCGTCTTGCCTTTGGCGTAACGCGCGTGCAGTCTTCGTTCACAGCAACAACGCGCCGGAGCTGTTTCAATTGGGTCGCAGTACCCTCATTCAATAAGCTAGGCAGTCCCTCTCGCAACGCAGTTAGCGTTTGCCTGATGATTTCCGGAGAGGCAGATAGTGCTGCGACCTCAACGGCGCTTCGGATCGCTCCGTAGCGAACGTGGCGTTGCTCACGTCGATCTAATCCAATCTCCACTAACCGGAGACCCACTGCAGCAGCCGGAGCACCACCTAAAGCGTGAACAATCCTCCAGCGAAAACTCGCCGGCCGCTCATCTCTGTCAGCCGTGTTTCTGGAGATCTCATACTGCCTAAGTAGTTCGGCTGCCTGGTTTGGAGACATGCCGGTTCGTCGCAGGACGTTGGCACAAGTCCAACCGAACAATGGGTCTTTCCACAAGTAATCCATGTCGCAAGCTTCGCTGTCGGCACAGGAGTACAGCGCCGCCCACTCCTTGCCGCTCGCATTCGTCCCATCGGCAACTCGTGCAATTGCGACTTGCTCCTCCAAGCTTCGTGCATGAACAAACTCCGCCGCGTCGCTGGCACTTTGCTCCTCTGCGAGCGCTTGCGCACGCAACGCCGTATGGAGAAACACGTCGAACCGTTTTTCGAGCGTGAGTGCATAGATCGCACGGCGTATCCAAGGTGCAATTGGACCCTCACCGTGCACGCGCTGGTCAACGCTCCTGACGCATTCCACTGTAATCCAAGCATTCCAGTCATAGAGTTCAGTGACGAGGCGCTCTACTCCGAGTCCAGTCTTTGCGGCAAGCTCTCTTTCATACACGGCCTCCACGCTTAGCTCAAGAGCATCCGAGGACGCCCCATTTAAGGACACCGTGTCAAATGCACTAGCACGCAGCAGACTCGGTTCCTCATCCTCGCAAGCGCGGGCGATCTTGCGTGCAACTAGCCAATCCTGAAGTAATTGGTGTCGCAGAGCGACCAGCCGCACGTCGTTATCCATCAGACTGAGCAGTAGACCGTGCTTATCCAAGATCTCCCGCAGCGGCTCGCTCATATCTGGACCGGCCAGCCGTTTGAGCAACCCGTCGAACTCGGATGCAGGCAACCTGGTTGCTCCCTTGTCATACATAGCAAAGGCAACGTCACTGAGCACATCCAGCTGCAGATCCTTAAGCTGGCATACTGTACGAAAGAATCTGTCCAGTACACCAAATCGCGTGGGCGATCGCCCTTGAACCGTGTAACGCTTCGCATCGGCACTTCCATCCAACCTGCTGCTGAGCATGCTCAAAAATAGTGGAGCGCTTAGAATCGGTCGCCAAGCCTCCGTGTCGGCGGGCGGAGTCGTACCGGCCGCCGAAAGCGCCTCGACCGCCGCCTCGTCCGAGACCGGGACAATGGCTGCATACCCAAAATGTTGACTTGATCGCTTGACCAACCGGTCAGCAATGAGAATGGTAGCAGGCGCGAGATCCATCGCCGCAAGAGCGCTGATCCTCTTAAGGTCATCCTCCCAGTTGCGACGCACCTCGTTGAATCCGTCAATTACAAGCAGTGCGCGGAGTCCATCGGGATGTGGTGTGTTGCACAGCGCGAGTAGATGTTCCACGGAGCCGCGACCACCGAATCGTGCAAAACACTCATCGAGAAGCGCCCGGGCACTATCCGCACCTAGCGCCGTATTCCGGGTATCAACGGAAAAGTCTAGATAGAATGGCACTAGTTTGCGTCGCGGGGCGGCTTCGATGACCCGGCTGAGAAACGATGACTTGCCCGAGCCGCCAGCTCCAACAACGATGTGCTTCCCGGGCGGATAAGTGGACAACAAGGCATCTAGATACTGACTCGGGCCCAAGTCTGCGGCCTCATAGGCACTTTGACTCTTGGCTTGGCTCGCAAGCACTTCCCCGAATCCATTGCACTGTCGCACGCGGATGTCAAACGCGGCGACATCGCCCGGATCCCGCGGTCCTCTCAGCTCTCCAATAAGCATGGAGACGTGAGGGAACTGTTGCTCAACCAACGTATGTTGCACCGGAGGGCGCACGGCGGGAGGGAAGTGGTCGGCCGGAATCATATAGGCGGTCAGATCTGCTCGCTTGGCCCTTCGGGCGACCACGATGCCAACGATATGGCCCTCCACTTCGACTGGACCACCACTAAATCGTTCCGTAATAACTCCAGGAAGCGGCCCGGGTAGCCAGCCGAACGCACCCGCCGATCGCAACGCGGGAGGCGGCCGCAGAAGCCAAGTACCGTTGTCGGCTTGACCTTCAACACCTCCGGTCGCGAAGTCTACGTCCCAGCCCTGCGGAACTCCGGCGGCCCGAAAGGCGGTGCCCACAAGGTCAAGGCGATGCCTTAGGCTCGCCGGGGCCACGCGCAGCGGCTTGGCGAGCGACAGTAGGCACACGTCCGCCGGGGGTTCGATCCCGGGAGCTCGCCAAGAATCTTGTACGACCGAAGTAGGAATGCTCAGATCTGACCCATGCTGGCGGACAACAACGTGATCCGTTGCACCGGGTGGCTGCGAAGAATATTCGCTCCTGCCTAAGGCGGCGTTTACAACGTGCGCACATGTAAGCGCGGTGGAGGCGTCCACGAGGACACCCACACCCGACGGTTCACCGCCCGGTCCGAGAATGACCACCAAGTTGTCTTCGAGAGGCATCCACGCCCTCCACCTCTACGCCGCTTGGCGAATACCCATACTCTTCAGTACGCCGTCAAGAATTGGGAGCAAGAGCGTTCCAAAGAACAGGATCGCGGAGCCGATCTGCGACTTCCAAGCGAACAGATGAGCGATCCAAGACTCAGTTCCGGCCGTCCAAACAAGAAATGCGATGGACGAGAGAATCACCTGTCGAACCGGCACAGGCTCCTTTGGCTCCCGGGCGGCAAAGGCGATCCACAGCGGGGTTGCCGCGAGACAGAGGATCCAGATGATGGAGACGAAGCTGCCATCTGGTGCGCCAAGACCGGAAACCGACTTGTAAACCCCGATGATCTCAATCGGGATCCATTTGATGATGGACGGCACAGGTCCATCCTGTTGTGTTCCCGCAGCGAGTACCACCCCGTTCCTCGGCCTATCCGAGCGGATGACTCTCGGGCGCAATCGCATTCTCTGCCTCCTTACGAGTTCCTGCGCCCGACCCTACAGCCTTGGGACGAGTCTTGCATTTCAACTTGGTAAGGCCTCTGCTGGAATCCCCATTCATGTCGCGCTTAGACGCCGGTGGGCAGAAATACACGGCGACTAAACTGGCTCGCATCTATGGCCCATTGCGAGCCAGGGCGCCGAGCCTAAGCCCAAAGCGACTGGGGCGCAAGATTCCCGCGCTGTTGCGCGCCGAATGCCGGATGAAGCCAGAAAACTGCATATCTTGGACCACTGAACGCAAACGTGCGGAGCTTGCATAGACGGGAACGCCAATTGGGCTCCAGTTCTCAGCCCCCAAGAACAACAGGGCGGCACAGGGGATGTTCGTTCAGGACTCTACACGAGCCGGTCAATCACCGAGTACCTTGTTCCCCCTCCATACATGCCACATTTGCCGCAGCAATGGTCGGACAACCCGCATTCCATGACCGGTTGCAAAATCCGCGCTGATGCATCATCCTTGCATCCGCGAGCCGACCCCCACCCCCCGGCGACTCGCACACCCTGGCACCGACGCGCCCGGCTGAACCTCTCGCTCTTACATCGCCGCGTTAAGTGGCCCACGTGGGCCTCAACCAAGATCGCCTGCCGCTCATGGCAGTGCACTGGAGCAGGCTATGCCCGAGGAGACCGTCCAATTCAGCAGAATAGCGGGTCCGGTTACCGTGGAAATTACCAGCGGGTTCAGCACGGCTGGTCCATACATTCTTGCCTGCCGTCGGGATGCACTTGGTGCTCACCTCGTTGAATTTGGAAGTACTCCAAAGTTTATCGACGATGACATTGCGGATATTCACTTGGTGCCGGTGGCTCCGGAGGCTCTCGATCAGCAGCTTGTGGTCATCCTTGGCAAATATCGTCCTGCATTCGGTCACACGCAGGTAAAGGTCACCTACCGCTTCCAGCAGGCCGCACAGACCATTCACACTACTGAAATAGCGGAAACGCTTGACGCGGGCGAAGCCTTCAGACGTTACACCCATTCATATCGTTTTCAGGAGGTGGTGGCGTGAGCGGCCGACGATTGCTACAGCTGCTCATGATGGCGTTGTCCCTGTGCATTCTTTCCTCACAATCTAATGCCGCAGAGGACCCGGTTGACTCCGTAGCTAAGGCATCGGAGTTCGCGGTCCCCACTTCTCCGGCGTTTGTGCTGCTGGGCGTAACTCCGTCCAAAGTAGCCCGGCCTGGTTTCGCGAGGGACTTGAATCTGGAACTCATCACCAAGGATGACAAGATTATCTCCGACGCCGCCATTGATGTGCAACCCGTCTGGCTCCTTGGTTTCGCAAATACAAGCGCCGCAAGTTACCGGAACAAGTCAGGGTTCGCTCGTACAATATCGACGCTCGGCATTTCCCTCGCTACAGCAGAGAAGGATTCAACGAAGAGCTTGTCGTGGGCGGCCCGTCTGACCCCGTTCCGCGGCTGGGACCCGCTCACCGATGAGACCTACTCCAGCCGCATCCGGGCGGCCTTGGACTACAGTCCGAAGGATCGTTATCTCACGATCCGGGAGGCAGAGCTGGAAGGGGATAGTTCGTTCATTGCCCGGCGCTCACCCGTAGACACCACGGGCATGGCGAACGTCAAAATCGAGTTGGCCGAGGTGCGGGACCTACTGAAGATAATCGACGCTTCCACTGCAAAACGCCTCCAAGCAATTGACGACAGCTGCCGCAACAGGCATTGGAACGATACTCGCGTCGAAATCGGCTTTGGCCAGCTCTTTAACTATACGTCCGCGCAATTGGACAGCGTCCGGTTCAGAAGCCAGGGAGTGGGAGCGTGGGTGACGGCGGGGCTGGGTCTGGGTTCCCGCTGGTACCTTAGCGGCCAGTTTAAATACGACGATTCTGACCGCATCCCCCGTCGGGATTGGGGCGCGAATATTCGATATGCAAACGCGAATGGCGGCGTGTTTGTTGAGTATATCCGAGTGCACAGTTCGGATATTCATTCCAATGAACTGGCATACGGAGGAGAGCTGCGGCTCAGTACGCAGCTGTTCCTCGAGGCGGGCGTCCGCGGAACGTTGGACGAGGACATGAATCTGCACCAATGGCTGCCGCTAGTGCGTGTGCGGTTTGGCAACACACTGAAGACCTTCAAACTGTAAGGGCGCGAGAACACGTCGGCTTAGCGGTGTTGAAAGGGTACCCCTTGGGTACCCCTTGAGTGACCCCGGAAGTCCATTGGGGGCCTCTCGTGTCCGAAACAGCGGAAGCCCGCCTGCAGAATCGAAGGCGGGCTTTCACACTACAGGCACATTGCCACAAAGGCTTACGAGGCCAAACTTGAAGAGCGGGTCGGAACGGTCCGCAGAGCCTGCCAGTTTTCGAGACCGCCCGATTCAACCACTCTCGCACCTCTCCTGGGTGCGTATCCGTAACGGTTTACGGGACTTTTGGCAAGCCCTGGTACGCCTCGTGGCTACAACAATGGCTACATATTGGTTCACGACTCTGTCGAGAGGGAGCCCTCGCCTACACCTTCTTGCTGAGGTTCCCTTCCCAAACCACGACTCGCTTCCCCACGATCCGCACGGACAGCTTGAGTGCCTTCCGGCGACCCAGTGTCGTGCTCCGGTTGTAGCCGTTGAGCTTCCCGAGGCACTGGCCGATCGCGAGGTGCAGCTTGAGCGCCTCTTCGAACGGCAGGAAGGCATTCAACGTCTTTGGTGCCGATTCTGTCTCAGGCGAAACATCGGGACTGAATCGTTCGACGTTGCAGCCTCCGAAGCTCTTCTTCTTGCTACCCCCGATAGCCACAGTAGCCTCCTTACCTTTAGGCCCACTTCTCCAGCCGTTCCACTTCGCGCCGCACCAGATCGTCTGACATCCGGGCGTAGCGCTGCATGGTCACGATGGACGAGTGACCGAGCATCTGCTGAAGCGCCGCGAGGCTCCC
>Ga0070670_100001568_pt1 | contig 18420 bp, 12 predicted proteins | sample KBSS63metaG_FD_64665 | JGI IMG/M metagenome (GOLD analysis project Ga0070670, IMG submission 64665) | Switchgrass rhizosphere microbial communities from Kellogg Biological Station, Michigan, USA - KBS S6-3 metaG | ecosystem: Host-associated > Plants > Roots > Rhizosphere > Soil ... | reverse complement strand
CGGGGTCGTAGTTCAGTTGGTTAGAACGCCGGCCTGTCACGCCGGAGGTCGCGAGTTCGAGTCTCGTCGGCCCCGCCAACCTTCGCTCATAACTCGCGCGAAGGTTGCCCGCCGTAGCCTTGGCGAAGGCGGGCCTCCATCCGCTCGCTAAGAGGCTACGGCTAGCAAGCCATGTCTCTCGCCGAAGCGGCGTAGCCGCGAAGGCGGCCTCAAATCCACAGTAAAACAGGGGGCTACGTCGAGTAGCCCCTTCGATTCCCCGCCAACGCTGAGACGTGTAGACTCTGTGACGCCGGAGTCGGACTATCGACCGGAAGGAGCCTGCACATGAGACGTCGAGACTTTCTTGCGCGTGCTGCCGTCGGTGTTGTGAGTGTGGTGGGGTTGACCGGCCAGGGGAGTCAGGCGCCCACCGCGGGTGAACGGCAAGGAGGCGCGGGCGCTCAGGGACGCGCTGGCGGCGGCGGCCGCGGCCGTGGCCCCGCTCCGGTCGCGCCGGAAAAACTCGCGCGCATTTCGCTGATGACTCTCGACTTCAACGCGTATGTGAAGAACCCGAGGAATGCGAATCCGTCCCCCGAGCAGACGCTGACGCCATTGGACCTGCCGAAGATGTATGTCGAGATGTACGGCGTTCACAATATCGAGTATCAGCACGAGACGATCGCGGAGTCGGAGACCAATCCGGAGTACATCAAGGAATTGAAGGCGCGGCTCGATGAAAACAAGATGACGATGACCCAGATCAATCTGGAATTCGGAATGGTTGAATCGATCTCGAATCCCGATGCTGCGGGTCGGCAGCAAGCGGTCGACCACGTGAAACGCTGGATGGACATCGCGTCGCAATACGGCTGCCCGCGAGTCATGATCAATCAGCAGCAGGCACAGCTGACGAAGGAAACGCGAGAAGGCGCCGTCGCCGCGATGAAGGCGATGGCCGATTACGGTCGGACCAAGAGCGTGAAAGTGTCATTCGAGACGCGCGGCGTGGGCACGCCGGAGTACGTCCAGGCGATCGGGATGAAACCGTGGGAGTTCGGGCTCACCGTGTTCCGGGATGCGGGCGCCAATTCGAACGTGGACATCGGCAACGTCGGCGCGATGAACCAGCAGGAGCTGCACGACTGCATCAAGGCGTGGTTCCCGTACTCGTCAGGCAACATGCATATCAAATCGAGTCCGTTCTGGGACATCGGGCAGGCGATCAAGTTTACTGAAAGCCTCGGCTACAAGGGCCTGTACTCGATTGAGGTATCTCGGCACGAAGCGGTGCGTATCGTCTACAACACGATTCTCGCGAATCTGGGCTAGAAGGACGTGGCCGCGACACGTGTTATGAATGCTGACACGCTTATGATCGAGACATTCGCCGCCGCCGTCGTCGCGAGCGGGATCGTGACGGCGGCGGTTCTCGCGCAAGCGCCGCCCGCGGTCGTCTCGCCGGAAGTTCGTGCCGATCGTACGATCACCCTCCGGTATTTCGCGCCGAACGCGCGGGCAATCACCGCTGCCGGGGAGCTCGATGGCAAGCCCCACCCGCTGACGAAGGGGAGCGACGGCGTCTGGTCGGTCACGATCGGCCCGCTCGAGCCTGACATCTATACCTACGCATTCAACGTCGACGGCGTCGTCGCGCTCGATCCGCGCAATTCCAATACGAAGTACGGCTACGGCTCCTTCGGTCCCGTCAGCATTGTGGAAGTGCCGGGAGATGGTCCGGCCTTTTACGACATGAAAGACGTCCCCCATGGGGAGGTGCGCATTCGTCCGTACTCGTCGAAATCGCTTGGCGTCAGCAGGACGGTCTGGGTTTATACGCCGCCCGACTACGAACGCGGCAAGGATTTCCCGGTGTTGTATCTGTTGCACGGCGCCGGTGACATCGAGTCCGGCTGGACGATGATTGGGCGCGCGAACAACATCCTCGACAACTTGATCGCCGAAAAGAAGGCGCGTCCGATGGTGGTCGTGATGCCGCTCGGACACGCGATCCAGAGCTTCTGGACCGGTCCCGCGAAGACGGTGCCCGACCCCGTGTTCGCGTCGATGCGGTCGGGCGCATCGCTCGACGACATCATCTCCGCGATGATGTCAGGAGACGGAAAGGGCGGGCTGGGCCCGTTCGGGCGTGACCTCGTCGACGACGTGGTGCCGCTGGTGGAACGCACCTACAAGGTGTCGAAGCGTGCCGAAGACCGCGCCGTCGGCGGCCTGTCGATGGGCGGCGGCCACAGTCTCAACGTGGCGTTCGCCAAGCCTGAATTATTCCGCTATGTCGTGCTGATGAGTCCTGCGGTCACCGGCCGCGTCGATCAGTACTACGCCGGCGTGATGAAGAACCCGGAAACCATCAACAAGCAGTTCAAGCTGTTCTGGGTGGGTGTCGGGAAAGACGACGCGCTGACCGGCCCAGGCGATCACGCGTTCGTTGAAGCCTTGAAAAAGAACAGCGTGAAGCACACGTTCGTCGAGAGCGCCGGGCGCCACGAGTGGACCGTGTGGCGCCACTATCTGAACGACGTCGCGCCGCTACTGTTCAAATAGCGCCTGTCGATTTCGCGGCTTCCCATTCGACAAGTAGTTGTATGAGCCTGATTACCGATTTCCGGTTCTGCCTGCGATCGCTGGCCCGCGTCAAAGGGCTGGCCATTACCGTAATTGTCACCCTCGCGCTTGGCATCGGCGCCAATGCAGCGATGTTCAGCGTCGTCCGTGGCGTCCTGCTGAGGCCGCTCGCGAACCAGGACGAAGACCGGCTCATCTACATCCATCAGAGCGCTCGCGGGATTGGCGCGGACAACGCCAATTTTTCCGTCCCGGAGATCCAGGACCTGCGCGCGCGCGTGACCACGCTCACCGACATCGGCGATTTTTCGACGATCGAATTCACGATGGTCGGTCTTGGTGAACCTCGCGTGGTGCGGGCCGGCGTGGTCGGCGGGTCGTACTTTAAGGTGATGGGCCTTCATCCAGTCGTCGGGCGGCTGCTCGACGCGACCGACGATGGGCCGAAGGCCGCGGGCGCGGCCGTGCTGACGCACCGCTTCTGGACGACGACGTTAGGCAGTGACCGATCGCTCATCGGCAAAACGGTGAGACTCGGCGACCGAACCGCGACGATTGTCGGGGTTCTCGAACCGTCCGTACCGTATCCGGCCGAGACCGAAATCATCGCGAACGTCGTCACGAGCCCCCATCATCTCTCGGCGACGATGGTGACCGGCCGCGTGCACCGGATGACCGAGCTCTTCGGCCGTCTCGCGCCTGGCGCCGATCTCGATCGCGCCCGCGCCGAACTGCGCATGATACACAGCGCGATGATCAAGGAACACGCGGAGTCGTACCCGCGCGACGCCGACTTTCGCATCGCCGCGGTGCGATTGCGCGATCAGATCACGTCATCGGCGCGGACCGTCCTGCTGGTGCTGCTGGCCGCCTCGGCGCTGATCTTCATCATCGCCTGCTCGAACGTCGCCAACCTGATTCTGGCGCGCTCGGTTCGCCGGCAAGGGGAACTGGCCATCCGGGCGGCGCTTGGGGCCAGCGCCGGCGCTCTTCGCCGGACGCTGCTCGCGGAAAGCGTGCTGCTCTGTGGGGCCGGCGCTCTCCTCGGCGTCGCGATCGCGCGGCCGATGGTGGCGGTCCTGGGCCGGTATGCGGCGCGATTCTCGGTGCGGGCGCTGGATCTCACCGTCGATTCGAGCGTGCTGTGGGTGGGGGTCGCCCTGGCGATGATCTCCTCGGTGCTTCTGGCGCTCGTGCCGCGGCTGCCCTCGTCGGACGCGTCGTCGACGGGGGTTGGGCTCTCGAGCGGAAGTCTGCGGATCACGGCCGGCACGAACCGCCGCCTCCGGCTATTCGCCGTCACGCAAATCGCCGCGTCGTTCGTGCTTCTCGCGGGCGCCGGGATGCTGCTGATGACTCTGATCGCGCTGCAGAAGGCGCCGACCGGCTTCGACATGCGGAACGTGCTGGCGTTGAACGTTCCCGTGGTCTCGTACGAACGGTCGCCGAGCGAGCTTGCCGTCTTGTACAAGGAGGCGATGCGGCGCATCACGGAGCTGCCCGGCGTCGAGCGGGTCGCCGTCGGCACCGCGGTGCCATGGCGCGATGCCGGCGTGTTCGGTCCAGGATTTCAGTTCACCGTCGAGGGCTACGCGAAGACGAACGGCGAAGAAGATCCGCGCGCGCGGTTCCGGACGGTGTCGCCTGGATTCTTCGCGGCGCTCGGCGTCCCGATCATCGCCGGCCGCGATTTCACCGACGCCGATCGCCGCGACGCCGATCGCGTCGTTATCGTGAGCCAGAGCGTCGCGCAGCGTATGTTCCCGAATCAGGACGCGGTGAATCGCCGGTTCACCTGGACCGATCCGGTGATGCAGTTCATCGACGTCAGCACACAGCCGCGCCGGATCGTCGGCATCGCAGCGGACATCGACGACGAGAACATCGTGCCGGGACCGGCGTTCACGGTGTATCACCCGTTCGAGCAGGAAATCGGCGGAGGCCGGATGTTCGTCCACGCACGGACGGACCCCTACTTGCTGGTTCCGCCGATCACGCGGATCATCCGTGAATTATCGGCGGAGCAGCCGGTCGAGCGCCCCGCGACGCTGGAAGACGTCCGCGCCGAGGTCCTTGCGCCGGATCGGCTGAACGCGCTCGTCTTTGGCGGGTTTGCCACCGTGGCCCTGATCATCGCTATTGTCGGCGTCGCTGGCGTGCTGGCGTTCTCGGTCAGCGCGCGGACGCGCGAGTTCGGCATCCGGCTGGCGATCGGTTCCGCGCCGCGGCATCTGCTGGCGCGTGTGCTGCAGGAGGGGGCGGTCATCGCCGCCGCCGGCGTTGCCGCCGGTGCGATTGGCGGGTACGTGCTCGCACGGGTCGTCGGCAGCTACATCAACGACGTCCGTCTTCCGGGTCTGTTGCCGGTTCTCGGAGCGGCGGCCCTCCTCGTCGTGGCGGCGGTTGTGGCGTCGCTGATGCCCGCCGCGCGCGCCTCGCGGGTCGATGTGATTCAGGCGCTCCGAGCGGAGTGAATTGCCACAATTGCCGAATTGCCAAAATTTCCTACGCCGAATTTTTGAGAATTCAGGGAACGAAATTATGTCAATTTTGGCAATTTTGAAATTTAGGCAATTCTCTTAGTTGAGCACGAACAGATAAAGGTTCCCGCCCGGGCCGGTGAACAGCATGTGCTGTTTGCCATCGAGCATGAACGTCTCGGGCGGGCTGCTCAGTCCGCCAATCTGCGAATACCACAGCCCTTTGCCGGTCGCGGCGTCCCACGCCTCCACGTTCGGCGAGTTGTTCAGGAACAGCAATCCGCCAGCGGTCGACAGCAGGCCGGTACTGCCGCTGTTGATTTCCTTCCGCCAGGCGACCTTACCGGTCTTGTAATCGATCGCGACGATGTTCGTGCCGAAGGAGATGTTGCCGCCGCCACTCGTCCCGCCAAGTCCCATCGATCCGCGCGGGTCGGGCTCCATCAGGTAACTGATCCGCATCGAGTTCTGCTCGTGGACGTAGAAGAGGCCAGTCAACGGCGAGAAGGTCGGTGGCGGATAGTTGGTGACGTCGCCGTTCACGAGTGAGCCGGCGATGGTCGCATCCTTGTGCGGATTGCGCTTCGGCTGCCCTTTCTCGTCGAGTCCGGACGCCCAGTTGTTGACGAGGCCGAACTTCGCGGTCACGAGATGTTCTCCGGTCGTGCGATCGAGGACGAAGAAGTAGCCGTTGCGCGTCGCCGTGATGACCAGCTTGCGCGTCCGCCCGTTGAACGGCATATCGACGAGGACGGGCGTCTGGGTGGAATCCCAGTCATGCGTGTCGTGCGGCGACGTCTGGTAATACCACGCCATCTTTCCCGTATCCACGTTCACCGCGATCAGCGACGACGTGAACAGGTTGTCGCCGTCGCCGCGGCCCTGCGTGTAGGCAGGCGTCGGGTTGCCGGTGCCGTATAGATAGAGGTGCGTTTCCGGATCGTACGAGCCGGGAATCCACGTCGCCCCGTTGCCATGGCGCGCGGCGTCGAGGCTCGGCCACGTCTCCAGGCCGGGATCGCCGGGATTCTGCGGCGTCGAGTAGAGAATCCACTGCAGCTGGCCGGTACGCGGATCGAGCGACTTCAGGAATGCCGGCGCATCGAGGTCGTTGCCGGTGCCGACCAGCACGTGATCGCCGATGACCATCGGCGCGTTCGACGAGAAGTACTGCTGGTCGAACGGCGCAATCTCGTGCTTCCACACTTCTTTCCCGGTCTTCGCGTCCAGGCACACGACCCAGTCGTCGTGCAGCTCGAAGTAGACGTAGTTGCGCCACATGCCGACGCCGCGCGTCTGCAGGCTCGTGCCGCCGCGAGTCTTCCAGTAGTAGTGCCACAGCGGCGTCCCGTCGCGCGCATCGATCGCCCAGACGTTGTCGGGCGACGATGCGTAGATGACGCCGTCGACGAAGAGGATCCCGCCGCCGAGACGGGCGGGGCCGCAGTTGTTCGCGTCGCCGTTGCCGAGGCCGCCGACGATGATCGGTGCTGGAGGCGCCGCCGGGCCGCCGCGTCCGCCGCCGCCACCGAAGCCGCCGCCACCGCCAGGGGCGCCGCCGGCGCCCGCTGCGGGTCCGGTCCCCGTTGGTCCGCAGCTGGTCGTGAGGTTCGATACCCACTTCAGGCTGAGGTTTTTCACGGTGTTCGTGTTGATGAGCTTCAAGGCGCTGAAGCGCTTGCCGCTGAGATCACCCGAGTAACTGGTCCATTGGTCGGCCAGCGGTTTCATGATGTCGGCGGGATCGAGCCCGCCCGTCTGAGCGATGAGCAGCGCGGGTCCGGCAAGCAGCAACGTGACGAAGAGCAGTTTCTTCATGGGCCCTCGCGACTACTTAATCGCCCAGAGATAGGCGGTAATGTCGTGCATCTTCTTGTTTTCCGGATCGTCGAGCTGGAGCACCATTTTCTTGTGTGCCTCGCGCGGATCCTTCACATCGATCTTGGGCACGCCGTTGTTGCGCGCGAACGACCGGCGCGTGCCGTCCTTCTGCGTGATGATGATCATGAAGTCGTCCTTGCGGACGAGCGTGCCTTCCACCTTCGAGCCGTCGGCTAGCGTGACGGTGGCAGGATTACCTGCGCCGCCGCCGCCGCGGCCCCCGGCGAACGCCGAGCTGGTGCCCGCCACCCACGCGTTCTGAAGCGACCTGGCGTCCTCGAATTTGCCGCCGATTCCCTTCAGATCGCCGGTGACGGAATGGCACGACGCGCACAGCGCGCCGAATGCGGCCTCGCCCGCTTTGGCGTCGCCGACGAGGACGTTCAGTTCGATTCCCGTCGGGTTCCGGCCCGGCGGGCTGCCCTGGCCGCTCATCGTCGCGTGGACGCTGTGGAGGTATTCCGCAATCGCCACCGTATCGCCCGCGACCAGCGTGAGCGGTGGATTGTGCTTGGCCACCGCTTCACCAACCAGCTCGCCGTGCTGATCTCTCAACGCGATCCCCGACCGCAACAGGTTCGTTCCGTTCGGACCACCGCGAAGATCGGCGGCGTGACAGCTGGCGCAGTTGCCTTCATAGAGCGACTTCCCCCGGACGATCACGTCCTGCGGCGCCAGCTCGCGCGTGAACTGCGTGAATCCGCCGCGCCTCCCGCCACCGCCCTGGCGTCCCTGCTGGCCGGCGCCGCGCTGTCCCTGCTGGCCGCCGCGTCCCGCGGTCGGTGGCTGCGTGGTCTGGCCCGCGGACGGCTGGCCCTGCGGCGGCGCTCCCGCCCCCTGCGCCAGCACCAGTCCGCTCATGACGGCGGCGGCTAATGCGGCTGCCGCAATCCAACGAGTATGTGAACTCATAGCGTGAATTCCCTTTTGAAGCGCGTTGCCGACCCCCGAGGTTGGGCGGATTATAGCGCGCTGGTTCGGGGAGACGGTCTTGGGCAGTGACGCCCGGCAATGTGACAAGAGTGTGGCAGGTGCTGACGGCGATTCCGGGATGCGGGATCCGGGATCCGGGATCCGGGATCCGATTAGGGATTTCCGATTAGGGATTAGGGATTCGGTTTTCCGCCCCCGCACGAGGCCCTGACGATGAGCTCGCAGTGGAGAAGGATGTCGCGCGCGGGGAGATCGCGGCGCTTGACTCGCTCGAGCATCGCCGTCAACGCCGCATCGCCGATCTGGCGCGTCGGCTGACGCAACGTGGTTAGGGGAACCGGCAACAGCCTCGCGTACTCGATGTCGTCGATCCCGGCGAGCCGCACGTCGCGAGGGATCGCGTAATCGAGCTGCAGCAGGGTGTGCATCAGGCCTCCCGCGGTCCGGTCGTTCGCGCACACGATGCCGTCCGGGCGAACGCTTGCCATCAGCTCGCGGACCACCGCGGCATCTGCCGGATCGATTCGCCGGATCGACGATCGATCGATGGACTGGCCGGCGGCGTAGAGCGCTTCGCGGTAACCCGCCTCGCGCGCGTCCACGGTCGCTGCAGCATTCGCCTGCGCGACAAACGCGACGCGCCGGCATCCGAGGCGCAGGAGATGATCGGTGATCAGGAAGCCGGCGCGGCGGTTGTCGATCCCCACCAGGTCCTGATCGCCGCGCTCGGGATACGGGAAGGCCGGGCGATCGAGGAGGACAACCGGAATCCGCGCCGTTTCGAGCGCGCCCACGATTCGCCGGTTGACGTCGTCCTTGTGCGGCGCGAGCTCGACCGGCGCGAAGAACACTCCCGAGACGTGCCGGTCGATGTATTGACGGCACAAGCCCCACGCGCGATCTTCCTTGGATGCGCCGCCGCCGTTCGCGCTGCCCCACAGCAGTGCGTGTTCGCGAGCGTGCGGCGACGACATCATGCCCTGACAGATCGGCTCGAAGATTTCCGTTTCGCCGAGATCGGGGATCAGCAAGCCGAATGACATCGCGGTCGTGGTCGTCTTCGATCCGGCCACATAGGTTCCCGAACCCGCCCGCCGCTGGACCAGGCCGGCTGACTGCAAGTCGCGGACGGCGCGACCCACTGTGATTCGTGAGGCGTCAAACGTACGGACGAGCTCCGCCTCGCTGGGCAGCCGTTCTCCCGGTTTCCATCGGCCCGACTCAATCTGCCGCCGCAGGGTCGCGTAAACCTTCTGATACTTCGGCAGCTCGGCGCGCGTCGCGTCCATACGCGACAAATGTTATATCAATTTTACATAATCAGACAATACTGTTGGTTGATTAATGGATATTTTATCTGTTACCGTCAATGAAGCTGTTATGCGTATTGGTGAACTATGACATTACAATTTGCCGCCCCGCGGCATTTCCTGGTGGCGTCGGACTTCGATCAGACGTTGAGTTTCAACGATTCGGGCGCGGTTCTCAGCGAGCTGATTGGCGCCTCCGAGTTCCAGCGCAAGGTGGATGGATTGGCTCGCTGCAACCTGGTGCAGCAGGGTGGCGAGCTCGCCTACCTGATTCGCCACGACCCCGAGTTCCGCGGCGTGCGCCGCGAGCACCTGATCGAGACCGGCCGCCGCGTTCGCTTGCGCAGCAATATCCGGGCGCTGGTCGATCTGCTGGAACGCGGCGTCGAGGACTGCCGGTTTACCTTCATCGTGATTTCCGCGGCACCGCGGGAGGTCATCGAATCGGCGCTCGAGGGCATCGTGCCTCCGGACCGCATCTTCGGAACCGAGTTCCAGTACGAACCTGATTCCGGCGAGGTGCGCTCGATCGTTCGGGTCCGGGCCGGATACGGCAAGGTAGCGGTGATCGAGGAGCTCGAGTCGCGCCTGGAGATTGCGCCGGCGCGGACGGTCTACATCGGCGACGGCAGTTCCGACGTCCACGTCATGCTGCACGTGAACAACCGGGACGGCTTCACGATCGCCGTGTCAGAAAACACCCAGCTGGCGCGGATCGCGAGGCGGACCGTACTCAGCGACGACGCGTTCTCGGTGACCGTGCCGATTCTGGAGCAGGTGCTGCGCTGGGGCGGACGCGAGATCCGCACCTTGTTCGAGTCGAACGGGCTCACGCTGCACGAGTGGGAGAAGGCGCGGACCGATCGCGTGATCGTGCGCGAGCTGCCGGCCGCCGTGTCGGAAACGATCGCCTAGCATGTCGGCGATCGATTACCTCGGATGGTCGGCGACGTTCGTATTCGTCGCTTCGTACTTCTGCTCGCGGGCCAGCGCGCTGCGCCGCACGCAGATGGCTGGCGCGCTGATGTGGATCCTGTACGGCGCGCTGATGAAGGCATATCCCGTTGTCGTCGCCAACGTTCTCGTGCTTGCGGCGGCGGCGTGGACCGGCCGCGCGACCGCCAGCCAAACCGCGCGAGGTTAACTAAGACCTTCCCCGCGCTTGACCGGACGGTCTCCACACCGCAACAATCGCATGCCCGCCGTTCCTTCCCGGGATCGAGGTTCGCATGCGCCAGGTCGTGCGTCGGCGTCGATCGATTCGTGTGCTCGCGATGGCTGCCTTGTCCGGCGCGGCGAGCGTGCTCCTCGCCGCGCAGCAGCCGGCGCGGCAGACGTTCCGCACCGGCATCGACGTCGTCCGGGTCGACGTTTCGGTGCTGGATCGGAACCGTCTTCCCGTGCAAGGGCTGACGGCGGCGGACTTCGTCGTCCTGGAAGACGGCAAACCGCGGCCGATCGTCGCGTTCGCGCCGGTCACCCTCCCTGAACGGCCAAACCGCACGCCCACCGCTTCCTGGACGCGCGACGTGACGCCGGACATCGTCACCAACGATGTCCCGCGCGAGGGGCGGCTCGTCGTGATCATGTTCGACTGGTCGATACGGTTCGAAGACCAGCAGCTCGCCCGGCGCATCGCGGCGGCTGCCGTGGATCAACTGGGGCCGGGCGACCTTGCCTCGGTCGTGTTCACGAGCGCATTCGCCAACGCCGGCGCCCCACAGAACTTCACGGCGGATCGCGCGCGCCTGCTGGCCGCCATCCAGCAGCCGTTTGCGATGGCGCTGCACAACCCGCCCGTCGGCCCGGGACACGATCCCCGCAATGAAAACGAGGTCATGATCGACGACCCCGAAGGGTACCAGAGCGGCGACTGCCAGTGCCGGGTGTGCGTCGCCGACGCGATCGCGCATGTTGCGGACGCCGTCCGGAATGTTCCGGAACGCCGCAAGACGTTGTTGTTCATCGGGACGTACTTCCGCAGCTACGAAGCGCTGCAGGGCCCGGTATCCCGCCCCAAGCAGGGTCCGCCCGCGGCGGTCACCGGCATCGTGAGGCCATCTCCGTCGCAGATGAACTGCTCCGCATATCTGAAGGATGCGCGCGAGAAGATGCTGCGCGCCGTATCGATCGCGAACCTCACGATCCACACCCTCGATCCGGTGGGCCTCGAGACCACGCTGAACAGCCCGCTGGGCGGGTCCGCGGTCGCGATCCAGGAGCGGCAGAGCGACCTCAGGGTCCTGGCGGATCTCGCCGGCGGGCGGACGATCATGGATACCGGGACACCGGAAGCGGCGCTTCCTGCGCTGTTCGCGGAGAGCCGATCGTACTACCTGCTCGCGTTCACGCCGGCGGATATCAGGCCGAACCGGAAGCTGCACTCGATCGAGGTGAAGGTGCAGCGACCTGGTGTCACGGTGCGGACCCGGTCTGGGTATTACCTGGGCGAAACGCGAGCGGGGGACCGGTCGCCATTGACGGTGTCACCCGAAACCGCGGACGCGCTGCAGGGCGTGCTCCCGCGACGCGACGTGCCACTGGACGTCGCCGCCGCGACATTCGCGGTACCTGGCAGCACTCAACCTGCCGTTGCGGTGATTCTTGGTGTACGTCAGCCGGCAGCGGCAGACGCGAAGAATCAGAACGCGCCGGTGAAACTCCTCGTCGCGGCCTTCGATCGAAACGGGCGTGCCGTGCAAACCGAGGAGCAAACGGTCGGCATCACCTGGCAGCCCGACGCGAGCGGCGCGATGCCCTACGAAATCCTGTCGCGTCTCTCGCTCAAGCCAGGGCGGTACGAAGTGCGCTCCGCGCTCGAGGTCGGCCCGAACCAGCGGGGCAGCGTCTTCACCTTCGTAGATGTGCCCGATTTCTCCCAGCCTCCGCTCTCGCTGTCTGGTCTGGTGCTCGCGGCCACGCCAGCAATGCTGGCGGCGCCGAAGGACGCGTTCGCGAACCTGATTCCGGTGGTCCCGACGTCGAAGCGCGTCTTCACCCGAACGGATCGGGTCACCGCGTTCGTTCGTGTGTATCAGGGAGGCCGGCGATCTCCGCAGGCGGCGACGATCGCGGCGAAGGTAACGGATGGGCACGACCGCGTGGTCTCGACGAGCACCGCGGTCGTCGCCGCAGATGCGTTCGCGGGCGCGCGCGGCGCCGACTACCAGCTCGAGTTACCGTTGGATCGCCTCGAGTCCGGAGAGCATCTCCTCACCGTCGAAGCCGTCCAAGGAGCGCTGACCGCGCGGCGCGGGCTGAGATTCAGGGTCCAGTAACCAGCTGCCAGCCACCAGCCGCCAGCTACCAGCCGCCAGCCACGGATTACTCCGTCTCCACCTTCTCCGCCCGGGCGTTCCACTTGACGGCGCGTCCGGCCTTGAGCGCCGCGTTCGCGATATGCGACGTGCGGGCGGCCTGGTGCGCGACCCGGATGTGCGCGTTCGGCTGCTTGCGCGAGCGGATGCAGTCCAGCCAGTTCTGCAGGTGTGTGATCGTGCCGTCGCCGCTCGATCGGACGTAGATCTCCGGGTCCGGCGTCAGCGTGCCCGCCGCATACGCCGCATCGTCGCGATAGAAGGCGAGCCGCGCGCGGTCGACCTTCAGCGTGCCCTTCTCTCCGCGGAACTCGAGGCCGCCGTCATCGACGCGGCTCACGTATGTGCCGAGATACGCCGCCATGAAGTTCTTCGGGAACTCGATCGTCGTGTTGACCGTGTCGGGCGCTTCCCACAGCTTGATGTTGTAGTTGTGTCCCGTCGTGACCGCGGACAGCGGCGCATCGACGTCCATGTACCAGTGGACGACGTCGATCCAGTGGGTCATCAGGTCGGTGAGCTGTCCGCCGCCGAAGTCCCAGAAGTGGCGCCACTGGTAAAAGCGCTCGGGGCGGAACGGTTGATCGGGCGCCGGGCCGAGCCACCGCTTCCAATCGAGCTTCTCCATGGTGACCGGTGCGTAGTTGCCCGCGGTCGAGTGCTGATACCAGTAGGTCTGCGCGAAGGTAATCTGGCCGAGGCGGCCGGCGTCGATCAGCTGTTTGCCGAGGACGAAGTGATCCCAGCTTCGCTGCTGCGTCCCCGTCTGCACGATTTGCTTCGAGCCTTCGATGACGCGCACCATCTCGGCGCCTTCGGCGATCGAATGTGACACCGGCTTTTCGACGTAGACATCCTTGCCGGCCGCGACGGCATCGAGCGTGATCTGTTTGTGCCAGTGATCCGGTGTTCCGATCACGACCGCATCAATCTCGCGGTCGTCGAGGATCCTCCGGTAGTCGGCGACCTTGGTGACCGCCGGCGTCCCCACCAGCTCCGCTGCCTGCAGCAGGCGCGGCTCGTACACGTCGCACACCGCGACCATGTCGTTGCCGGGGAGACGCTTGAGGTGGGTCATGAGCCCGCGGGCGCGCCCCCCGGTGCCGATGACTCCGACGCGGATCCGGTTATTCGCCCCCTGCGCCGTCGACGCGGCGAGCCGGACCCCATAGGCGAGGGCGGGACCGGCGGTCAGGAAGGTGCGGCGTGTGCAGGACATGACTGCCTCCGCCGGATACCTTACCACCAGCTGCCAGCTGCCAGCTGCCAGCTCCCAGCCACCAGCTGCCAACCGCCTCACTCTATGAACGTGCCGTTCCGCAGATCCTCGAACGCCTTGGTCAGCTCTTCGTCTGTGTTCATCACGATCGGCCCGTACCACGCGACCGGCTCCTCAATCGGCCTGCCCGAAACGAGGAGGAACCGGATGCCGTCCTCGCCGGCCTGCACGACGATCTCATCGCCGCGATCGAAGAGCACCAGCGATCGGTTCTCACTCTCGTGCGGCAGCACGCGGGTCGTCGCGCCATCGGCGCGCTCGGTGAGCACACCCTGCGGAGTGGACGCGTCACGGAACGTGCCGGACCCGGCGAACACGTAGGCGAATGCGTTGTTCGTGCGATCCACGGCGATGCGCTTGCGCCGGCCAGGAGGAACCGAGACGTCCAGGTAGCGCGGATCGGCGGCCACGCCTTCGACGGGGCCCTTCTTCCCCCAGAAGTCTCCGGCTACGACGCGCACGTGCGTGCCGTCGTCATCGGTGACCTCCGGGATGTCGGCGGCAACGATGTCCTGGTAGCGGGGCGCGGTCATCTTCAACGATGACGGCAGGTTCGCCCATAGCTGGAACCCGTGCATGCGGCCTTGCGTGTCGCCGCGCGGCATCTCCTGGTGCATGATGCCCCGGCCCGCGGTCATCCACTGCACGTCGCCGGACCCGAGGCTGCCGCGATTTCCGAGGCTGTCGCCGTGATCGACTGTTCCAGTGAGGACGTAGGTGATGGTTTCGATCCCGCGATGCGGATGCCATGGAAACCCGGCCAGATAATCGCGCGGGTCATCGTTGCGGAAATCGTCGAGCAGCAGGTATGGATCGAACTCGGCGGTGTTGCCGAACCCGAACGCGCGCTGTAACTTCACGCCGGCGCCTTCGCGTGTTGCACGGGTGCCCAGCACCCGGCGGACGGGGCGGATCGACATGGGAAGTTCTCCTTTCGCAGACCTTCTCATAGGACGCTGCCGCTGGCGCCTCGGTCCCTACGCAGGTAAACTTCTCGGTCCGGCCTCTCGCAGTGTCCGGCGGCCAAGTCGCCCATGAAGAACACTCCAGTCCGTGACCGGTTCGCCGCGGCGGTCGACGTCCTGATCGAGCAGGTGAAGCAGGACCGCTCCGTGCTCGCCGCGATTCTCTGCGGCAGCCTGTCGCACGATACCGTCTGGTCGAAGTCCGACGTCGACCTCGTGCTCGTGACGATCGACGACAGGAAGACCGAGCTGTCCGATGTGTCACTCTTCGCGGATGGCGTGAACGTGCACGCGTTCCTGATGCCGCGGGCGGACTTCCGGAAGGTAGTCGAAGGCTCGACGCACAACTCCTTCATGCATTCGTTCCTCACGAAGGGACGCCTGCTCTACACCCACGATCCGACGATCGCGGATCTCTGCGCGCGGCTGCACGGCATCGGCGCGCGCGATACCGCGGTGCAGCTGCTGCGTGCGGCGACTCACGCGCTGCCCTCGATCTACAAGGCGCACAAATGGTTCATCACGCGCGGGGATCTGAACTACACCGCGCTGTGGATTCTCTATGCCGCGACCGCGCTGGCGCAGATCGAAGTGCTGTCGGCCGGCCAGCTGGTCGATCGCGAAGTCATTCCTCAGGCCCTGAAGCTCAATCCGTCATTCTTCAAGACGGTGTACACGGACATGCTGAACGAGCGCAAAACGCGCGACAAAGTCGAAGCAGCGCTGCAGGCGGTGGACGAGTACATCGCGAGCCGGACGTCGGCGCTGTTCCCGCTGGTCATCGATTACCTGCGCGAAGCCGCCGAGGCGCGCTCCTGCAAGGAGATCGAGGATTACTTCAAGAAGAACTACGACACGTCGTGCGTGACGACGGCATGCGAATACCTGGCCGATCAGGGCATCATCGGGAAAGCGTCCACACCGGTCCATCTCACCAAGCGCAGCCACGTCGAGATGCAGGAAATCGCATTCTTCGTCGCCGAATAACCGCATGGGGGCGAAGGCGCGAACGACGATCGGCGTGCAGGGCGCACGCGTTCACAACCTGAAAAACATCTCGGTCGAGATCCCGCGCGACCGTCTCGTCGTCATCACCGGGCTCTCGGGATCAGGCAAATCCAGCCTCGCGTTCGACACCATCTATGCGGAAGGACAGCGGCGCTACCTCGAATCGCTCTCGAGTTACGCCAAGCGCTTCGTCGCGCAGGTTTCCAAGCCGGACGTCGATTTCGTCTTCGGCCTGTCGCCGGTGATCTCGATCGAACAGAAGACGGTCGCCAGCAATCCCCGGTCGACCGTCGGCACGATGACCGACATCGCGAGTTATCTGAATCTGCTCTTCGCCACGATCGGGCAGCCGCACTGCCCCCGCACCGGCGAGCCGACGCCGAGCCGTTCGGCGAGCCAGATCCTGGAAGCGATTCTGTCGCTTCCCGAAGGGGTGGAAGTGGAGCTTCGCGCGCCGGTGTTCAAGGTGTACGGCGAGGATCTCGACTTCGTATTCACCGAGATCCGCAAGCAGGGCTGCCGTACGCTGATCGTCGACGATAAGCGCATCGATATCTCGGAGGAGACCGACCTCGACGTCGCCGATGTCGAGCACATGGACGCGGTTGTCGATCGCTTCGTCGTCAGCCGCAGGCACGAAAAAGCCATCAAGGCAGGAATTGCGAGCACGCTGCTCGTTGGCGACGGCCTGATGCGGGTCCACGTGGCGAAGGGCGCGAGCAAGGCGGATGCGGAGCGCTTCTACAAGGGACTGTGCAGCGCGACGCATCATTTCGTCTACGGCGACATCGGGCCGGCGTTCTTCGTCTTCAACGATCCCGAGAGCGCGTGCCGCACGTGCGGCGGACTGGGGGTCGACAAGCTGACGCATCCCGACCTGCTCGTGCCCGATCCGAAGCGCAGCATTCTGGGCGGCTGTTTCGTGAAGGAGGCGTTCCGCTACAACGCGGACACGTGGGACGGGCGGATGATGTTCAGCCTGTCGACCGCGCTCGGGTTCGCCCTGGACTCGGCATGGGACCAGCTGCCGAAGAAGGCGCGCGACGCGATCCTGTACGGCATCGAGCCGAAAAAGATCAAGATCGTGTCGCCGCCGGATGCCAAGGTCCGCCGCGATCGTGAAGAGGGCAGGGAGGTCGGCTGGGGGGGAATCGCGCGGCGCATCGAGCGCTATTACCGCCGCTACCGCCAGCGCGGTGAGGCCAATTCGCGTATGGAGGAGTGGCTCGACAAGGTAATGGTCGAGCATACGTGCCCCGACTGCACGGGCGCCCGCCTCCGCGCGACGCGACTGCTGTTCACGATTGCCGGCAAAACGGTGTACGACGTCGGCCAACTGAACTTCGACGAGCTGCACGCGTTTCTCGGCACCGTCAAGCCTTCGGGCCGCGGCGCCGACGCCGGGCGTCAGGTATTGAAGGAAATCCGCGGCCGGCTCGATTTGCTGCTCGGAATTGGCCTCGATTATCTGAACTTCAACCGCCGATCCGGCACGTTGTCCGGCGGCGAATCACAGCGGATTCGGCTGTCGACACAGATCGGGTCGGGGTTGATGGGGATGTTGTACGTCCTCGACGAGCCCAGCATCGGGCTGCACCCGAAGGACAACACGAAGATGATCGCGACGCTCGAGAGCCTTCGCGACATCGGCAACACGGTCATCGTCGTCGAGCACGACGAGGACACGATTCGCGCGGCCGATTACCTCGTCGAGATGGGACCCGGCGCCGGCGTGCACGGCGGGCGCGTCGTCGTGGAGGGCAGCCTCGACGATCTGCTCAAATGCAAGGCGTCTCCGACCGGCCAATACATGTCGGGCAAGCGCTCGATCCCGGTGCCGAAACAGCGGCGCAAAGGGAACGGAAAAGCGCTGACGGTTCGCGGCGCCCGCGAGCACAATCTCAAGGCGATTGACGTGACCTTTCCGCTCGGCAAGCTCGTGGCGATTACCGGTGCGTCCGGTTCCGGTAAGAGCACGCTGGTGAGCGAGATCCTTTACAAGGCGCTGTGGAAGAAGCTGGTCGATACGCGGGCGCTGCCGGGAGAGCACGATGCGATCGACGGTATCGAGCACGTGCACAAGGTGGTCAACATCGACCAGTCGCCGATCGGCCGCAACAGCCGGTCGAACCCCTCGACCTACGTCGGGTTCTACGACACGATTCGCGATCTCTTCACGCATGCGCCGCTGGCGATCGAGCGCGAGTACAGGCCGGGCCGATTCAGCTTCAACGTGAAGGGGGGCCGCTGCGAGGAATGCCAGGGGGAGGGCGCGATCACCACGCAGTTGTATTTCATGCCGGACGTGGAGGTGACGTGCGGCGTCTGCAAGGGCGCGCGTTTCAACAGCGAGACGCTCGAGGTCACGCTCCGCGGCAAGACGATCGCCGACGTGCTGAACATGTCGATCGAAGAAGGGGTGACGTTCTTTGCCAACGAGCCGTCCGTGAGCCGGAAGATCGAGGTGCTCAACGATCTCGGCCTCGGCTATCTCACGCTGGGCCAGTCATCGACGACGTTGTCGGGAGGGGAAGCGCAGCGCGTGAAAATTGCGACCGAGCTGAGCACCTTGCAGCGTTCCAGGCATACGGTCTACATCCTCGACGAGCCAACCACCGGGCTGCACCTTGCCGACATCGAGCACCTGCTGGCATCGCTCAATCGGCTGGTCGATGCCGA
>Ga0070670_100001566_pt1 | contig 18436 bp, 10 predicted proteins | sample KBSS63metaG_FD_64665 | JGI IMG/M metagenome (GOLD analysis project Ga0070670, IMG submission 64665) | Switchgrass rhizosphere microbial communities from Kellogg Biological Station, Michigan, USA - KBS S6-3 metaG | ecosystem: Host-associated > Plants > Roots > Rhizosphere > Soil ... | reverse complement strand
AACCGCGAAATCGGCTTCATCTTTCAGAGTTTCAATCTGATCGGCGACCTTACGGTGTACGAGAACGTCGAGTTGCCCCTGACCTATCGCCAAAGGATGGCCTCCGCTGAGCGCAAAAAGCGGGTGATGGAATCCCTCGAGCGTGTCGGCATGGCGCATCGCATTCGACACTACCCATCGCAGCTCTCGGGCGGTCAGCAGCAGCGTGTCGCGGTTGCCAGGGCATTAGCTGGACATCCTTCCATTCTCCTCGCCGACGAGCCTACGGGGAACCTCGACTCCCACAACGGCGAAGCCGTGATGCAGTTGCTGCAAGATTTGCACCGCGAGGGCGCGACCATCTGCATGGTCACGCACGATCCGCGATTCGTAAAGCACGCCGAACGCGAAATCCACTTATTCGACGGCAAGGTTGTGGCTGAAGACGAGCTGAAGAAACTTATGCAAGAGGCGAGTGCGTGAAGGCCTCGGGCTCACCTGGCCAGGTACATCCCGGCCCGCCGAGCCGCGAAGGTCGATCCCATGGGCCCCTGCGATACGACTGATTCAGGAGTACACCATGAATCTGTGGCGTGATTTGCGTTTCGGGTTTCGGCTCTGGAAGAAGAACTACGGCTTTGCTGCCATCGCTGCCCTGACCCTCGCGCTAGGCGTCGGCGCGACCGCTGCAATTTTCAGCGTCATCTACGCGACTCTTTTCGAACCGATGCCTTATCCCGAGCCCGAACAGTTGGTTGTTCTCTGGTCGAAGGTGAACGACTTTCACAATGTTGTCTCGGCGGGCGACTTCCGCGATTGGCTACAGCAGAATACGACGTTTCAATCCATGGCGACCATAAGCGGGACAAATTTCAACCTTGCGATGCCCGGTTCATCGCCGCAAATGGTCGAAGGCGGGCGATCCACTCCAGGTTATTACGACAAGGTGTTCGGAGAAAAACCGTGGATGGGCCGTTACTACCTACCTGAGGAAGCGCAGGCTGGAAAAGACCACGTCGTCATCATGACGCATCGCTTGTGGGAACGGCTGGGATCGAATCCCAATATTGTCGGCACACAGCTGAGGTTGGACGGCGAGGTCTACACCGTGATTGGCGTTCGACCGCCGGGCCAACCCGACCGCATGGCCGGCGACCTGTTCGCTCCATTGACATTCAAGCCCGAACAACTCAATCACGACTTCCACTGGCTGCTCGTCTTCGGTCGCCTAAAACCGCACATAACGCTGGCGCAGGCACAGGCTGACATGAATGTGGTTGCCGCCCGGGTCGCGCGTGACTATCCCGTGTCGAACAAAGGTTGGGGAATCTATGTAGAGCCGCTACATAATAATTTTCTCCCGAAAGATGTGATCAAAACCATGTGGCTGCTCATGGCAGCGGTCGGGTTTGTGCTGCTGATTGCTTGTGTCAACGTCGCCAACCTTCTTCTTGCCCGCGGAACCACGAGGCAACGTGAGGTCGCAATGCGGTCCTCGCTGGGAGCCACACGCGGGCAGATTTTTGGGCAGTTGCTCAGTGAGAGTGTCGCATTGGCATGCATTGGCGGAATCGCAGGAACCGTGCTCGGCTACGCAATGATCAAGGCATTGCTGCTGACCATGCCGCAATACACACTGCCTTCTGAGGCTGACGTGCGGCTGAGCGTTCCAGTCCTATTTTTCACGTTCGCGACCACCATGGTTGCCGGCGTACTGTTCGGGTGCGCGCCCGCCTGGCAAGCCTCGAAACTGGACTTGAACGAGACCCTGAAAGAAGGCAGCCGGGGCTTAGGTGGATCCGGCAAGCACCGTCTTCGCAGGTCGCTGGTTGTCGCCGAGTTTGCGCTGGCACTGGCGTTGCTCGCAGGCGCAGGGCTCGCGCTGCACAGTTTCTGGAACCTGGCGCGAGTCAATCCCGGCTTTCGCATCGATCATTTGCTTACGTTCGATTTACCCGTACCCCAGGATAGGCTGACCAAACCTGAACAGATCGTTGGCTTTTACCGCCAACTTCTCGACCGCGTCCAATCGCTGCCCGGAGTGGTTCAGGCGGGCGTCTCCAATGGAAGGCCAATCACAGGCCCGACGATGGGCATGCCGTTCAGCATCGAAGGCCAGGCGGTTGCCGATCCCTCCTCCCGTCCGGGCGCGGCCTTCGTGTTGACTACCCCCGGCTACTACCGCACATTCGGCATTGAGATGGCGCTTGGTCGCGCCTTTTCCGACGAAGACCGGGCGGGCACTGTTCCGGTGGCGATGGTGAATCAGGCCTTTGCCGATAAGTTCCTGAAAGGCATGGACCCGCTTAAGCAGCGGCTGATGGTGGAGCAGCTGATTCCCGGAGTTGCGAAGCTCGGTCCAACAACTCCCTGGCAAATCGTCGGCGTTTTCCGAAACGTTCACAACAACGGAGTGAGGGGCGATGGTGCCCCCGAGATTGATGTTCCATTTTGGCAAAGCCCCTGGCCTCAGGCTCTCATGGCGGTTCGAACTGCCGGCGATCCAGAACTCTTGACCAAGGCTATTGCTGCAGAAGTGCACGCGATCGATCCCGATGTGGCGCTGGCGAACGTGAAAACCATGGAGCAAATTGCGAGTGAGTCATTGGTCGGCGACCGCTTTGTTTCCTTGTTGTTTGGGACCTTTGCCGCCGTCGCCCTTCTGCTCGCGGCCATCGGAATCTATGGCGTCATGGCCTTCACCGTCGCGCAACGTACGCATGAAATCGGCCTGCGGATTGCCCTTGGAGCCAATGAAAGGGAAGTCTTACAGATCATCCTCAGGGAAGGGCTCACCCTGGCGGCATTTGGTCTGGCGATTGGACTAGCCGCTGCTTGCCTCGTTGGCCGCACCATGCGCAGCACCCTTTACAACGTGGGAGCAATCGATTTACCGGCCTTCGCCGCCGTCGCCATTGTGCTGCTGGCCAGTGCGATGCTTGCCTGCTACGTCCCCGCCCGTCGAGCAACGAAAGTCGATCCCATGGTGGCGCTGCGGTACGAGTGAGAGAGTAAAGATGACAGAACTCCTCCAAGACCTTCGTTACGCATCACGGCAGTTGCGAAAGAATTCTTTGCTCACAGCCGTTGCCGTGATCACGTTAGCGCTCGGCATTGGAGCCACCACGGTCATTTTTTCGGTGGTAAATGGCGTTCTTCTGCGTCCCCTGCGCTATCCCCAGCCCCAGCAACTGTACGTAGTTCGCGAAACCGTGCGGGAACTGAGCCAGACATATCCATCGTTTCCGGCGAATTTTGCGAGTTTCCGAATTTGGCAGCACGAGTGCCACTCGTTCGAAGACCTTGCGATCGTAGAGCCCTTCAATATGACGCTCACCGGCTATGGGGACGCCGAACAGATCTCGGGAGGAAGGGCGTCGGCGAATCTTTTCGATGTTTTAGGGGTCCGCCCAGCGCTGGGTAGAACGTTTCTGCCGCAGGAAGACAATCCGGGGAACGATCACGTAGTGATCGTGACTTATCCATTCTGGCATGAGCGATTTCATGATGATCCAGCCGTGATTGGCCGGTCGATCACGCTAGATGGCATGCCCTACCAAGTAGTGGGAGTGCTACCGCCTTCGTTCCGGTACCCGAAAAACTTCGGGCCTTTAGCGGAATTTCCAGCTCAAGTCGACTACTTCAAACCACTCGGGCTGGACGCGGCAAAATGGTCGCCTTTCGGGGATTTTGACTTTGCCGCGATTGCCCGGCTGAAGACGGGAGTCAGTCGGGTGCAGGCACTCGCGGAGCTGAAAGTGGTGCAGGAGAACATCACGAAATCCCACAACGCGAGCCTAAGCCTTGGCGCCGAGCTCATGCCGCTTGAACAGCAGGTGATCGGCAGCGCGCGCCTTGGGCTCTTGCTCCTATTGGCCGGCGTGGGTGCGGTGCTTCTGATCGTTTGCGTGAATCTGGCAAATCTCTTGCTCGTGGCCGTTCCCGCGCGACTGCGCGAGACCAGTATTCGCACTGCCCTTGGAGCTTCGCGCTCGCGCCTGCTTCGCCAGATGCTGACCGAGAGCCTATTGCTCGCCGCGATCGGGGGCGCACTTGGCATCGTACTCGCGCATTACGGAGTGCGCTTGTTGATCGCGGTGGCGCCTGCCAACTTTCCGCGCATTGACGAGGTACGACTTGATGTCCGAGTGATGTGTTTTTCTGCGGTCACTTGCATGCTGACTGGAATCGCCTTCGGCATTCTGCCGGCCTGGACCATGACACAGATCGATCCGCAACCCGCACTGAAGGCGAGCGCCACGACCACCACCGAGAGCCGAGGCGCACGCAGGCTACGCACGTCCCTGGTTGGATTTGAAGTCGGACTTGGGACGTTACTGCTGGTTCTGGCAGGTCTACTGACGATGAGCATGGTCCGCTTGCTCGATGTAGACAAGGGATTCACAACCGAGCATGTGCTGGCCGCCGATATTACTCTCACGCCCTCACTCTACGCGCACGACGAACAGAAGTACGGCTTTTACGACGACGTACTGGCGCGGGTGCATTCGCTGCCGGGGGTGACGAGCGCTGCGTGGATCAGCCGTCTTCCCCTCGAAGGACAGGAACAGGTTGACAACGTCGTTGTTCCCGGGCGCCAGACATCGGAAATGCAGGCCCCCCTGGCAAACTATCGGTTTGTCACAGATGAGTATTTCCGGACCATGAACATCCCATTGGTCGAAGGCCGGCTGCCTGAACCAGCGGATCGAGAGCGCCATGTTGCCGTCATCTCCAAGAGCGTTGCGAACAAAGTCTGGCCTGGCCAGAACCCGATCGGCCAGCAGTTTCGCACCGGCGGAGACACACAGTGGCCGGCCGCCGAAGTGATAGGGGTTGTCGGTGACATCCGAACCGTGGCACTCGACGAGCCTCCGCTCCTGATGATCTATGAGCCGATTGGGCCAGGGTCAAGGAAATGGTGGGGTGGACACGCTTCGCTGGTAGTTCGTTCTGCTAGTTCACCCGCGATGCTGAGCTCTGTGGTACGTGATGCACTTCGCCACGTGGACTCGGGCGTGCCCATCGTGCATCTTCGACCGATGACTGAGATTGTGTCGGAGTCAGTTGGCGTTCGGCGGTTTGAGCTCGGCCTTGCCTCCCTATTTGGGATCTTTGCGCTCCTGCTGGCGGCCCTTGGAATTTATGCCGTGGTGGGCTATTCGGTTGCGAGCCGCAGGCAGGAGATGGGACTACGAATGGCTCTTGGCGCGCGCGCCTCGAACTTGCGAAATCTTGTTCTGGTTCAGGGAATGTTGCCGGTAACCGCCGGATGGGTTGCGGGCGTTCTGGTGGCGCTTGCCGCCGGCTCCTTTATGCGCAGCCTGCTATTTGGCGTCAGCGCGCACCATCCGCTGACAATTGGGTTGATCAGCTTGGTGGTTCTCGCGACATCGGCATTGGCGTGCTATCTCCCCGCTCGCCGTGCCGCGAGAGTCGATCCCATGGTGGCCCTTAGATACGAATAGGAGCAATGATGTCTGGAGTAATTCAAGACTTACGATATGCGGTCCGGCAGGTGCGCAAGGCGCCCGGATTTGCCGCCGTGGCAGTTGTAACGCTGGCGCTCGGAATCGGCGCTAACACCTCAATTTTCTCCGTGGTGAATGGTGTGTTGCTGCGTTCATTGCCTTTTCCAGATTCGGACCGGCTGGTGCGTGTCTGGCATACCCCTCCCCAGAGCAGTTTCCCGGGAATCAGCACCTTCACAATTTCGCCTGCGAACTTTCTCGATTGGCAGAACCAGAATCATGTGTTTTCGAGCATGGCGATTTACGGTTATCGCGGGTTCACGCTTACTGGAGGGGACAAAGCCGAACAAGTGGATGCGAGCGGCGTCTCAGCCGAATTCTTCTCGACGCTTGCCGTTCAACCGATGCTCGGACGGGTGTTTTCAACAGAAGAAGATCAGCCTGGACACTCCAACGTCGTCATCCTCAGCCATCGCTTCTGGCGCGAACGCTTTGCCTCCAGAGGTGACATTGTCGGTCGCGATATCACGCTTGACGGGACGAAATACCTGGTCGCGGGAGTCATGCCTCCCAGCTTTCGCTTTCCCGACTTCGCCCAGTTGTGGACTCCGCTCGCCTGGACCGACCAAGAAAAGGCGGTTCGCGGCAATCACAACTATCTGGCTATGGCGCGTCTGAAGCCGGGAGTCGACCTAACGCAGGCGCAAGCTGAGATGAACACCATTTCTAACCGGCTCGAGCGGCAATATCCGGCGGATGACAAAGGCTGGGGAGCGCTGCTGCGACCCCTGCGGGCTGATATGGTCAGCGACGTCCGCCCTGCGCTTCTGGTCTTGCTCGGGGCGGTTGGTTTCATCCTGCTGATCGCATGCGTGAACGTAACCAACCTGTCGCTGGCGAGGATCTTCAGCCGCCATAAGGAAATTGCAATTCGTACGGCCATGGGCGCAAGTTCTGGTCGGATTATCCGCCAAATTGTTGCGGAAAGCGTTCTTTTGGCTTTGCTCGGCGGTCTCCTTGGCCTCGCCTATGCACATTTTGGCGTCCGCCTCATTATGGCGTTTCTCGCCGATAGGTTGCCCACTTCAATGGAAGCAGGCATGGATCTCAAAGTGTTGGGGTTCACAGCTACTGTGTCAGTGCTGAGTGGCGTGGTGGCGGGAATTCTGCCCGCGCTGCACTTGAGCCGCGCCAATGTCAATCAGGCTTTGAAACAAGGGTTGGGGCGTGGCGGTAGCGATTCAGGCGGGAACCGCACGCGCAATATCCTGGTCGTTGTAGAGGTCTCGCTTTCGTTGGTGCTCTTGATTGGAGCGGGGCTGATGATTCGCAGCTTTCAAATGCTGCGAGGAGTCAATCCCGGCTTCAACTCGAAGGGCGTGCTCACCATGTCGGCTGCTATTTCGCGGGTGAGATTCTCGAACGCGACCCAACAGATAAGCTTCTTCGATCGCACCTTAGAACGTATCCGTGCGCTTCCCGGGGTCACAGCTGCGGGAGTGATTGATGACATCCCACTTGGTGGTGGCGGGTCCCATCAGCCGATCGCGGTCGAGGGCCGGCCCGCGCTTCCCATGTCCGAGCAACCGGAGGTGGATGTTCGGGTCAGTAGTGCAGGTTATTTCGATGCGCTCCGGATTCCGGTTTTACGCGGTCGAAACTTCGACGCCGGCGATGTCGCGGGGAGACCGGCCACGGTTCTCATCAGTGCCTCCCTGGCCAAACAATTCTGGCCTGGCGAAGACCCCATCGGCAGACACATTACCCTGTCGTTCTTTCCCGGCGTTGTGCGCGAGGTGGTGGGCGTGGTTGGAGACGTGAAGGGAGATGGGCTAGACCAAACGCGGACGCCAGCGACGCTCTATGTTCCGCTCGACCAGCTGGCTCCTCCGGTAGACCAACCCTGGCGTTCCTTCCCCATGTCGGTACTGGTGCGCTCGACTTCGGATCCTTCGGGTATGGTCTCGGCGGTCACGAACGCCGTCCATGAAGTAGACAGTACGATCCCCGTTCGCGATGTGCTTACCATGCAGGAGCTGGTCACAAACTCACTCGCTTCCCAGCGGTTCAGCCTTTTGCTGCTCGGCGCCTTCGCTCTCCTGGCGCTCATTCTGGCCGCCATCGGGATTTACAGCGTCTTGTCTTACAGCGTTCGCAGGAGGGTTCAGGAAATCGGCATCCGCCTGGCACTCGGCGCGAGTTTGACCGACGTTCTCCGCATGATCATCTTGGAAGGCCTGCGGCCAACCTTGCTGGGCGTAACCATTGGTGTTGCCGGTGCTCTCGCTTTGGCACGGGTGATGGCGAACTTGGTCTACGGCGTGAAGCCTACCGATCCATTGACATTTCTGTCCGTCGCTGTGCTGCTGGCGACAGTGGCGTTTGTTGCCAGCGTTATCCCTGCATATCGAGCCGCCAAGGTCGATCCCATGGTGGCGCTCAGATACGAGTAAACAAGCATGACGTCATTCATCCATAACATCCGTTATGCAGTGAGGCAGCTCCGAAACCAGCCGTCATTTGCCGCCGTTGCGGTGGCGACCCTGGCGCTCGGAATTGGAGCGAATACCGCGCTGTTCTCGGTCATCGATGGAGTCCTGCTCAGCCGATTGCCCTATCCAGACCCTGAACGGCTGGTCTGCTTGAGCGAGAGCAAACCAAATTTCGAATATGGTTCGATTTCCTACCCCAATTTTCGTGACTGGCAGAAGGACAATCGCGCATTTTCTGCGATGGCGATTTACCGTAGCACGGCGTTCAGCTTGATAGGCAGTGGCGAGCCTGTGCAGGTTAGCGGAGAATTTGTTTCTTCGGATTTGCTTTCACTCTTGGGTGTAAAGCCGCTGCTGGGACGCATTTTTGCTCGCGGCGAGGATGAGATTGGAGCGCCGCCCATTGCGTTGATCAGTGCTGGTCTGTGGCGAAGGAAGTTCAATTCAGCCGGCGACATCGTCGGGAAAAGCATCACCCTCGACGGCAGGAGCTTCGTAATCATCGGCGTACTGCCACCTACATTTCACTTCCTGGCGCCCTCCTTTCCAGAAAACCGGGAAATCTTCCTTCCGATTGGCCAATGGGCCAATCCGTTATTGCCAAAGCGAGGCGCGGGACTCGGCATTCATGGCATCGGGAGATTGAGACCTGAAGCGACACTTGAAGACGCTCGTGCCGACATGGCGAGAGTGAGCGGGAATCTGGCTCTCGCGTTTCCCGATACCAACAAGGGAATCGGTGCAACCCTGGTCCCGCTCAAGCAGCAGATGGTCGGGGAAGTCCGCCCACTGTTGCTCATCCTGCTGACGGCAGTGGGCTGCGTCTTGCTGATTGCCTGCGCCAACGTTGCCAACCTTTTGCTGGCCAAGTCCACGCGACGTAGCCGGGAGTTTGCCATTCGCACCGCACTTGGTGCGAATCGGACCCAGATCGTTGGACAACTGCTAACCGAAAGCCTGCTCCTTGCCCTCATTGGCGGAGCTATTGGGTTGCTTCTCGCCGCCTGGGGGACGCGCGCTGCACTTGGGGTTCTTCCGAGCGCTCTCCCGCGCGCAGAGCAAATCGGCATGGATGGGAACGTCTTGGCCTTCACCACTCTGGTGTCTTTGGGAGCAGGCATCCTGTTTGGCTTAACTCCTGCTTGGAAGGCCTGGAGATCCAATGCACAAGAGACCTTGCAAGCGACTAGTCGCACTAGCAGCGGGGTCCATCATCGCGCGCAACGGGCTTTTGTGGTTTCAGAAATGGCATTGGCTCTCGTACTTCTGGCCGGGGCTGGGCTCATGATCAGGAGTTTGGTGCAACTCTGGCGGGTGGATCCCGGTTTCAATCCTCATCAGGTTGTGAACTTTGGGGTGTCGCTTCCTCCCGCGATGCTCTCCGCTTCGCCCGAGGCCGTGCGCGCGGCCTTTCGAGAACTAGACCGTCAAATGGCAGCGATCCCCGGCGTTGAGGCGGTGTCACAGACATGGGAGTCGCTCCCACTGGCGGGAGACGACGAGAAGCTATTCTGGCTCGACGGTCAGCCCAAGCCTAGTAGCGACAATGAAATGAATTGGGCAATCCATTATGTTGTCGGCCCGGAATACCTCAAGGTCATGCACATCCCGCTGCTGGGCGGGCGCTTCCTCGCCGCCCAGGACTCCGAGCATGCCCCGCGAGTCGTGGTTATCGATGACGTGTTCGCCGCAAAATTCTTTCCCAACCAGGATCCCATTGGGAAACGCATTCATGTGAACGATTCGGATCAGCTGACCGAGATCATCGGAATCGTAGGCCACGTGAAGCAGTGGGGACTCGCCACGGACGACACGAATTCTCTTCGCGCCCAATTTTATTTTCCCTGGATGCAGATGCCAGACCAATACATTGCTCTGGCTCCAGCTGGAGCCAGCATGCTGGTTCGTTCCAGTGGAATGGGCCCGCTCCTCTCTGGCGCGATTCGAGCCGCGAGCGGCAGGATGAGCAACCAGCAAGTGATTTACGGGATGCAAACCATGGACGGACTAGTCACGGAATCTCTCTCGACTCAGCGGTTCTCGATGATCCTGCTAGCCGTGTTTGCCTTCCTTGCTCTGGCCCTGGCAAGCGTAGGGATCTATGGTCTGGTTTCCTACATCGTCGGACAGCGAACACGAGAGATCGGTGTTCGCATGGCCCTTGGCGCTGCGCGCACGGATATTGTTGCGATGATATTGCGCTCTAGCACCGGGCTGGCATTGACGGGAGTGATGCTTGGCCTATTCGCTACGCTGGCCCTGACGCGATTAATGGCTCGTCTCCTCTATGGAGTCCGAGCGAGCGATGCTTTAACCCTAATCTTAGTTTCCATAACGCTGGTATCGGTCGCGTTGCTCGCGAGTTACCTTCCGGCCCGTCGTGCCGCCAAAGTGGACCCGATGGTTGCACTGCGTTACGAGTGAGGAAAAACTATGAATGGCTGGTTTCAGGATCTCCGCTACTCAGTAAGGCAGCTGCGAAAGGCCCCAGGGTTCGCGCTCACCGCGATTCTCACCCTGGCGCTCGGTATGTGTTCGAGCCTGGCGATCTTCGGCTTTGTGGACGCAGCCCTGATTCAACCCTTGCCCTACCCGAATCCCGACCGGCTGGTCGTAGCTACTGAAAGCGTTGCACTTCTACCGCGCGCCAATCTGTCGTATTACGACTATCTCGATTGGAAGCGCCTCAACCAGGTGTTCAGTTCTATCGATGTCTACAACCAGACCGGCTTCCTGCTGCGCACTTCCTCGAAAGCCGAACCCGTTCATGCCGCGCGTGTGAGTGACGGGTTCTTTCGCACCCTAGGCGTGGCGCCAATTCTAGGACGCGACTTTTACACCGGAGAGGATGTCCCCGAGGGCCCTCAAACCGCGCTCCTGACCTATGGCGCTTGGCAACAGCGATTCGGCGGACGCAAAGACATCGCGGGTCAGACAGTTACCTTGAGCGGCATCCCATTCACCATCATTGGCGTCCTGCCCCAGGGGTTTCAGTTTGCGCCTGCCGGCAACGCCGAGTTCTGGACCACGCTACATGCCTCGGACCAGTGTGGCCGCAGGCGGAGTTGTCATAGTCTGACGGGGATCGCTAGGCTGAAAGATGGCCTTACATTAGAAGCAGCCCGGTCTAACATCGAGACCATCGCTAAGCAACTCGAGCTGCAATATCCGGTCGACAATCGCGGGCAGGGCGCGTTTGTGGACAAGCTCTCAAGTGTGGTCTTTGCGGATCTACGTCCTATGCTCCTTGCCCTGCAGTTCGGGGCTGGTCTTCTCCTTTTGATTTCTTTGGTTAACGTATCCAGTCTGTTGCTGGTGCGTTCCGAGGGCCGGAAGCGAGAGATTGCAGTGCGCGGCGCCTTGGGAGCGTCTCGCATCAGGGTAATCCGGCAATTCGCGCTCGAAGGTCTCTGCCTGGCCGTCGCAAGTTGCGCCCTCGGCATCCTCGCGGCAGGCACGAGCATGCAAATTCTGAAGCAAATGATCTCGAGGGACCTGCTCGATTACATGCCGTACCTCTCAGGGCTGGGCATCACTCCCCACGTCCTCGAGTTTGCTGGCGCACTGTGCGTAGGTGCCCTGGCACTGTTTGCAGCTGCACCACTCGTGCGGTTTCCTTTTAGGCGATTGCGAGACGGACTATCCGAAGGCGGCCGGGGTAACGCCGGAACCTTATGGCGGCGCTTCGGCTCAAACTTGGTAGTCGTCGAATTGTCGCTCGCGGTGGTGTTGCTGGTTAGCGCTGGCCTTCTGGGAAAAAGTCTGTATCGCCTGTTGCACGTGGAAGTCGGTTTTCAGCCTGATCATCTCGCCAGCTTAGATGTGGCGCTTTCGGAAACAGATTACGCCAAAGAAGATCAACAGGCTAGGGCCGAGCAGGAGATCACAGGTCGAGTTGCCCGTCTGCCGGGAGTTGAATCGGTCGGCGTTACCTCGGTTCTGCCTGTGAGCTACAACGGCAACACGACTTGGATTCGGGTAGTGGGGCATCCCTACAACGGCGAACACAACGAAGTCAACGAGCGCGTTGTCAGCCCCGGATTCTTTCCCACCATACGAGCGCGGCGCCTGCGTGGACGCTACTTGACGGAGTTTGACGATGCTTCGAAGCCCCTTGTGGCCATCATCAATCGGACGTTCGAGCAGAAGTATTTCCCCGGCGAAGATCCTATTGGCAAAAAAATCGGGGACAATCAGCTTTCGCCAAAGTCAATCGCGGAAATTGTAGGGGTGGTTGAAGACGTTAGAGACGGTTCCCTCGATGCGGAGATATGGCCGGCGGTGTACTACTCATTCACGCAGTCCCCTGATTCCTACTTCTCTCTGGTCGCGCGCACCTCGCAAAACGAAGCCTCCACCTTGCAGGCCCTAGTCAATGCCATTCATGAGGTTGATTCCGGCATCGGCACCCTGCGCGAGTCTTCGATGGCGGAACGTATCAACAATTCACCTTCGGCCTATATGCATCGCTCCTCGGCGTGGCTGGTAGCCGGCTTTGCCTCCTTGGCCCTGCTGCTTGCGGTTGTCGGCCTGTATGGAGTGATTGCCTATTCGGTGAGTTGTAGAACTCGCGAGATCGGAGTGCGAATGGCCTTAGGCGCCCAGCGCCGGTCTGTCTATCAATTGATCATGAAGGAAGCCGTCTGGCTAACCGCAATCGGAGTCGCAGCGGGTCTGGCGGGCTCTCTCGCGATGGCAAATCTCATTCGCGGCCTTCTGTTTGGCGTTCGGTCTTGGGACGCGGCGACACTTGTAGCAACCGCAGCGGCCCTGGCCATCGCTTCACTTGCTGCGAGCTACTTTCCTGCGCGGCGCGCCGCCAAGGTAGATCCGATGGTTGCACTGAGATACGAGTGACAAGCCTGTGGGAGAGACATTTGTCCACGGGAATTCTGTTAGGAGAAATATGATCCAACTAAGAAACCTCGAGCGCAGTTATAAGAGTCCTGCCGGGCAATTTTTCGTGCTTCGACGCGTGAATCTGGAGATCCAGGAGGGCGAGTTTATTACGATTATGGGGCCCTCGGGAGCTGGGAAGTCCTCGTTATTAAATGTGCTCGCCTTGTTGGACGACGGATGGGATGGCGAATACTGGTTCCGGGAGCAACCTGTGCACAAGATGAAGCGCAAAGAACGCGCTGAGCTGGCCAAACGAAACATCGGAATGGTGTTTCAGAGCTACCACCTGCTAGACGACCTTACGGTTCGCGAGAACATCGATCTTCCCCTTTCCTATAAGGACATCCCAAACAAGCAGCGCCAGGGCATGGTTGCCGAGACCCTCGACCGATTTCAGATGGTGGCGAAAAAGGACCTATTTCCCAGCCAACTATCCGGCGGGCAGCAACAGCTGGTGGGCGTTGCACGTGCCGTCATCCACAAACCTGCTCTACTGCTTGCCGACGAACCTACCGGGAATCTCCACTCCTCACAGGCTAAGGAGATTATGGAGCTTTTCCGCGGGTTAAACCAACAGGGAACCACGATTGTGCAGGTTACCCATTCCGAATCGAACGCCGGGTATGGATCCCGCACGATTCAATTGCGAGATGGGTGGGTGGTCTCGGACACCGCCAATCCTGAGCTTCAGCCCTATGAGGCGGTGAGGCAATGAGATGGCCCCTGTGCGGAGCGAAGATTCAGCCATTCCTCCTCGTGCTTCTGATATGTGTAGCGGTGGTCGCTCAGCAACCGGATAAGCCGGCGCAGCCCCTGAATGCTCCGCGGGCCTCGAGCGTCGACTATTCTGCGATTTTCAAGCTTCCTAACTCACGCAACCCGCTCGGTGCATATTCCCCCAGCGCCGCTCCCGAGCCGCAACTGACCAATTCTCCGGACCTGAATCAGCTCATTCGCGATGGAAAGTTGTAGCTGACCCTGTGCGATGACATCGGTCTGGCGCTAGAAAATAACCTTGACCTCGCCATCGCGCGCTACAACCTCCCGATCGCCGAGATGGACATTCTCCGCACCAAAGCCGGTGGCGTGTTCCGAGGCGTAAACGCCGGTGTTGTGCAGGGAACTCCAGGCGGAGGTGTGGGTGGGTTTGGTACCGGTGCTCCCGGCGCAGGGGCCGGAGGTACGACCGCTGGCGCGGGGGGAGCAGGCGCCGGAGCGTCAGGTCTGGTGCAGTCAACTCTTGGGATCGGCTCGGCCGTCGCTTCTTATGATCCCGCAATCATTGCCTCGGTGGGAACCGAACACCAAACCACGCCCCTGGCCAACCAGCAAATCTACGGAGTGCCCCTGCTGCAACTCAATTCAGGGCAGGCGAACTTCGGATTTACGCAGGCCTTCGCTACGGGGTCGAGCATTTCATTTGAATTCAACAACAATCGTCAGACCACCAACAGTCCCTTCTTCAATCTTTCTCCGGCACTGGGCTCGATGTATCGCTTTTCGTTTCAACAGCAGTTGCTTTCGGGATTTGGCTTCGGCCCCAATCTTCGCTATCTACGAATCGCGAAAAACAACAAGAAAATTTCCGACATTGCCTTCAAGGATCAGGTGATCGCCACGGTCACCCAGATCAAGAACATCTATTGGGACTTGGTAAACGCCTACCAACAGTCACAAGTGAACGAGCAATCGGTAGCGTTTGCGCAACAATCACTCGATAACGCCAAAAAGCAATTGCAACTGGAAAGCATTCCGGCGATGGATGTGATGAGAGCTGAAGCTGAGGTCTCGAAAAGGGACCAGGATCTGACGGTCGCGCGTACAAGCCTTCAACTTCAAGAGCTGCTAATGAAGAACGCGATTACCAAGAGTCTGGATGATCCCCTGCTCGAATCGGTGCGGGTTGTTCCGACCGACACACTTCAGTCAGAACAGCTAGCTGCTCTGAACCAGTCGGTGCAGGAATTGATTCAAGAAGCGCTCAGCAATCGCCCGGAACTCGCCGAGTCTGATGTGGACCTCATCAATCGCCAAATTAGCCGCAAGGCGGCGCGCAATGCACTCCTGCCAGCGCTTTCCCTTGTGGCTTTCTATGGCGGGTCGGGCCTCGCCGGACCGCTGAATCCGGTTTACAACATTCCGGGAGTGCCCAATTCCTCCAACGTTCCTACAGACTTTGCCGGCGCTTTGGGCAACGCCTTCAACAATACAGCCCCGGACTACTACATCGGCTTCAACCTGAATATTCCTATTCGGAATCGGGTGGCGAAGGCCGACCAGTACCGCTCCGAACTCGAATATCGCCAGGCCGAACTCAGGCGGGAAGAACTGCGCAAACAAATCAGGATCGAGGTGCGCAATGCGGAATACGCTTTGGAGCAGACTGCCGCGCGGGTTCAGGCAGCACGCAAAGCGCGGGACCTCGCCCAGCGCACGTTTGAGATCACGCAAAAGGAGCAAACCCTGGGGGCCGGTTCAACCTACCAGACCATGACCGCGCAGCGCGACTTGGCCCTCGCCGAGCTCGACCTGGTTACTGCCATGACGGTTTACGAGAAGGCCAAAGTGGAGGTGGACCGTGCGACGGGCGCGACTTTGGAACATAATGGAATCCAAATCGAGGAAGCCTTAAAGGGCGCCTTGAGCTCCGCAACGCCATGAGAGTGGATGCGGACACGAAGGCTACGTCATGTCCACCCCCGCCAAGCCGCACGACATCACCGTCCCTTTTGCCCTAGGCAAGTCGGCGACAGCGTCCCGAATTCTTGCCGCTGACGATCAGCCGCACATCCTCGATGCCATTGAAATCCTATTAAAGCCGCAAGGATACCGCATTGACGCCGTCCGCTCACCCGAGCTGGCACGGGAAGCCTTGGCCACCGAACAATACGACGCTGTCCTAATCGATCTCAATTACACGCGCGACACTACCTCCGGCCGCGAGGGCCTCGACCTCCTGACGGAAATCGTCTCGCAAGACAGTACGCTGCCTGTCATTGTGATGACCGCCTGGGGCAATGTTGAACTGGCGGTTGAAGCCATGCGTCGAGGTGCTCGCGATTTCATTCAGAAACCTTGGGAAAACGAGCGCCTGCTTACCATGCTTCGAACCCACGTCGAACTTCGCCGCGCGTTGCAACAGGCGGAGCGTCTTGCCGCGGAGAATCGCCTGCTCAATGCGCAAGGTTTGCCGGAGTTCATCGCGACTTCACCCGCCATGGCTCCGGTGCTAGAAGCGATCACTCGCATCGCTCCCTCCGACGCGAACGTGCTTATCACCGGAGAGCACGGCACCGGAAAGGAAGTTGTCGCCCACACCATCCACGCCCTTTCCTTACGGAAGCAGAAGGCCTTGATCGCGGTGAATACTGGAGGACTGGCCGAAGGAGTCTTCGAGAGCGAGCTTTTCGGCCACGTCAAAGGGGCGTTTACAGATGCCCGCACCGATCGCATCGGCCGTTTTGAACTGGCCGATGGCGGAACGATTTTTCTGGACGAAATCGGCAACGTGCCCCTGCGCCAGCAGGCCAAACTTCTGCGAGTGATCGAGTCGGGGGAAATGGAGCGGGTAGGGGCGTCGCGGGGCCGGAAAATCGACGTCCGAGTCATCTCCGCCACAAACATGGATCTTCCCTCCGCTTGTGAATCCGGACAATTTCGCGAAGACCTTCTGTTTCGACTGAACACCGTCGAGATTCCCTTGCCCCCATTGCGTGACAGACGGGAGGACATTCCGGTTCTGTCCACTCACTTCCTGACGCAATACGCGTCGCGTTATCGGCGGTTGATCAAGGGAATCGATCCGGGAGCACTCCAATCGATGCTTCACTACAGCTGGCCGGGTAACGTGCGTGAGCTCGAACACACGATGGAGCGCGCCGTCTTGATGTGCCGCACTGAGCAACTTCAGACCGCAGACCTCGGCCTCGCTTCGCAACGTGCCCCGGCGCAGAACCTTGAAGAATTGAGTCTGGAGGCGGTTGAAAGTATTCTGATCCGCAAAGCGTTGCAACGCTTCCAAGGGAACGTCAGCCAGGCTGCGGAAGCATTGGGCCTGAGCCGAGGCGCTCTCTACCGGCGAATGGAAAAATATGGGCTCTAGCCCAGGCCGCATCAATCTGACCGCACAAAAGAAGCGGAAACCCCGGGCGCCCTTTGAGCGTCGTGTCACGCGATTTTCGATCCTCCTGGTTTTACCGGGAATTCTCGTGAGTGGCGTACTGATTTGGCTGCAGCCGTGGTCCCTTCAATCGAAGCTAACCCTTTCCTTTGTTGAGATCATCGTTTGCTTATTGATTGGTGCTGCACTCCATGATCATGTCGTTCGCCCTTTGCAGACGCTGGCGAATGTCGTCGGCTCCTTGAGGGAGGAGGACTATTCCTTTCGAGCGAGAATGACGGTCCCCAACGATGCCTTGGGCGAACTCTCGCTGGAAGTGAACGCACTTGCCGACCTGCTCGCAAAACACCGTACCGGTGCCATCGAGGCAACGGCTTTGCTCGAACGCGTGGTTGAAGAAGTTGATATCCCGATTTTTGCCTTCGACCCGGCCAGCAAACTGCGGCTCGTGAACTCAGCGGGTGCAAAGCTTCTGAATGCCAGGCAAGCCCAAGCCATCGGCAAGACCAGTTCTGAGCTGGGACTGGAAGCTTGCCTGTCGGCGAAAAACGAATCTCTGGTTGAACTGCATTTTGGAACGGATGCGCGCTGGTTTGTCCGGCGCAGCTCCTTTCGCCAACATGGAGTACCTCACACGCTGGTCGTCCTCTCTGACGTCAGCCGAGCATTGCGCGAGGAGGAGAGGCGGGCGTGGCAGCGGTTGATTCGAGTCTTGGGACACGAACTGAATAATTCGCTTGCGCCGATCAAATCCATCGCCGGCAGTCTGCGATCGAGGCTCGCCAACGGGGACATCAAGCAGGAGGAACAGCAAGACTTCGAGCGGGGTCTCAGCATCATTGAGAACCGCGCAGCTTCCCTCAATCGCTTCCTGCAAGGTTACCGTCAGCTGGCTCAGATGCCGCCTCCAACGCTTGCCAGCTGCTCGGTGTCCGCGCTGGTTAGGCGGGTGGCAGCTTTAGAGACTCGTGTGGTCGTGAGAGTAGTGCCAGGCCCGGAAATCACGGCTTTGGTCGATCCCGACCAACTCGAGCAAATGCTCATCAACTTGCTTCGTAATGCGGCGGAGGCGGTGCTTGAAAATGCTGCTGTCGGTACGAATGGTTCGAAAGCGCGCGATCCCGAGGCCCCGATTGTCCTTTCCTTGACCCGGCAGGCCGAGAAGCTGGTGATAGAGATTGAAGATACCGGACCGGGGTTGATGAACCCGGGGAATGCGTTCGTACCGTTCTACACAACCAAGCCGGCGGGCAGCGGTATCGGACTTGTTCTTTCCCGACAGATCGCCGAAGCGCATGGCGGCTCCCTGGAACTGCACAATCGACCGGATCGCCAAGGCTGCCTCGTCAGAATTGAACTGCCGCTCAAGATCGTCTCTCTGGATGAACTTTCACAGAAACGTGGAGGAGCCATTCCTCGCGGACAATAGAATCTGCGACTTCTGCGAAAAGTTGGAAAGACAAAGAAAAGAAGAA
>Ga0070670_100001564_pt1 | contig 18447 bp, 20 predicted proteins | sample KBSS63metaG_FD_64665 | JGI IMG/M metagenome (GOLD analysis project Ga0070670, IMG submission 64665) | Switchgrass rhizosphere microbial communities from Kellogg Biological Station, Michigan, USA - KBS S6-3 metaG | ecosystem: Host-associated > Plants > Roots > Rhizosphere > Soil ... | reverse complement strand
TGAAGATCCCGCTCTTTTTGATCGCTCATCGATGCGTTGGAAGGTGGGCGCGAAGCCCGCATCCTGCTTGAAACAGGAGGGCCATGGAGAGCCATGGAGAGCGTGACGGCCCCGCGGCCCGCGACGGAAAGGATTTGTCATTCTAGCAGGGGTGCGTTGGGCGACGGGTAGAATCGCCCCTCGATGGGCCACGACATCGAATTCACCGGCGAGCGCTTCATCCCGGGCACTCCGGGCGAGATCTGGCACGAGCATTGGCACCGCTATCACTTCGCCGCGCCACTTGTCGCCGGTCTCGACGTGCTCGACGTCGCGTGCGGAGAAGGCTACGGCAGCGCACTGCTCGCGACGCGCGCAGCGACGGTCGTCGGTGGCGACATCGCGCCAGCCGCCGTCGATCACGCCAGAAAACGGTACTCGGGTGTCGCGAACCTGGAATTTCGCGAGGCCGACTGCGCTGCGCTGCCCTTCGCCAATGCCAGCTTCGACGCGATCGTCTCGTTCGAGACCATCGAGCACATCACTGCTCAGGAAGCGTTCCTGGCGGAGATCCGGCGCGTACTGAGGCCCGACGGGCTCGTGATTCTGTCGTGTCCCAACAAGACGGAATACACGGACCGCCGCGGCGTGATCAACGAATTCCACGTGCGCGAGCTTTATCGCGCCGAGCTTGCTCGAATCGTGGCGTCGCGCTTTCCGCACACGCTGTGGTACGGGCAGCGACCGAGCTTCTACTCAGTCGTCTGGCCCGAGCACGGCAACGGAGGCGGCAAGTGCGAGGGCGAAATCTTCGAGGTCTCCGAGGCGGCCCCGACCGCGCCCTCGCCCGGGCATGGGAGGCCGTTGTACTTCATCATCCTTGCGAGCGCGTCGGCGGAGCGGATGTCGGCGATTGCACCGCGCATATCCGTGCTCGCCGATCGCGACGAGTGGGTGCATCGCGATTATGAGAAGGTGATGCGCGACCTGACCGCAACGCATGCGCTCGCGCACGACCTCGACGTCTGCGTGGAGCAGGGCAACGAGCAGCGCGCCGAGCTGATGCGCGAGCACGGCGAACGCGAGCTCGCACACGAGAGCGAGCGTTCCCGGCTCGCCGGAGAGATCGAGCGCCAGCAGCACGAAATCGCGCGCCGGGCGAGCTTCAAGTGGTGGGTCGGGCTGCCGCTGCGGCGGGCGTGGCTCGCGCTCAAGGGCAAGCCGCCGTGGGACTAGTGTCTCGAGGCTAGCGCAGCGTCAGGACCACGGGCTGATGATCGGCCGCCTGCGTGTCGCGGTCGACGCGAACCGACTCGATGCGCGGCACGAGATCCTCGCTCACGAAGATGAAATCGCAGTGCAGCTCCCCTTGCTCGGGGAAGTCCTTCTCGTAGAGCTTGAACGTGCCGGGATGCGCCACGCCAGGATGCTTCGCCTGCCACGCGTCGATGAGGGGCGGCGTGCCGTCGCCGAACGGCTCGCCAAGGCGCGCGTGATTGGAATCTTCGGGCTCGAGGTTGAAGTCGCCCGTGACGATCGTCGACTGCGGCCGCAGATGCGTATGGAACGGTCCGCCGGTTTGGTCCACGATCGTTCCCGCGCGCGCGTGGCCGAAGCCCTCGGCGTGTATCGCCCGCAGCCTGTCGATCTGGGCGCGCCGCTGCAGGTCGGAGTAGTACTCGAGATGCGTCGTCATGACCCGGAGCTCTCCGAAAGGCGCAACGATGCACGCCTCGACGGCGATCCGGGGCATCCCGTTCTTGCCGGGATCGATGGGCGAGGGCAGCAGATGGCGGTAAGCCTGCCGCACGGGCAGCCGCGAGAGCACCATGTTCCCGAACTTCCGCCGCCGTCCGGCCTCGCCGGGATGATCCACGGCAACGCCATCGATGGCGGTGAAGCCAGGAAGGAGTGTTGCGAGCGCGGCGAACTGATCCTCGTCCGTGTTCCCGGCGAGGCGCGGATCCGGAAAGTTGTCGGCAATCTCCTGCAGGCACAGGACGTCGAAGTCAGCGAGCTCTTTCGCCGCGGAGACGATTCGTTCGGGATCGACGCGGCCGTCGACGCCCCGGCACCACTGCACATTCCAGGTGATCAGGATCATGGCTGTCAGTTTATCCGAGCGAGATCAGCGGATGCCGGCACGCATGAAGCTCTGGACGAATTGTCGCTGAAACAGCAGGAACGCGACGAGCAACGGCGCCGCAGTGAGCAGCGTGGCGGCCGTGATGATCGACCAGTCGATGCCCTGGTCGCCCGACGAGAACACCTGCAGCCCTACCGTCAGCGGCCGCGATTCCACCGAGTTGGTGATGATGAGCGGCCAGAGGAAATTGTTCCAGTGATAGCTCACGCTGACGAGCGCGTACGCAAGATACACGGGGCGCGCGAGCGGCACATAGACCTTCCACAGCACGGCAAGCGGACCGCAGCCTTCGATGCGCGCCGCTTCGTCCAGCTCGCGCGGGATCGTCTTGAACGTCTGCCGCAACAGAAAGATGCCGAACGCGCTCGCCATGTAGGGAAGGGCGATCGCGACGACGGTGTCCTTGAGTCCCAGCGCCGTCATCGTCTGGTAGTTCTCGACGATCAGCACGTCGGGCATCACCATCAACTGCACGAGGACGAGCGCGAAAAGTAGGTTGCGGCCGGGGAAGTCGAAGCGCGCGAAGGCGTACGCCGCGAGCGTCACGAGTATGAGCTGACCCGCGAGCACCATGGCGACGAGCGCGATCGTGTTCACGAAGTAGCGGGCGAACGGCGCCGCGACCCATGCCTTCTGGAAGTTCTCGAGGGTGAGCGGCGCGGCGAGCACAAACCGCGTCGAGAACTCCGCGGGGTGGAAAGCCGTCCACACGGCATAGAGCAGTGGTAGGAGCCACAGCAGACCAAGCAGCCACGCGGCCGCCGTTTCAAGCCCGCGGATCGCACCCTGCGGCGCGTACACATGGGTCATCGCGGATTCCATCGGCCGTCGCAGCTCACTGATAATGGATCTTGCGCTCGAGGAACCAGAACTGCGCCAGCGCCGCCGCGCCCAGGAGCGCCAGCAACACCATCGTGAGCGCCGCGGCGTAGGCCGTGTCCCAGAACCGGAAGCCGATCGCGTAGACGTAGTAGAGCAGGAGCGAGGTCGCGTTGTCCGGTCCGCCCCGCGTCATCACGACGACGTGGTCAACGAGCCGGAACGCGTTGATCACCGCATTGACGAGCACGAACAGCGTGGTCGGCATCAGCAGCGGGAAGGTGACACGCCGGAAGAAGTAGCCGCGCGACGCGCCTTCGATCGCCGCTGCTTCCGCCAGGTTCGGCGACATCGACTGCAGCGCGGCGAGGTAGAAGATCATGAAGAATCCCGCTTCCTTCCACACCGTGACGACCATCAGGCAAACGAGCGCGGTGCTCTTGCTGCCGAGCCAGTTGTGCGTGCCGGCGCCGAAGACGGCCAGTGCCTTTTCGAGGAGCCCGTACTCCGGCGTGAAAAAGAACAGCCAGATGTTCGCCACCGCAATCATCGGCAGCACCGTCGGCGTGAAGTACGCGAGGCGCAGGAAGCCCCGGCCCTGCATCTTGCCGTTGACCCAGATCGCCATCAGCAGCGCGATCGCGATCGAGGCCGGGATGGTTCCCAGCGCGAACCACAGGTTGTTGACGAGCGACTTCCAGAAGATCGGGTCGTCGACGAGCGCCCGGTAGTTGTCGAGGCCGACCCACACGGCGGGCCGGGCTCCTTTTGGCGTCGAATGGAAGCTGCCCCAGAGCGTGGCGACGATCGGGTAGTGCGTGAAGAGCGCGAGCAACGCGGCGGCCGGCAGCACGAGCAGCCACCCGTACAGCCATTCCCGGTTGCGCGTCATCGCGCTTTCCTAAAAGCTGACGTCGTACCGTCCGCGCCCGCCGGCTTACTTCTTGTAGGGCCGCAGCAGACGATCGGCCTCGCGCTGCGCGTCCTTCAGCGCCTGCTCCGGCGTCTTGGTTCCGGTGAGCGCAGCCTGCAGGCCGTCGTTCAACGCCTGCGTCACCCGCTGGTTGTCGTGCGTCGAGAGCTCGGCTTTCGCGAACGGAAGCTGGTCGCGGGCAACGGCCGCCGCGGGGAATCCCGCGACGTATTGCTTCATCGCCGGCGTGTCCCACGCGTCGGCCCGCACGGCGACGTAGCCGGTATCGATCCCCCACTGCGCCGCGCGCTGCGGCGTCGTGATCCACTTCACGAACTTGAATGCCGCGTCGCGCTGCGCCGGCGTGCTCTTCTTGAAGAGGTAGAAGTTGCCGCCGCCCGTTGGGCTGCCGCGTTGCTTGCCGGCAGGCAGCATTGCGACGCCGAAGTCGAATTTGGCATTGTTCTTCACGTTCGTGAGGTTGCCGGTCGTCGTCCAGATCATCGCGACCTTTTTCTCGAAGAAATCCTTCGGCGTCGTCCCCCACTCGACGATCCCTTCGGGATGCACCTTGTACTTCTTCACGAGGTCGACCCAGTATTGCAGCGCCTGGATCACCTCCGGCTTGTCGTAATACGTCTCGGTGCCTGCTGCGTTCATCAGGTTGGCGCCGGCCTCGATCGCGAGCGCCTGAAACAGCCAGTACGGGAAGCCCGACGAAGGGATCTGGACGCCCCACTGGGTCACGCGACCCGACGCATCCCGCTTTGTGAGCTTCGCCGCGTATTGCTCCATTTCCGTCCAAGTCGCCGGCGGCTTGTTGGGATCGAGCCCCGCTTCCTTGAACGCGTCCTTGTTGTAGTAGAGGACGATCGTCGAGCGCTGGAACGGAATGCCCCACGTCTTGCCGCCCGTCTGGCTGTTCTCCATGAACGCGGGATAGAAGCTCTTGAGCCACGCCTGGTCATCCGCAGTCTTGATGTAGTCGTCGAAAGGGACGATCGCGTCCTCGTCGATCAGCGTGTACATGTCGGTCGACAGGAGGATCGACGTCACCGGCGGCTCGCCGCCCTTCACGGCGGTGAGCGCCTTGGTGATCGTGTCCTGGTACGTCCCGGAATAGATCGGCTTGATCTTGATCCCCGGATTTTCCTTTTCGAAATCCGCGGCGAAGCCGTCGATGATCTTGGTGATCGGACCGCCCACGGCGACGGGGAAGTAGAACGAGACTTCGACCGGCGCCTGCGCGGCGACGGGGGGCGCCGCGGCGAACAGCGCCGCCGCGACGATGCCGGTGGCGATGCGAACGATCTTCTGCAACATGGCTCCTCCTGTGATGAGACGAAACGAGTCTAAGCGAACATCGTGGCGATTGCGGGCCGGGCGGTCTCGGTACGGCGAACGCCGTCGCGATCGAAGAGATGCTGCGCGCCCGGCGCCCAGTACACCCGGGTGGGATCCCCGCGCGAAAGGCCGATGCTTCCCGGCACGCGTACGGCGAGCGTCGTCGCGCCCAGGCGGCACGTGACGAGCGTGTCAGCGCCGAGATATTCAATCGCCGCGACGGCGGCAGGAAGTCCACGGTCGAAGCCGAGCGTCACGTGCTCGGGACGTACGCCGAGCGTAAGGCCGGCGCAGGCGACCGGAGCGACCGCAGGCTCCGCGGTGCCGGCAATCACTGCGCCGCCTGCGCCCACCTCGAGCGGCATCAGGTTCATCGGCGGTGTGCCGATGAAGCGCGCGACGAAGGTGTTCGCAGGGCACTCGTACAGGTCGACGGGCGTCGCGTTCTGCTCGATCTTTCCCTTGTCGAGGAGCACGACGCGGTCGGCCATCGACATCGCCTCCACCTGGTCGTGCGTCACGTAGACCATCGTGATTCCTAGCTGCCGCTGCAGATTGCGGATCTCGGCGCGCATCTCCTGCCGCAGCTGGGCGTCGAGATTGGAGAGCGGCTCGTCCATCAGGCACACGGGGGCCTCGGCGATGATGGCGCGACCCAATGCGACGCGCTGCTGCTGGCCGCCGGAAAGCTGCGACGGCTTGCGGTCCAGCAGGTTCTGCAGCCCGAGCAGATCGGCGACCTTTTTCAACCGGGCGGCCACGTCCGCCGCTTGAACCTTGCGCACTTTGAGACCGAACACGATGTTCTCGGCCACGGACAAGTGCGGAAACAGCGCGTAGCTCTGGAACACCATCGCGATGCTGCGCTGCGACGGCGGCAGGTGGGTCACGTCGCGGCCGGCGATGCGGATGCGGCCGGTATCGGTGCGCTCGAGCCCGGCAATCAGCCGCAGCGTCGTCGACTTGCCGCAGCCCGAAGGCCCGAGAAGGACGTTGAGCGTACCCTCGTCGAACTCGAACGAAAGCCCGTCGACGGCGCGCACTTTGCCGTCGGCGGTCGTCCAGTGCTTGCTGACGTTTTCGGCGGCGATGGCCGACACGATGCGCTCCCGCTTTGGCTGGTACAGTCCACCAGTCGCGGCGGATGATAGCACCGCATAGAGCGGTCAGCCGAAGAGCTCCTCGAGCGCCGTACCCGGATCGTGTGCGCGCATGAACGCCTCGCCGACCAGGAACGCGTCGACGCCGCGGTCGCGCATCGCCGCGACATCCTTCCGCCCGAGGATGCCGCTTTCGGTCACGACCAGCTTTTGCGACGGGATCGCCGCCAGGAGATCGAACGTCGTCGCGAGCGAGACCTCGAACGTGCGCAGGTTGCGATTGTTGATGCCCACGAGCGCGGTGTCGAGGCGAAGCGCGCGATCGAGCTCCGCGCGGTCGTGCACTTCGACCAGCACCGCGAGCCCGTATTCAGCGGCGCATTCTTCGAGGGCACCGAGCTGCGCATCCGTCAGCGCGGCGACGATGAGCAGGATCGCGTCAGCGCCGATGGCGCGCGACTCGGCCACCTGGTATTCGTCGACGATGAAATCCTTGCGCAGCGCCGGCAGCGCGCAAGCGCCGCGTGCCGCCGCCAGGTACGCAGGGTCGCCCTGGAAGTAGCTCCGATCGGTGAGCACCGACAGGCACGCGGCGCCGCCGCGCTCATAGCTTGCCGCGATCGACGGCGGGTCGAAGTCGGCGCGCAGCACACCCCGGCTGGGGCTTGCTTTCTTGATCTCGGCGATCACCGCCGGCCGTCCTGCCGCAATCTTCCCGCGAAGGGCCTGCTCGAAGTTGCGCGCGGGCGCTTGCGCACGCGCGGCATTCGACACCTCCCCGAACGGGCGGGCTCGCTTCGCGGCGGCCACCTCCTCGGCCTTCGTCGCGAGGATTCGCGTCAGGATGTCGCTCATTGCTGCACGATCTCGGTCGACGTCGAAGGTATCGCGCCCGCTCAGGCGTTGGCTGAGCCGAGCTTCTTCGTCAACGCGACGAACTCGTCGAGCTTCTCGATCGCCGCACCGGAGGCGATGGCGGCTCGCGCCCGCTCGATGCCTTCGGCGATCGACGGCGCGACATCCGCGGCGTACAGCGCCACTCCCGCATTGAGCACGACGATCTCGCGCGGCGTGCCCTCGACGTTGCCGAGCGCTTCCAGCACCATCTGCTTCGATTCCAATGCGTCGGCGACTTTGAGTCCGCGGTTCGAGATCATGCGCAGCCCGAAGTCCTCCGGATGGATGTCGTACTCGCGCACCTCGCCGTCCTTCAACTCGCCGACCATCGTCGCGGCGCCGAGCGACACTTCGTCCATCCCATCCTTGCCATAGACGACGACGACGTGGCGGCTGCCGAGCTGTTGCAGTACACGCACCTGGATGCCGACGAGGTCCGGGTGGAACACGCCGAGCAGCTGATTGGCCGCGCCCGCCGGATTCGTGAGCGGTCCCAGGATGTTGAAGATCGTCCGGATGCCAAGCTCCTTTCGCACCGGTGCGGCATGCTTCATTGCACTGTGATGCGACGGTGCGAACATGAAGCCGATGCCGGTTTCGGCGATCGACTGCGTGACTTGTCCGGGCTTCAGCATGATGTTGGCGCCGAGCGCCTCCAGCACGTCCGCGCTCCCCGATTTCGACGACACCGAGCGTCCGCCGTGCTTGGCCACGCGCGCACCGGCGGCGGCCGCAACGAACATCGATGCCGTCGAGATGTTGAACGTGTGCGACGAGTCTCCGCCGGTGCCGACGATGTCGAGAAGATGCTCTCGGTCCGGCACGTCGACCTTGGTCGCGAATTCGCGCATCACCTGCGCGGCCGCGGAGATCTCGCCGATCGTCTCCTTCTTGACGCGCAACCCGACGGTGAGCGCTGCGATCATTACCGGCGTCACTTCGCCGCTCATGATCCGGCGCATGATCGACAGCATCTCGTCGGGGAAGATTTCGCGGTGTTCGATCGTCCGTTGCAGCGCTTCCTGGGCGGTGATGGTCATGACAGGTCCCTGTTCGTGTGTTGGAGCGTCGGCGCTACTTCGCGCGCTGCAAGAAGTTGCGCAGCAGCGCGTGGCCGTGCTCGGTCAGTATCGCTTCCGGGTGGAACTGGACGCCCTCGACGGCCCACTCGCGATGACGCACGCCCATGATCTCGCCGTCGTCGGCGGTCGCCGTGACCGCGAGGCACGAGGGCAGCGTCTTCCGCTCGATCGCGAGCGAGTGGTAGCGTGTCGCGGTGAGCGGCGACGGAAGACCGGTGAATACGCCGCGGCCGTCGTGGGTCACCGGCGACACCTTGCCGTGCATGACACGCTCGGCGCGCACGATCTCGCCGCCGAACGCCTGGCCGATCGCCTGATGGCCGAGGCACACGCCGAGGATCGGAATCTTGCCGGCGAAGCGCTGGATCAACGGCACGGAGATTCCGGCTTCGTTCGGTGTGCAAGGCCCGGGCGAAATCACGATCTCGCTCGGCTCCCACGCGGCGATCTGCTCGAGCGTCAGCGTGTCGTTGCGGTGCACGTGCACGTCCGCGCCCAGCTCGCCCAAGTACTGGACGAGGTTGTAGGTGAAGCTGTCGTAGTTGTCGATCAAAAGCAGCACGGGTCGATGATACCGGCGTGAATGTTTCGGAATCGGCGGCTCACTCGCTCGTGTCGAGCCCCTGCTGCACCATGTCGGCCGCGCGGAAGATCGCGCGCGCCTTGTTCTCGGTTTCCGTCCATTCCGATTCCGGCACCGAGTCGTGGACGATGCCCGCACCCGCCTGCGCGTAGACCATTCCATCCTTCACGACCGCGGTGCGGATCGCGATCGCCGTGTCCATGTCGTCCTGGAAGCTGATATAGCCGACGGCGCCCGCGTACACGCCGCGTCCCGTCGGCTCGAGCTCGTCGATGATCTCCATCGCGCGCACCTTCGGAGCCCCGCTCACGGTGCCCGCGGGGAAGGCCGCGCGCAGCACGTCGATGCTCGTAAGGCCCGGACGCAACGTGCCCTCGACGTTGGACACGATGTGCATCACGTGCGAGTAGCGCTCGACCACCATCCGGTCGGAAAGCTTCACCGTGCCGGTCTGCGCGACTCGACCGACATCGTTGCGGCCAAGGTCCACCAGCATGACGTGCTCCGCAATCTCCTTGGGGTCGGCGAGCAGCTCGGCGGCCAGATTCTCATCGGCCTCTCGCGTAGCGCCCCGTGGGCGCGTTCCTGCGATCGGCCGCAGCGTCACGGCGCCGCCTTCCTTGCGCACCAGGATCTCGGGCGACGCGCCGACGACGTGGTAGCTCGCGAAGTCGTAATAGAACATGTACGGAGACGGATTGAGCGAGCGCAATGCGCGATACAGCGAAAGGGGCGACGAGGTGAACGGGCGCTTCATCCGCTGCGACAGCACGACCTGCATCACGTCGCCCGCCGCGATGTATTCCTTCGCCCGGCGCACGGCTTGCTGGTACCCATCACTGCCGAATTCGCTCTCCGCGCCGGTGACGGCCGTCGCCGTCTGGAACGGGATCGACACCGGCTCGCGCAGCTTGCGGCGCAGCGCCTGCAAACGCTCGCGCGCCTTCTCGAACGCGTCCGGCTCGCCAGGATCCGCGTAAACGATGAGCGAGATCTTCCCGGCGAGATTGTCGACGACCGCAAGCTCTTCCGTCAGCAGCAGCAGGATGTCCGGCACGTCGGCGAGACCCGATCCTGCAGGAGGGGCGCGCCCCGCGAGCTTGGTCTCGATGTGGCGCACCGTGTCGTAGCCGAACGATCCCGCAAGCCCGCCGCAAAAGCGCGGCAGCCCGGGCCGTGGCGCCGCTCGGTAACGGCGCAGGAACCGGCCGACGAACGCGAGCGGATCGCCCTCATGCCGCTCGACGATCGTGCCTCCGTCGTCGACTTCGATCGCGACACCGCGGGCGCGAATCCGGACCTTCGCGGGGAGCCCGATGAACGAGTAGCGGCCGAAACGCTCGCCGCCGACGACGGACTCGAGCAGGAACGAGTACGGCTCGTTCGCGAGCTTGGCGTAGAGCGACAGCGGTGTGTCGAGATCGGCGAACGTCTCGAGCACGAGCGGAATGCGGTTATAGCCCTGGGCGGCAAAGGCGCGGAATTCGGCTTCGGTCATGATGCGTCCAACGATCTCTTCGACTTGAACGGCTGGGCAGTGCCGGTGGTTCCCCGGACTGCGCTGGGCGTCGCTTTCAGCGCGCGACGCTGTCGAGGCGGGAGGTCAGCGCCAGCGACGCCAGCAGGGCGCGCGCCACCAGCGGGCCGGGACCAGCGCCCTAAGGGCAGCAACGGGTGCCCTAAGGGCAGCAACGGGTGCCCTAAGGGCAGCGTGCGCGCGTACGTGGCGAGGAAAGAGATCGGCAGTCATGGCTTGGAGGGAGGAACGTAGCGAACGAGATCTGCCACGTCACTCACCGACTCGACTATACCATCCGCTTCGAGCTCGTGCACCGGCTTGCCCTCGCGGTACCCGTACGGGACGACCAGCACGGGGCAGCCGGCACCACGCGCCGCTTCCACGTCGTTGCCCGAATCGCCGACCATCAACAGGCACCCGGGCGCGATGCCGAACAGAGCCGCCACGTGTCGCAGCGGACCCGGGTCGGGCTTCTTCGTGGGCAAATCGTCGCCTCCGATCACGACGGAGAAGTAATCCGCGATGCCCGCCCCGACGAGATGCGGACGCACGAAACGCGTCGCCTTGTTGGTGATCACTGCAAGCGGAATTCCCATTTCCCGGAGGCGAGCCAAGCCGCGCACCATGCCGGGAAACAACCGCGTCGCATGCCCCAATCGCGACGCGTAATGCGCCTGGTAGCGGGCGAGCGCATCCTTTACTTCCGCTTCATCGACCGCTTCCGGAGATACGCCGGTCGCCATGGCGACCGCACGGCGAACGAGGTTCGCCATTCCCTTGCCGATCAGCGCGGCGACGACTTCCGTCGGCAACGGCGGGTGACCGAGCTCACCGAGCAGCGCGTTGATCGCCGCCGCGAGCTCGTGAGCGGTGTCGAGCAAAGTGCCGTCGAGGTCGAACGCGATGGCGCTGACGTCGATCTTCGGCGGCAGCGGCGATTGCGCCGCAGCGGAGATCGTCATTGGACGAGAGCGAGCTCCGCGCGCATCTTCGCGATCGTCGCGGCATAGTCCTGCGCACCGAATATCGCGGAGCCGGCGACGAACGTGTCGGCGCCCGCCCGCGCGGCGGCGGCGATGTTCTCGACCTTGATGCCCCCGTCGACTTCGAGCAGGATCCTCCGCCCCGTGCGCTGCTGCGCGGCCTCGATGCGCTGGCGGGCGAGCGCAAGCTTCGGCAGCGCGCCGGGGATGAAAGCCTGTCCGCCGAATCCGGGATTGACCGACATGATCAGCACGAGATCGAGCTTGTCGATCGTGTGGTCGAGCCAGTCCAATGGCGTGGCAGGATTGAAGACGAGTCCCGCCTTGCAGCCGGATTCGTGGATGTGTCCGATCGTGCGGTCGACGTGCTCCGAAGCTTCGGGGTGGAAGCTGATGATGGCGGCGCCCGCCTGCGCGAAGTCGCCGACGATGCGATCGACCGGCTTCACCATCAGATGGACGTCGATGGGAACCGTTGCGTGCGGCTTGATCGCCGCGCAAACCAGCGGGCCGACGGTGAGATTGGGAACGTAGTGGTTGTCCATGACGTCGAAGTGCAGCAGATTGGCGCCTGCAGCCGTTACCGCGCGCACTTCGTCGCCGAGGCGCGCGAAGTCCGCGGACAGGAGCGAAGGCGCAATCAGGTGTTGGGGCATGGGGTTATAATCGTCATCACGTTTTAGCGGGGTCGCAATTCATCCATGGCGGAGAGCGCCAAACACAGCGGCAAATACAGCATTGCGGTCGGGGTGAAGACCGCATATCTCGCCGAGCAATCCGACCCGTCGCGCCGTCAATACGTGTTCGCGTACACGATCACGATCGAGAACACCGGCGAGGTCGCCGCGCAACTGATCAGCCGTCACTGGATCATCACCGACTCGGAGCATCAGGTGCAGGAAGTGAAAGGGTCGGGTGTCGTCGGCCAGCAACCGCTCTTGCAGCCGGGCGAGAGCTTCGAGTACACGAGCGGCACCAGCTTGCAAACGCCGGTTGGAACGATGCGCGGCACGTACCAGATGGTCGGCGCCGACGGCCACGCGTTCGACGCCGACATTCCGATCTTCACGCTCTCCGTTCCGCGCGTTCTGCATTAGCCATCTGAAGGCCGCGTCCTGAGGGCCGGGTCCTGACGGCATCTGAACCAAGCCCTAACGGCTGCCGTCGCGATCCGCACCGCGCGTCTTGTTCCGGGGCTTGCCACGTCCGAATCCCATGGTCCAGGCGACGATTGCCACCGCGATCAACAGCGCAACGAGCGCTTCGAGAAAGAACCATAGCATCTTGCACTGCTCCCTACGCACCGCCGTCACCCGGTTAACCCATGCGGTCGCGACACTGCTGATCGTTGCCGGCTGCGCTACCAGCCCCCGACCGCCGGAACCCTCGCGACCAGCGGCCAAGCCGCCGACCCCTTCCACGCCTGCAACGGCGGCGCTCCCTTCGTTGCCCGCGAAATACGCGCAAGTCGCGTGGAGCGCACTGCCCGGCTGGACCGACGACAACGTGAGCGAAATCTGGCCGGCGTTCCGCGCCGGATGCGCCGCGCTCCTCAACGCGCCGGCGACGCGCGCCGTATGGGAGACGCCGTGCGCCGTATCGGCGAGTGTCGTCGCCACTGACAAGACTGCGGTCCGCGCGTTCTTCGAGCGTCATTTTAGCCCCTGGCAGGTCACGGCCGCGGACGGCGCCGACACGGGAATGATCACCGGCTACTACGAGCCGTTGCTGAACGGCAGCCGCGTTCGTTCGGATCGTTATCGCGTGCCGCTCTACGCGGCGCCGGACGATCTGCTGACGATCGACCTGACGGAGCTGTATCCCGACTTGAAGGACCGGCGGCTACGCGGGCGTATCCAGGGCAAGAAGGTCATTCCGTACTGGACGCGTTCGGAGATCGAGAACGGCAGGGGACCGAGCGGGACGAAGGAGCTCGTGTATGTCGACGATCCGGTCGAAGCGTTCTTCCTGCAGATCCAGGGCTCCGGCCGCGTGCGTTTGGCCGAGGGCGGCATCGTGCGCGTCGGCTACGCGGACCAGAACGGCCACCCGTTCCGCTCGGTCGGCCGCATCCTGATCGAGCGCGGCGAGCTAACGCTTGCGCAAGCGTCAATGCAAGGGATCAAGGAGTGGGGGCGGAGAAATCCGGACAAGCTGATGCCGCTGCTCGACGAAAATCCCAGCTACGTTTTCTTTCGCGAAGTGCCGCCGCCGGTCGCCGGCACGCGGGAAGCGGACATCGACGGACCCATCGGCACGTTGGGCATCCCGCTGCTGCGGGAACGCACGCTCGCCGTGGATACGCGTTCGATTCCGCTCGGGGCTCCGGTGTTCCTCGCAACGACGTATCCGCTGACGTCACGCCCGCTCAACCGCCTGATGATGGCGCAGGACACGGGCGGCGCAATCCGCGGCGCGGTGCGCGGCGATTTCTTCTGGGGTTTCGGCGATGACGCCGGCCGTCAGGCGGGCCGGATGAAACAGGATGGAAAGATGTGGATCCTGTGGCCCGTCGCCGCGGGAGCGCCGCCGCGTAGTTAGGAGAGGTGCGGCTCCAGCACTTCCTCGGCTTGCCGATCGGCGTGATACGACGACCGCACTAGCGCGCCGACTGCCGCATGCCGGAATCCCATCGCGTACGCTTCGCGCTCGAACATCGCGAACGTGTCCGGATGCACGTAGCGCAGGACGGGAAGATGCCCGGCCGTCGGCTGCAGATATTGTCCCAGCGTCAGCATGTCGATGCCGTGCGCGCGCATGTCCTTCATCACCGCCAGGATTTCGTCGTCCGTCTCACCCAGGCCGAGCATCAACCCGGATTTGGTGGGCGTCGCCGGAAAACGCTGTTTCCATTGCTCGAGCAGCGTGAGCGAATGCGCGTAGTCCGAACCGGGGCGCGCCAGCTTGTACAGCCGCGGCGCCGTTTCGAGGTTGTGGTTCATCACGTCCGGCGGCGCTTCGCCGAGGATGTCGAGCGCGCGGCCCAACCGGCCGCGAAAATCGGGGACCAGCACTTCGATCTGCGTGCCCGGCGAATGCTCCCGCACGGCACGGATGCAATCGACGAAGTGCCGGGCGCCGCCGTCGCGCAGATCGTCGCGATCGACGCTGGTGATCACCACGTAACGCAGCGCAAGCGCGGCGATCGTCTTGGCGAGATTGACCGGCTCGTCGGCGTCGAGCGGCAGCGGCCGCCCGTGGCCCACGTCGCAGAACGGGCAGCGCCGCGTGCAGATGTCGCCCATGATCATGAACGTGGCCGTGCCTTTGCTGAAGCACTCGCCGATGTTCGGGCACGACGCTTCCTCGCACACGGTGTGCAGGTTGTGATCGCGCAGGATGCGCTTGATCTCGTTGAACCGCGGGGACGACGGCGCGCGGACGCGGATCCAATCGGGCTTCTTGAGCCGCTCGGCAGGGACGATCTTGATCGCGTATTTCGCAAATACGCGGTCGGTCTTCGCGCCGCCCTTGTGCTTGACGCCCGCCGCGTTCGACGGGCCTTCCCGGCGCTCGTCCATCGTCACGTCCCGCGCAGCCGGGCCGCGAGAATCGGCGCGAGATCGGCGCCCGCGCGCTCCACCGACGTCGTCACGCCCAAATCCGCGAGCTGCGTCACCGCGAGCCCGCGATAACCGCAGGGGTCGATGTCGTTGAAGGGAGCGAGGTCCATCGCGATGTTCACTGCCAGGCCGTGATAGGTGCAGCCGCGCGCGACGCGCAATCCGAGGGCGGCGATCTTGGCTTCGGTCCCTGCCATCATCGTGTAGACGCCGGGCGCTGCCGGCTTTGCAAACGTCGAAATGCCCACCGAATCAAGCCATTCTATCACCGCGGCTTCGATTCCCCGGACCATCGGCCGGACGCCGAGCCGTGCGCGGCGCAGGTCGACCAGCAGATAGACGACGAGCTGCCCCGGTCCGTGGTACGTGACCTGCCCGCCACGATCGACCTTGATCGTCGGGATGCCGTTGTCGCGCAACAGGTGCTCGCGGCGGCCGGCAAGGCCCAGCGTATAAACGGGCGGATGCTCGGTCAACCAGATCTCGTCAGGCGTGTCTGGGGTGCGCGCCGACGTGAACGACTGCATCGCGCGCCACGTCGGCTCGTACTCGGTACGGCCTAACGTGCGGATGGCGACCGTTGGGAGGCCCGTTGGGGTGACCATCTTGCCGTCACGAACTCGTGCTCTTCGGAGGTCAGCGCATGCGTCCGCTGCCAGATGACGCGATCCCGCGCGACCGACAGCATCCACGTCTGCTGCTCGATCGGCTGCGGCGGCGCGAACGCCGCCGGTGAGAGCACCGCGCAGCACGCGTCGTGGTTCGGATCGCGAACCGATTCGTAGCGGATGGCACCGACCTTGGCCTCACGTGCGGTGCGGCCGAAGGCCTGGCAGCGCGCGTAATTCGACGGGTCGGTCCAGCGCTCGCGATCCCTCGCGAACGGCTTGGCGCGAAGGTCCACGGCACCGGTTTCGAGCTTCACCTGGAAGACCGTTTGCGCTCGCGTTGGCATCGCGGAAAGCGCGGGCGAATCCTGCAGGTGACGCCAGCGCCAATACCCGAGCTCTGCGCACGCCGTTCGGATCGCGTCGGCGCCGTAGAACACGCCGGGATCGTTAGGCGCGCGAAAGCGCGAGCCGCCAGGCGGGGGCGGATACCGGAACGGGGTGAACAGCAGCCAATGCAGATGCGCGGCAGCCGCTGGGATCGGAGGCTTGCCGTCGTCCAGAAGCCGCTCCAGCACGTGCTGCTCCTCGACGGAGTCGACGAGCGCCATCGTCGCGACCACGTGTTGCGCCTCGACCGCGCGCCACACCGCGTGCCGCAGCGGAGCGGCGTTAGAGGCGACCTCGCGCGTTGTCCAGGTAGTTGACGACACGAACGAGTCCCTCGATGGAAGAGAGGAGGTCGACGGGACGCGCCGCGAGCGCCAGATTGTCCGTCGTGAGCCAGGTATGCGCCGCCTCCTCGTGCCCCCACAGCGCATCCAGCGAGCGAAAGAGACGCACGAGCAGCAGCGCAAGCTCCCATTCCTTGGCCCGTGCCGCCGAGAGCTCGTAACTGCCGGCGCAAAGGCGCGACGCGGTCGCCTCCGATACGCCGAGAATATGCGCAAGCTCGCGCTGCGAGAACGACAGCAGGTTCGCGGCGCGCACGACCGCCTTGGTCAGGACCTCCGCCTCCGTCACGGACTTGGGTGCCCGGAGCACCGGACTGGGCCGCACTACCACTCGGGCGGCTTTGGCGCGCACGCCTTTCTCCAGAAAGTTATACTACCATACTTTGCTGCAGAAATCCGGTAGCGTCAAGAGGGAAGCACCCCGAGGGAGTGCTATCCGCGCTACAACACCATCGACACCATCGGATGGGACGTGAGATCGCGATAAAGGTCGTCGAGCTGCTCGCGGGAGGTCGCGTTGACGGTGCAGGTCAGCGATAAGTACTTGCCGTGGCTCGACGCGCGCATCTCGACCGTCGCAGGCTCGAAGTCGGGCGCGTGCTTTTGTACCACCGTGACGATCGCCTGCGCGAACCCGTCCCGCGTCAGCCCCATGACCTTGATGGGGAACGCAGTCGGAAACTTGAGCAGGGACTCGCCGGTTTGCATCATCGACAGGTCGGTCATCATCCGCCGCAAGTGGTGGCGGAGCACCGCGATTGCAAGACGGGCGCTTTAGTTGCGTGCGCTCGGTTTCAAGCGCTGCTGTCGCCCGGGCACGGATACATATACCGGCGCGTGAGCGGATGCGGCAAGCGGCCATCCGGCAGGGGCTTGCCTGCCAGAAGCTGCCACAGCGACAGCCAGCCACGGTCGAACGCGTGCGCCGATCCGGCGAGATAGATCCGCCAGACGCGATATTTCTCCTCGCCCACCTCAGCGCGCGCCGCCTCGGCATTGGCTTCAAGCCTTTCACACCAGCGCCAAAGCGTTTTCGCGTAGTGCTCGCGCAGCGCCTCGGCGTCGATTACTTCGAGCCCCTGCGCGGCCATGCCTTCGATGACGCGGGACACGTGGGCGAGCTCGCCGCCGGGGAATACGTATTCCTCGACGAAATCGCCTATGCCGCTGCCAAGGCTGTCCGCGCCAAGTGCGTTGTGCGTGATGCCGTGGTTGAGCACGAACCCGCCGGGCTTTAGCACCCGCATGATCTTGCCGAAGTACTCCGGGAAGCGCGTGATTCCCACGTGCTCGAACATCCCGACGCTGGCGATCTTGTCGTACAGCACGTCCTCGGGAAGGTCGAGATAGTCGCGCAACTCGACTTTGACCCGGCCGGCAAGCCCCCGCGCGGCGATCTCGGCTTTCACGTGCTCGAACTGGTTCTTGGAGAGCGTGATGCCGGACGCGTCCACACCATACCGCGCGGCTGCGTGGAACAAGAGCGCACCCCAGCCGCATCCGATGTCCAGAAAGCGCTCGCCCGGTTGCAGACGGAGCTTGCGGCAGATGTGGTCGACCTTGCCCTCCTGCGCGGCGTCGAGCGTCGTGCCGTCCGTTGCGAAGTACGCGCAGCTGTAGATGAGCTGACGGTCGAGCCACAGCCGATAGAAAGCGTTCGATACATCGTAGTGATAGCCGATATTGGCGTGGTTGCTGCGATGCTGGTGCCGCCAGATCCGCCAGCGCGCCAAAAGCGAATCGCGTCCGTGCGCGATTTCGCCGACCATGTTCTCGGCGATCGCCAGCGCGCGCCGCGCGCTACCCGTGAAATCGATGTCGTTGTGGACGTAAGCGCGGGCTAGCGCCCCCATCGCCGGCGCGGCGAGCGCCTTCAGGCCGCGCCAGGTGCGCGCAAGCACCTCGACCTCGGGCTCCGACGACAACGGCACCCGGCCGCCGTCAGGCAACACGAGCGTCACCGGGAGGTTCCGGCCACCGTAACGGCTGGTGATGATCTTCTGCAAAGGCTGCGGCATCGGGGCAGTTTAGCAAGCTTGGCCGATAATCGCGCGGGACGAAAGCGCGTCTCGCTGTAGGCCGGCGCCCTATTTTGCAGGCCGGCTGCTACCATCGGCACTTTGGCCCGTGGCGAAGCGTTGACATCATCAAAAGCGCGTGGCGCGAGCGCGTCGCCG
>Ga0070670_100001562_pt1 | contig 18459 bp, 20 predicted proteins | sample KBSS63metaG_FD_64665 | JGI IMG/M metagenome (GOLD analysis project Ga0070670, IMG submission 64665) | Switchgrass rhizosphere microbial communities from Kellogg Biological Station, Michigan, USA - KBS S6-3 metaG | ecosystem: Host-associated > Plants > Roots > Rhizosphere > Soil ... | reverse complement strand
GCCGTACTCGCGCGCGAGCGCATGCTGCGCGTCGACGAGCGTCGCGTTGGCGTTCTGCTGGCGAAGCTTCTCCAGCAGTGCCTTGGCCTGTTTCTTCAGATGTTCGAGATTGGGGTTGGGCGGCAGATCACGAGACATGACTCCTCCTTGATGCCCGGTGTCCGCCAGATGGGCAAAGGGGTCAGTTTCGGATCACGGAAGCAGCAGGTGGGATAGTCCCTTTCCGCGGACGGGATGCAACCTGGATTGCAGGAAGGATCCTATCGCACCTTCGAGTCAGCGTGCGTCGACTGGCGGCGCGACCCGGATGGTCCATGCGCCCGAGCGCGGACCCGAGCGCCACGTGCCGCTGACGGCGGCCTCGACTGCCTTCGCAAACAGGTCTGCGAATCCTCCGGCAGGTTTGAGATCGAGCTTCGCGGTCCACGTCCCCGTGAATTCTCCCGGTTGCCCGGCGGCGGCCGCGCGCCAGCTCCCCGTCCATCCATCCGGCGACTTGGCGGCCGACCAGCCACCGGTCGCGACCAGACGGCCCTGCGCGTCGAGCAGCGTCCACGAACCGTTGACGCCACCGCTCTTCAGACGCTCGATCACCGTCCACGTCCCGCCGATCGTCTGGCCAGTGCTGCTGCGCGCCGCCCAGGTGTTGTCCCGACGCGGCGTCTGTCGGGCAGCGGTGTCCTGCCAAACCAGCGTGAGGACAAGACACACGGCTAGAATTCCGCTCGCAGCTTGCGAGACGGCTATCGGTGTTTCTCGAATCGCCATACCAGGCCGTCTTCCGGATCGATGACTTCGCCAACGCGTTGAAAACCGCACTTGGCCAACACGCGCTGCGAGGCGGTTGAATCCGGCAGCGTGTGAGCCAGCACGAGGCGAACCTCGTTGAACTCGAACGCGTACTCGACGAGCGCCGCCGCCGTTCCAGTCGCGTATCCCTTAGCGCGATGCTCAGGCCTCGTGCCGTACGCGATTTCGACAACGCCATCGCGCGGCGGACCCTTGAATCCGCCCTCGCCCACCACGACGCCGCTCGACCGATCGCGGGCGACGAAACCGTGGACCCAGGGGTCGGTCGCTGTTGACGTCTCAACGAGCGCGAGCCACTCGGCTGAGAGCTGCGCTCTCGCCACCGGCGCCATTGCGTCGATCATTGCGCGCACCTCTTCACTCGTTTTTGGAACGAGTTCCACGGTTCTGGGCATCCTCAAGCCGGACCCCACGGTTTGGGAGTTGGGAATTGGCAGTTGGGAGTTTACTATTGCCACCTATGCGCCACCTTGTTACCGGCTTCGCGCTCGCCAGCGCCCTGCTCGCGCCGTGCGCGGCATCCGTCGCACGCGCGCAGCATGAAACGGCCCAGGACCTGCTCGACGGCCAGCGCGCGTATGCCGAGCGCTGCGTCACCTGTCATGGACCGAACGGCGACCTGATTCCCAACATCAACTTCTCCGCCGGACAGTTCCGGCGGCCGATGACCGACGCGGATCTCTCGCGCATCATCCGTCAGGGGATCCCGAACACGCCGATGCCGGCCAGCAACGTGTCCGACGCACAGGCAGGGCAGATCGTCGCGTATCTCCGCTCACTGGCTGCCGGCAAATCCGCGGTGGTCATCAAGGGAGACGACGCACGCGGCAAGGCGGTGTTCAACGGCAAAGGCAACTGCACGTCGTGCCACAGTGTCGCCGGCGTCGGTGCGCGGAAGGCACCGGATCTCGGCAACGTGGGCCAGGCGAGACGCGCGCCCGAGCTCGAACGCGCGCTGCTCGATCCGCAGGCCGACGTTCAGCCCAATCACCGTTACTACCGCGTCGTCCTCAATGACGGGACGACGGTCACCGGGTGGCTGCTCGGATACGACACGTTCAACATCAGGCTCCTCGACGGGAAGGAGCAGCTCCGCTCATTCGTCAAGAGCGACCTGCGATCGCACGGCTTCATCGAGTCGCCGATGCCCTCGTACAAGAACACGCTGACGCCGCAGGAGATCGCCGACGTCGTCAGCTATCTGTCGTCGCTCAGGACGACACAAGCACCGCCGGCCGGGGGCCGTTGAGAGGCTGCATATGAAGCTCAGACTCGTCCTGTTCATCGTCCTCGCCGCCGCGTCGCTGCAGGCGCAGGTCACCTTCGATCGCATCCTCAACGGCGACAAGGAGCCGAACAACTGGCTCTCCTACTCGGGCACGCTGAAGAACCAGCGCTTCAGCCCGCTGACGCAAATCAACACGACGAACGTGAAGACCCTTCGCCAGGAGTGGATCTGGCAGGCGCGCTCGCTCGAAAAGTTCGAGGCGACGCCGCTCGTCGTTGATGGCGTGCTGTACACCATCGAGGCGCCGAACAACGTCTATGCGCTCGACGCGGTCACGGGGCGGCCGTACTGGTCATTCAACTACACGCCGGCGCCCGAAGCTCGTGCCTGCTGCGGACGGCTCAACCGTGGCGTCGCGATTCTCGGCGACACCTTATATATGGGCACGCTGGACGCCTACCTGATTGCGCTCGACGCGAAGACGGGTACGCAGCGCTGGAAGTCCAAGGTCGCCGAGGCGAAGGCTGGCTATTCGATCACGCATAGCCCGACCATCGTGAAGGACAAGGTCATCATCGGCACCGGCGGCGGCGACGGTCCGATTCGCGGATATATCTCGGCGTTCAACGCCAAATCCGGCGAAGAGGTCTGGCGCTTCTACACGATCCCAGGGTCGGGTGAGCCTGGCAACGAGACGTGGTCTGGCGAGTCATGGAAGACTGGCGGCGCCGGCGTGTGGAACGCAGGCGCCTACGATCCCGAATCGAATCTCGTCTACTTCGGCACCGGCAATCCGGCGCCCGACTGGGACGGCTCCACACGCCTCGGCGACAACCTCTATAGCGACAGCGTCGTCGCGCTCGACGCGGACACCGGCAAGCTGAAGTGGCATTACCAGTTCACGCCGCACGACGAGCTCGATTACGACTCCACGCAGGTGCCGGTGCTTGCCGACATCCAGTGGCAGGGCAAGCCGCGCAAGGTGATGCTGTGGGCGAATCGCAACGGCGTGATGTACGTGCTCGATCGCACGACCGGCGAATTCCTCAAGGGCAAGCCGTACGTGAAGACCAACTGGCTCGACGGCTTCGATGCGAAGGGCCGGCCGAATCGCGTGAAGTTCCCGACCAAGGAAGGCACGGCGATCTATCCGCACGTTCACGGCGCCACGAACTGGGCGCCGCCGTCATTCAGCCCCCGCACTGGGCTCTTCTATGTCGCCACCTGGGAGAACTCAGGGACGTTCGCGCGTGAGGGACAGTTCCCCGGCGCGATTCCCGGACCCAACACGCGGCAGACGACGATGGGCGCGACGAATGTCGTGCCGTTCTATAACAATCCCGAGACCGAGGCGATCGGCGTGGTGCGCGCCTACGATCCGGCGACGCTGGACTACAAGTGGGAGTTCAGGCTCGGCGACATCACGTGGGGCGGCACGCTCGTGACTGCCGGCGACGTCGTGTTCAGCGGCGGCCGCGACGGCTACTTCCTGGCGCTCGACGCGAAGACCGGTGCGCTGTTGTGGAAGGCGAACGTCGGCGGCCAGATCAATGCCGCGGCGATGAGCTACTCGGTGAACGGCAAGCAGTACGTGGCGATCAGCGCCGGCAGCGCGTTATTCGCGTATGCCCTCCCGTAGTGTCCGCCTTTAGGCGGACCGAACCGCGAAGGACGCGAAGATCGCGAAAACCGCGACGCTAACAGGTCGGCGACACACCGAGGCACCACGGCGACCGAGCCCTGGTGCCTTCTTCTTGTACGTGTCTTACGGCATCAGCCGGAAGACCGCTCGCTCGTGTCGAACAGATGCTTGAAGAAGCGCTCCGGCGAGTTCAGGAAATCACGGGTAATCAGGAAGTGCTTCGTGTCGCGATATTCGGTCTTCTGAACCGCGTCGCCATCCAAAGAAAAGAGCACCGCTCCCGGATACGCGAGGATGATCGGTGAGTGGGTGGCGATCAGGAACTGCGCACGGCCCGTCACGGTGAGGTCGTGCACGATCTTCAGGAACGAGAGCTGCCGCTGAGGCGAGAGCGCCGCTTCGGGCTCGTCGAGGATGAAGACGCCCTGATCGAACCGGTGGTTGAAGAGCGCGAGGAACGATTCGCCGTGCGATTGCGCGTGCAGCGACTTGCCGCCGTACGCCTGCAGATCGGACACGCCTTCGATATAGGTCGCGAAGTTGTAGAAACTCTCGGCACGCAGGAAGAAGCCTTTCGTCACCTTCGGTTTCCACGACAGCCGCAGTGCCGGCAGGAGCGGAGACCGGCCGGCGGCCGTCACACGCTGGTGATCGCGGCTTCCGCCCTCGGGATCGAAACCGCAGCCTTCGGCCAGCGCTTCCAGGAGCGTCGACTTGCCGGACCCGTTCTCACCAACAAAGAAGGTCACCGGGCTGGCGAAGTCCAGGTCGATTCCGTGCGAGAACGCGCGGATCGTGAACGGGAACTGAGCCGGATCGACTCGCTCCGGCCGCGTCTCCACCCGCTGGAGGAACGGTGCGCGCATCTTCGTCACGACTCGCGCGAGCGCCGGGCCACCATCAACGCCCGCACCAGCCGCTGCTGTCGTCCGTCCTGTCGCGGTACAGCGTCACGTAGTCGTAGACGTCGGCGACAAACGCGTACTCCTCGAAGACGTTGGCCATGTCGGTCCCTACTGATTCAGCGATCGGCGGAAGCAGACGATCCGTTCGACTTCGTCGTACCCGAGCGCGCGGTGGGCGGCGATGCCGTCAGCGTTATCCGATTCCGCGTCACTCGCGATCTCCGTGTGGCCCATCTCGCGCGCGCGGGCTTCGGCAGCCTCGACGAGCGCGCGGCCGATCCCACGGCGCTGCCATGCCGGCTCGACATACCACCCCTCGATGAACGGTACGGGCGACGTCGCGCACGCAGGCGCGTAGGGACGGACATCCATCTCGAGGAAGCCGACGATCCGGCCATCCATCTCCGCGACGAACACCATGAGCAGCGCAGTCGCTCGACTATCGAAGTACTTCCTGGTCTCGATGTCGTGATCCGACAGCGACCCCGGCCAGAGCGCCTCGCGCAGACGCACCCAAGCTGCTCGATCCGCCTCCACTATTTCGCGGACAGTCACGCTCTTCAGAACCATGTCTCGTGCATGAAGGACTGAATCGTCCTGCCCAGCCACCCGCAGATCGCCAGCGCGTTAGAGACCTCGGAGCGGCCACCCTTCGACATGTGCCGGAGCTGGTCCGCTCCCCACCGTCCTGACGGCCATACGTCCGCGGCCACCTGCGCCCACGTCAAGCCGCGCCGCTCACGCTCTGCATTCACCGCCGCATAGAGCGCGGCCGTGTCGAAACGCAGGAAGGGCGGAGTACGCCTGCGGCGGCCCGCCGCTGGCGGCGGTCCTCCGTCCGCGCCCGCAAAGCTCTCCACCGTTCGCCCGCACCAGTGCGCGAGCCCGATGACGCCATCGAGCTCGATGCCCCACTTGCGTTTCGGCATGCTCCGGATCGTCGTCGTCGACACGTGGAGTTCCGCCGACAGCTCGGCCCACGTCAGGCCGCGTTCGCGGCGCTGCGCGTCAACGGCATCCAGGAGTGCCTGCGGATCGAAGCGGCTCGCCATTGCTCGCGTGAATTTTTTCGCAGTTGTAGTGAGGGTATCATCAGCAGTCATGACGTCTGGAACATCAGCACCCCTCCGACACCTCGCCGGACCGAGCGGCAGCATTCCCGAACACGGCCGTCTCGTCGTTGACATCGGCGATCGCACGATCGGCATCTTCCGTGTTGGCGGCAGGCTGCATGCGTACGACAACACCTGTCCTCACATGGGCGGCCCGGTCTGTCAGGGGCTGATCATTCCCGCGGTGCGCGAAGTGGTGAACGAGAAACAGGTCTCGACCGGCTATCGCTTTGACGAATCGGAGATGCGCATCGTGTGCCCGTGGCACGGGTACGAGTTCTCGATTGAAACGGGATCGCACCCGGCGAAGGAATCGATCCGCCTGAAACGCGTGACTGTTGAAGAAGAGGGCGGTGAGGTCTATGTCACCCTCTAACGACACGGAGGTCCGCCTGAAGGCGGACACGACGGAGGACGTCCGGGTGAAGCCGGACACGACAGCAGTGGTGGCCCAGCTCACACAGCTCGCCGAGCGCAACGACCTGACAGAAGACGACGTCCGCGCCATCGTCAGCGCAGCCACGCGGCTCTACTCGAACGCGTCATCGCAAGCGGGCCGGGAACTGCCGCCGCTGACGCCGGACATCTCGACCACCGACGCGCTCACCCTCTCGTGCGCGCTTCTCCGCTCACAGGATCTGACGCCGTTCGAGATGGCGATGTGGTTCGGACGCGGCGCCAAACAGGATTAGCCAGGATCAGCAATGTCCAACGTGATTGAGAGACCGACGGTTAAGGCACGCGACACGCAGCAGATCACGACACAAACAGATTCGCGCGAGATCCTCGCCAACGCCAGGCGTGACGCCGAACGCTACAACCTGAAGGACTATTTCATCGTCGACGTCGACTCTCACCACGTGGAGCTGGACTCGTGGGCAGAAGTGCTCGACCACATCGAAGATCCGGTCCTGCGGCGCAATGGCAAGACCATGGCGGCGTCATGGCCGAACGCGGCGCAATTGGCGCTCAGCAACCATCCGCCGGGCATTACGTTCCAGGACGTGCACGGACGCATCCCGCATCAGATCAAGCTCGCCGAGGACGTCGATACGTCGGACGGCAGGCATCGCGACCTCACGCTGATGCGCCGCGCCATCGACACGATGGGAATCGACCTGCAGATCGTCTTCCCCCAGCCGATGCTCGAAATCGGGCTGCACCCATCGGCCGACATCGAAACGCAGCTGATCTTTGCCTACAACCGCTGGTTCACCAGCCGCATCCTCGCGCACGAACCGCGAATCAAGTCGATGCTGGCGCTGCCGTTCGGCAACCCCGAGGCGTGCCTGCGCACGATCGAGGAATTCACCGGGAAGCCCGGCGTGCTCGGCTTCATGATCACCGGGCAGCGCCAGGTCGGGATTCACCAGGCGCAGTACATGCCGGTGTATCGGGCGCTCGAAGAACGCGGTCTGCCGCTTGGCTTCCACGCCGGGCCGGACTACAGCATCGGCAAGCTGCTCAACCGGTTCGTGTCGGTTCACTCCCTGTCGTTCGTCACATGCAACATGATTCACCTGACGAACTGGCTGATGAACGGAATGAACGAGCGGTTCCCGAATCTGAAAGTGATCTGGATCGAGAGCGGCCTCGCCTGGCTGCCGTTCATGATGCAGCGACTGGATCACGAGTATCTGATGCGTCAGTCGGACGCTCCGCTGCTGAAAAGACTTCCGAGTGAATACATGCAGGAGATGTATTACACGTCGCAGCCGATGGAGCGGACGAACCTGAAGCTGCTGCAGGCCACACTCGAGGCGATCCACGCCGAGACGCAGCTGCTGTATGCGTCGGACTGGCCGCACTGGGACTTCGACACGCCGGGCAAGCTCATGAGCCTGCCCTTCCTGAGCGAGCAGGCGAAACGGAACATCCTCGGCGAGAACGCGCGGAGATTGTTCAAGCTGTAGAGACCTGACGTCGGGCACCCCTTCACGGGTGCCATCGTGCGACAGCGATTAACCGCGAAGGACGCGAAGATGGCGAAGAGCGCGAAGAAAAGGCACTGGGGGTTCCTGATCGCATGCTGTCTGTTGTCTGTCGCGCCGGCGTCAGCGCAAAGTGCGATCGAGGTGCGGCTTCGTGCACTCGAAGACAAGGAACAGATCGCGCAGCTGTTGATCGACTACGGCCGGCATCTCGACAGCCGCGACCTCGCGGCCTATGCGTCGCTCTTCGCCACCGACGGTGAATGGGTTGGCGGGTTCGGCACGGTCAAGGGCCGGGCCGAGATCAAAGCCTTCATGGAGAAGAGTCTCGGTACGGGGCCGAACCGCGGCAACTCGTACCACATCATGTCGAACTTCGTGATCACGGTGAAGGGCGATACCGCCACAGCGTGGTCACGATGGACATTCGTCACACCGGGCGCACAGGGTGCGACGATCGCGCAGGCGGGACGCTATGACGACACGTTCGTTCGCGAGAACGGCGCGTGGAAGTTCAAGAAGCGCACCGCATCCAACGACACCGCCCCGCCATCCACCCGCTGACGGTCCGCCTGAAGGCGGACACTACGAGCGGAGGCGGACACTACAAGCGAAAGCGGACACTACGAGCGGAAATAGCGCGACAGGAAGTCCACGAATGTCGCCCATTCCGCAGGCGTCGCCGTGTGCGGGCCGGTGTGGAGGTTGAACCCGAGGTCACCGCTGATCACCGGTGTGTCCGGCGCGGGATAGGTCGTCGTGCCCAGGTCGCGCGCGCCGAGCAGGCGATACACCGGGCCAGCAGCGACCTGCCCGAGGAACTCACCCTTCGGATCCGACCACTGATCGCCAGTGCCGCCCGTCACGAACACCGGCCGCGGCGCACTCAGCGAGATCAGCATGTGGGCATCGACCGGCATCTCCGACCAGCGGCCGGGCCACTGCTGAAAGCTCTCGCTGAACTGCCACGGAAAGTTCTGCGCCATGTCGTCGACCGTCTCGCCCCAGTCGCGGCGCGCTAGTGCCGAGCCCATTTCGCCTGCGCAACCGGAGAACACGGCCTTGAAGCGCTCGTCCTGCGCCGCTGCCCACAACACGGTCTTGCCCAGCCGCGAGAAGCCGTAGAGCGCAATGCGCGATCCATCCACGTTGCGGTCCGACTGCAGATAGTCGGCAATGCGACTGGCGCCCCACGCCCATGCGCTGATGGTTCCCCACTCATCCGCGGCCGGCTTCGTCTGACCGGGCTGGAGCGCCTGCCCGATCACCCCTTCCGTCCATGCGTCGGCGCGATCGGGCTGGATGTCGTTGTAGCCGACGGTCGCATAGCCCCATCCGCGCGCCAGGATCTCCGCCGCGTTCGGCGGCTCACCGGTCGCCGCGTTCCCACGGCCGGCAGCCGCGGGTGGGCCGCCCGCTCGCGCGGGCCCGCCGCCGAAGTTCAGGAGCAGGATGATCGGGACCTTCTTCGTCGCCTGCGCCGGCGTATAGACAGACACGCGAATCTGCGGGCCATCGGGCTTCGAGCCAACGTGGCCGACGACCCGTTTCAACAACGCCGCGCCGTCGCGCGCATGCGCATCCGTCTCCGATACCTCCCACGCGATCTTCGGGACGTTCGTCGGAACCCGCCCGTAAATGTGCTGCGCGTAGAGCCGCAACAGCTCCGGACGACGTTGACGGTTCCACATCGTGGCGCCGGTCACGCGCGTCCCGCTCACCATCACCAGCGGATCGGGCAGCGTGTACGGTGCGACCTTGTTTTCGTCGTAGTTGGAGATGTGTCCCGTCTTCAGCGCTCGTCGTAGCGGGTTACCGTTTGCGTCGGAGCCGAGATTCGTCTGATTAGCAGCAGGCGCTGGAGCAGGCGTCTGCATCAGCGATGACGCGGTGGCCAACATCGCCAGACCCAGTGTCACGAACAGCGTGGAACGTCTCATGGTCGCTCCCCGACAGACCTGACGAAGAAACACGAAGAAGAGCTCACCGCATCACCAGCCGAATGACGCCGTCGCGCTTGTTCAGGATGAACAGCTGGCCGTTCGGTCCCATCCCCATGCGCAGGTCCGCCCGCGTAGCCAGCATCTTCCCCTGCTGCATGTTCTTGGCTTTGATGACCTCGAGCAGGGTCTTCTTCTCGCCTTTCTCATCGATGAGGACACGATGGAAGCTCTGTCCGCCCTTCGGCAGCGCGTCCGCGTCGACGTAGAAGATCTCGCCGCTCGGGTTGTCGCCGAAGACCAGCTTGTTGGTCAGCTGCGGCACCGCTTTGTCGCGATACGCGTAGATGCCGGTGGCCGCGGCGAGTCGCTGCAGGATCGGATCGGTGTGATCGAACTCGGCGATCGGGTAGACCATCTTCGGATCGGCGCGCTGATCGTCAGTGCTGACCTCGCGGTTGAAGTACTTGAAGCTGCCTTCCCACACGTTCCAGCCGTAGTTGCCGCCGGCGACGATCTGGTTGATCTCTTCATTGAGGTTCTGACCGATCTCCGCCTCGAACATGTTGCCGTTCTTCGGGTCCCACGAAAATCGCTGCGGGTTCCGGTGACCGTACGAGTAGATCTCGCCGAGCGCGTCGGCGTTCTTGACGAACGGATTCGACGCCGGAATGCCGTACTTGCCGTTCGCGCTGTTCTTGCCCAGCGGATCGATGCGCAGGATCTTTCCGAAAATGGACTTGAGGTTCTGCGCGTGGTTGTACGGATCGCCGCCGGAGCCGCCGTCCGCGGAGCCGATATAGAGCAGACCGAAGTCTGCAGTGCCGGGGCGCGCCAGCGGATTGAACGCGATCATGCCGCCGTTGTGATTCGGGAACGGATGCGCCACGCGGAACAGCTCACGCGGCGGGCCCCCGTCATACGTCGCGGCTTTCGGATCTTTCGCCGTCCACTCGAGCAGAACCTCGTCGTGCGTACGCCCGTTGCCGCTCGGCGTGAAGTCCGGCGTCGGCATCGTGTTCGAGGTGTCGACCCACGTATAGAACTTGCCGAATCCGGGCGTTCGCGCCTGCGTGAACTGCGGATGGAACGCAAAGCTCTGGAAGCCCTGCTCCGTGTTACCCGACTGCACCGGGGTTGCCCATTTCGGGTCGGTGATGTCGAGGTACGGCGCCACGCTTTTGCCGTCGTAGCTGATGGTGTACAGGGTGCCGGTCATGACGTTGACGAACAGGCGCTTCGTGCCGGGCTCGTCGAGCAGGAGATTCATCCGCGCCGGCTGTGACGGCGTGCCCGCATCGGGCAGCGACGCGAACTCAGACAGCTTGACGGTGATGACGCCTTCGTCTGCCACGATCGGCGTGGTGAACGGATTGTTGCTGCGTCCCGGTCCCGAGGGTACGAACGGTCCACGTGCAGCACCACCGCCTGGTCCACCTGGTCCGCCTGGTCGGCCTCCTGGCGGCCCGCCTTGAGGCGTTTGCGGTGCGCCCTGCGCCGGGGGCTGCGGACCCTGGGCCAGAACGGGCATGACGAAGGCGATCGTCGCCACGACGAACAAGTGTGTCCAACGAGTCATCATGGGCCGTAGTTAATCATCAGACGTCGCCAGCGACAAGCGCGCGACGCTGTTTGGTAGACTCCGCCATCGCCGATGAAGACCAGACACCGCATCACCGTGATGGTCGCGCTGCTCGTGGCCGTGAGTCGCCCGGACGCACAGTCCGGTCTCACGAGGTTTCCTGCCGATGCGGCGCGAGACGTGAGTCCTGACACGCACCTCGTCCTCACCTTCCCGACCACGCCGACACTCGGAACGTCGGGGCAGATTCGCATCTACGACGCGGCGGACAACAGGCTGGTCGACACGCTCGACCTGAGCATTCCGCCCGGTCCCACGTCGGGAGTTGGCGGTCCGGCGGCACCATACACGCCAACGGCGTACGAGTACACCGGCGCGCATCCAACGAATGCCGATACGATCCCCGGAACGCCGTCCGGCGCGGCCGTGCCGACGTCACGCGACTACCAGCTCACGATCATTGGCGGCTTCAGCGACGGCTTTCACTTCTATCCGGTGATCGTTCACGACAGAATCGCAACGATTTATCCGCATCACAACCTGTTGAAGTACGGCAGGAAGTATTACGTGCAGATCGATCCCGGCGTGCTGACGCTCGCGGACGGCAGCTTCAAGGGAATCAGCGGCACCTCTGGCTGGATCTTCACCACGAAGAGACAGGCACCGCCGGCAACCGCCGCGCGCGTCGTCGTCGCGGCCGACGGGAGCGGCGATTTCACCACGGTCCAGGGGGCGATCGACTTCGTTCCCGACCGCAATCCGCGTCGCGTGACGATCTTCATTCGCAACGGCAGCTACGAAGAGATCGTCTACTTCCGCAACAAGTCGAACATCACCATCCTCGGCGAAGACCGCGACAAGGTCGTCGTCTCGTACGCCAATAACGAGGTGTTCAATCCCCATCCGTCGAACATCAGCACGAACGAGTGGCCGGGCACCTTTCCGTCACGTCGCGCCGCATTCATGGGCGACAACTCGACGGGTATTCATCTCGTCAACCTGACGATCAAGACGACGGCGCGCGGTCAGGCCGAAGGGCTGCTGCTGATGGGCGATCGAAACATCCTGAGCCACGTCACGGTCGTCGGATCGGGCGATGCGCTGCAGGTCAATGGTCCTGTCTACATCACCGACAGCCTCATCGTCGGCGACGGCGACACGATCCTCGGCCGCGGGCCGGCGTTCTTCTACCGCACCGAGCTGCAGTCGAGTGGCGTGTTCATGTGGATCCGGAATACCGCTGCGAATCACGGCAATGTGTTCGTTGACTGCACATTCAAGAAGCGCGGAACCGGTGTCACCGAGCTCGCTCGAGCCCCGGTCAACAACGGCCGCGCGTATCCCTACGCGGAAGCCGTGCTGATCAACGCGAAGCTGGAAGGAATCAGCCCCGCGGGGTGGGGCGCGATGGGCGGCGACACTGCCAACATGCACTACTGGGAATACAACAGCACGAACCTGAGCGACGGGAAGCCGGTGGACGTCAGCCAGCGCAAGCCGGAGTCGAGGCAGCTGACGAAAGAACGGGACGCGGACATCATCGCGAACTACAGCAGCCCCGCCTACGTCCTTGGCTGGACGCCGGAAGCCATCACGATCAGATAGCCGCGACGGATCAGTTCTCTGTCTGCTGAACAGGGAGGGCTCAGGCGGGCCTCGTCACGGCTCCCCATAGACAGTAATCGCGATCTCAATCTGTGGGCGTGGCTGCTCGACTGGAGATCGCATTGCGTCTCGCTTGCCCAACGACCTACGGTTCGTGGGTTGCACCTTACCGTGCTGGAGGTGAAGCATGCAAACCATGAGAACGCTCGTGGCAAGCGTCGCGGCTCTGCTCATGTCTGCGACGGCATTCGGGCAGCTAAAGCAGAGCGACATCGAAAAGCTCAACGAAGCAACCGGGGTTCTGGGGGAGCTCAGGAACACTGCCGAAGGTGGGATTCCAGACTCCCTGTTCAGTAAGGCTCACTGTGTGGTCGTCATTCCCGATCTGAAGAAAGCCGGATTCATTCTCGGAGGCGAACACGGATCCGGCGTCATGAGCTGCAGGCGCGGGAACACCTGGAGTCCTCCGGTGTTCATGGACCTGACAAAGGGCAGCGCGGGTCTCCAGATCGGCGTCCAGTCGACCGACCTGGTACTGCTCGTGATGAATCAAAGCGGAGCGGATAAGCTGCTGCGCAACAAGGTGACGCTTGGCGGTGATGCCTCGGTCGCCGCTGGTCCGGTCGGACGCGCCGCCAGTGCGGGAACCGACGCGCAATTGTCCGCGGAGATGCTGTCGTACTCGCGCACGAAAGGACTGTTTGCTGGAGTCGATCTGTCCGGCGGCAGCTTGAATCCGGATCATTCCAAGAACGAACGCGCGTACGGACCGAACGCATCGGCCAGAGACATCGCGCTCGGTACGGCACACGTGAAGGTGAGCGCCGAGGCGCAGGCGTTTATCAATGCGCTCGGGCGAGATACCCGTGGAACGTCCGGCAAGAAGTAGCCGTCAACGTCCGGCCCCTTCCGAGTACAAACGTAGGGCCGACCCGAAGGTCGGCCCCTACAGAGTCGGTCCGGCTGAAGCCGGACACTACTGAGTTCGTCCGGCTGAAGCCGGACACTCCGAACGCTATTTCAGTGTCTGCCCCGGTGCGGATCCGCCGAGGAACAGGCGCGAGCCGTCGGGCAGGACGAAGTTGCGGCCGACGGCCTTGTTCGTCCCGTCCTTCGCCTGATACCCCTCGATGACGAGCATCGTCCCCACCTGAACGGTCTTCTTGGTCACGCCCTGTCGGATCAACTGGTTTGGGCTGCCACCTTCAACCATCCATGGCGTGCCTTTGACATCGAGGTGGAACCAGGAGTGGGGATTCACCATGTCCCACTTCACCAGCTTGCCTTCGAGCTTGATCGGCTTGTTGACGTCGAACTCGGCGGCAAACGCGTGATGCGCGAACGCAACCGAGCCCGCACCGAGGAGCGCAATGCCGACAACCGCCGCGATGAATCCCGTTCGTCTAGTCATGAATGTCCCCTACTTCGAGCCAGCGGCTTTCTGCGCGGCCTTCTTCTCGTCCTCGCGGGCGCCGGCCAGGATGTTGGCGACGCCGTAGTTGGTCTCGTGACACGCGAACTCGAAGATTGGCCCGTCGGTCTTCTGCAGATAGTTCAGCGCGGTCCACGGCTTCGTCCAGGTGTGCGGATCGTCAACCGTGTACTTGTATTCGATCTGGTCGTCCGAGACGCGGGTGAAGCGCTCGGTGATCTTCACCTGGTCCGAGGAGGTGGCGCCACCGCCACCGCGACCGCCGCCTGCGGCAATCGCATTGCGACCGTTGAAGTTGGTGGTCTCGACGACGAGCGTCTCGCCTTCCCAGTGGCCACGTGACATGCCGACCCACTGCTTGAGGCCAGCCGGCGGTGCCGGGCGGTTGTCCAGCGGGATGACGCGCGCGTCGTGAATCATCTCGGTCAGGACCATCACGTTCCCCTGACCCTGGACGATGTGGTAGGTGCTGTTGTAGCCGGCGTCGCGGAGCGGCGGACCGGCACCGCCCATGATGATGCAGCGTGATCCGGTCGGCATGTTCTGGACGCGATCGTACTGACCGCCTTGCTGCTTGCGTTCCGCCGCAGCTGCCTGGGCACGCTGCTGCGCTTCGGGCGTCGTCGGCGGCATGCGGCCGTCCGGCGGATCGATGATCTGCGACGTGCGCAGGTTCTGGACGATCGTGTGCTGACTCTTGTCCAGACCGAACTGCGTGAAGTCGTAGTGCACGTCCGCGGTGGTTCCGGGAGTGGTCTGCTCCTCGTCGGTCGCCTGGCGTTCTTTCCTGATCTTCGAGAACTCCTCAGGCGTGTAGAACTCCTTGGTGACGTTCTGCGGCCGTTCGAGCGGCGTGTATGTGGCGTTGCTCCAGAAGCCGCCGAGATCGGGCTGACCGTCAGGCGTTCGCGGCGCCTTGTACGCTTTGGCCGAGCCGGGCGCGGCGGGCTTCGCGGTTGCCGGGGCCGCAGGCTTAGCGCTGGTGGCTGCCGGCTTCGCTGTGCTCGTGGATCCAGCCTGCTGACCAGCGGTATTCGTGGTCAGCCACATCATGGCGACGGCGATGGTCAGGGCGCCTGCTGATATGCGCATCCGCATGTTCATCTCCTACTCGCTGGCCTTCTTCTTCAGGTGACCGTAGATGACTTCTTCGGAGAACTCCACGCACCGGTACTCGGTCAACTGCGCGTTCGGCTCCACGTGCTTGTAGAGCGGGAAACTCATCTTCCACGTCCGCGTGAACGTGTTCGGATCCTCGATCGTGATCTCGTAGTTCAGCGTTTCCGCACTGCGCGCGCTGATCCGTTCGATCGTGTGCAGCGCGTCGCTGTGATGGTTGCCGGCACGGTCGAACCAGGTGGAGTCGAGATACCCGGTCGTGTCCACAACCAGCGTCTCGCCCTCCCACTTGCCGTTGGACCACCCCATCCAGCTGTCCGCCGGCGCTTCCGTATGATTATCCATATAGATCGTCCGGACCGCACCCGCGTATTCGTGGATGATCATGATCCACTTCGGGTTCTGGATGATCTGCAACGGATAGGGCATATACATCGCCCTGGGCACCCCCGGCAGGTAGCACTTGATCTCAGGGTCGAGCTTCATCCGGTTGGCGAAGTTTTCCTTCTTTTTCGCCAGCGCCTCGGGCTTATAGGGGATCGCCCCGCCCTCGACGATGCCCAGACCAGCGGGAACCGCAAACTGGGCACCCAACTCCCACATCGGGCCCGGCGCTGCCGGGTGCGCCTCAACGTCCCAGTACGCGGTGTTCATCGCCTGATAGATGCCGTTCAGATTCGGCTTGCCGTCCGGAGTGCGTGGGGCTTTATAGCCGGTCTGCCCGGGCACGCTCGACGCGATGAGAAACAGCGCTGCCGTCAGCACCGCGCCGCTCAGAATCCACCGTTTGTTCATCTTGGAACTCCACTGGAGGTTGGGAGTTTAAGCCCTAACTGCCGTCACGCGAAGGATTTTCCAGACTCCGTCGCGCCGGACGTAGGCCTTCTCTAATACGACCGGCTCGGCCCGGCTGATGACACCGCCGCCCTGCTGGCGAGCCATTTCCAGCAGCGGACAGTCGGGGCCGATGACCGTCTCCGTGTGCACGGCGACGTGCAGGCGCGCCGTCGCAGTCTGGCGATCCGGTGCGATTTCAATGACGTCGTGCTCCCCGACACCGTCGTGCGAGATGCCGACAACGCCCGGCTCCAACACCACGCCAGATGGTTCGGCCGCAAGCGCCGCTAACTCCTCGGTTGCTCCGCTGGTCACGTGTCTGGCAAACGCCTGATTCAGCGCCCGAAGCTCATTGAGATCTTCGAGCTTCGCGAGCCGTGCTTCGAGTGAATCCGCCCTTCCACCTGAAGGCGGAGGCCACGAAGACGTCGTGGCCGCGGCGGCGGCAACAGGCGCCGAGAGCGCTGCGCCGGCGACGGCTATAAACGTGCGGCGCGTAGTGCTCATGCCGTCACCGATGTTTTGGGCGTGAAGTACTTCACCGTGTTGAACCGGCCGGCGTGGCGCGCGTGCGCGCCGACGATGCTCAGTCGCAGGCCATTGGTGCCGGCACCGTAGTCGATGCCGCAATTCCTCATCGTCCGCATGTTGATCAGGATCGTGCCGAGCGTCCCGTTGCACGCTTCCTCGAGCCAGTAGGCGAAATACAGCTCGTCGCGGATCTTCACGTACGACGCGGGACCGCTCCATTCGAGGCCGCCGGCGCCGTTGCCGAGGAAGATGATCCAGGAGAGCGAGTGCGGCGTTGAATAGAGGTGCATCGACGTCAGCCCTGGCGCAAAGGCGCCGTTCGGCGATGCCGTTCCCGGCGCGTAGTTCCACGACATCGCGCGGCCCACGAGCTCGTCGGTGAATTGATGGCGACGATATTTCGGCGGCGTCAGTCCTTTCATCTCGACGACGCCAAACATCGTCTTCACCGCCGACTCGTTGCCCATGTACGGCGTGCCCATCGTGCCGTGAAGCGTCGTGACGAGGCCGTGTTCGAAGTCGGCGACGATTGAGAAGGCGTCGTGATCCTTCGCGCCGCTGAGCAGGTGGCCGAACATGATGACGCCGGGTGCCGACTCAAACGATTCGTATTTCTCCTCATGCCACCCGCTTTCGCCATCGCGCTGCCAGCGCAGGCTCTGAGCGCCATCGAAGCGGTAGCTGAACGCCTGCCCGTTGTCGTAGCGCAGCGTCAACTCCTTGCCTGAGAGGAACGTGCTCATCGGCGACCTGTTGCCGGCCATCGCGTTGTTCGGGGCGAACAGCGTCTTGTTCTTCGCGACGGCGGCGTCCACCTGCGCGCGCGTCATGATCGGGTTCGTCTTCAGCGGCCGGTAAACCTGCCGCGCACCCTTCCCTGCCGCAGCCGCCGCCCGGTTTCCTTGCGCGACCGTCGTCCCGAGATCGCCGAACGGCTCAAACTGCGCGATCTGTCCAACCCATTCGCCCTTGCCCCTGAACATGGAGTATTCGAGCGCGTCGGCGTCGTCGAACCCGAGGCGCATACCGACTTGCTCGACCCGATTCGGGTCGAGTACGTAGGTCGTCATCGTGCCGGAGAATTCCGCTTCGACACGCGAGTAGATGTACTTGTCGTCGCTGATCTTGATGTAGTCGGACGGCGCGCACCAGCTCAGTTCGCCGCCGAATCGCGTCAGCTCGACGAAGTTTGAATAGAGCACCGACGGGTAGAACTCGAGCGTCTCGACACCGCTGTCCTGCTTCCAGAAATATCCGTGGCCCTCGACACGATTGGTGATGCCGTGCCGCATCGTCGGGGCGGCGGCACCGGTGTCGACATAGCCCTGATAGACCTGACGCTGCACTTCGCGGTTGTCCTGATAGCCGCTGAACCACAGTTCGAACGCGGTCGCAAGATTGGTGTCCTGATCGACCACGACGATGTAGCCGCGCTGGGTTTTCGGAATCAGATGCGAGAAGAGCGCGATCCGATCGAGCGTCAGCGCGCCGTAGCCTGCCTGCACTGCAACGGCATCGCCTTCCGTCAGCGAAAGACGCTTGCTGTCGGTGAAGCGGTAGCTGAGGGTCGGTCCGTTGTCGAGGACGATCTTCAGCGACTTGCCCGCGAAGACGTCCGACAAGGGCGATGCGCTCGTCGGTCCGTTCGCGGCGGTCGCCAGCTTGCCGAGAATCTGCTCGGACGTGAGCTTCGTGTACTTGATGCGGTGCATCTGCTCGCGTGGATAACGTGTCGGCACAGTGCTGTCCTCGTTTGCGGCGAATAGTATCAGACGGGGATACGAT
>Ga0070670_100001556_pt1 | contig 18490 bp, 19 predicted proteins | sample KBSS63metaG_FD_64665 | JGI IMG/M metagenome (GOLD analysis project Ga0070670, IMG submission 64665) | Switchgrass rhizosphere microbial communities from Kellogg Biological Station, Michigan, USA - KBS S6-3 metaG | ecosystem: Host-associated > Plants > Roots > Rhizosphere > Soil ... | reverse complement strand
TTTCGCGCTTCGTCTTCGCTGTCGACAATGATGCTGGTTCGTTGGCGGCGGAGCGTGCCTGTCCCCTCCGGTGGCGGCCCATCGATGATGTTGGCCGATGCCCACACGCGCGGCCCGCGGATGCTGCCGTTCTTCACGCCCTCCCGTTGCGCGATGATCCATTCGACGGGGTTGTTTGAAATGTTCGGACATGTGACGACGCCGTAGGCGAGGTAAATTTCGCCCATCCAATCGCGATAATGGCAGTGCCCGTCGATGAATCCGGGAAGGACGGTCTTCCCGGCGGCTTTGATTACCTCAGCATCCTGCGGAATCTGAACCTCACCGCGTTTCCCGATCGCCTGAAATTTTCCGTCGCGAACAATGACCGCCGAATCGGTCACTGGCGTTCGGCCCGCGCCATCGATCAAAGTTGCGCCGAGGATCACGACCGGACGTGTTTGCGCTTCCGCCGGAGAACACAAACCGATAAGCACGAGCACCATCACGAGTCGCACAACCGATACGAGAATTTTCATTGCACCTCCGTACCCAACCAAAACGCCCTTACGTCCTCGCCCTTTGAGAGAGGATTGAGGTGAGGGCAATATGACACCTGACATGCACCGGCCTCCTACTTCATGGCCGGTCAACGGTGCCAGGCGAAACAGTTGCTAGTTTCCTTTAATCCCAAGCTCCTTCTGCGCCACGGTCAGAATAGAAAGATCGGCAACGTCAGTCATTCGGATCTCGCGGGTCACCTTCGCGAGCTCTTTAATCTCTTCGATCATCAATCGAAAACCGTCTTCTGGGAGGCTTCCGCTCTCATTGGTGGCTTTCGATAAATAGTCGTATGTGCTGCTAGCAATGTCTTTATCGATGCGCTGCCAGTCCATCAGGAATTGAATCGTCGCATCGCGATTGGCCTTGATATAGCGGCTCGCCTTGATGCCTGCTCGAATCACCCGCTTGACCTCATCAGGTTTGCCTTTGATTTTCATCGTCGTCGTGACCAGACCGCCTTCGGGATACGTAAATATTTCATAAGCTCGTGCAAGCACGTTCAATCCTAACTTCTTCGCCTGGAGATCGAGAGGAACTGGCACCACTGTCGCGTCGATCAATCCCTGCTGCAGGCGGGCGAGACGGCCTTCGGTAAGACCTCCAGAGGCGAACTTCACGTCTTTGTCCGGTTCTAGCCCAAAATGCTTGATCATCAAGCGCGCGTGGCGATCGGGACTGCCGCCGGGAGTTCCAATCGTGATCATTCTTCCTTTGAGCTCGCTTACCGTTTTGATATCGCTACGCGCCACGAGTGTCTGTGTGCTGCCTTGTATGTAGGAAGCAACCACTTTGAGCGGCAGCCCCTGAATCGCTCCCCGCAAAGCGCTCATGCCTATAGCATAGTCAGCTTCCCCGCTCGCGAGCGCCGCCGCTGCCACCGTGCTCGACATCCGAATAACCTCTGCTTCTAATCCTTCTTCCCTGAAAAATCCTTTCTTCTGCGCGAGAGGAAGTGCGGTGGAACTGGCGCCTGGAGCAAATCCGATTCGAATCTTATCTAGCGCTCCGGCCGAGCCGTGAAAAACAAGAACGGCGAGTAAAACAGCGAAGATCATTTGCCCTGGTAGAGCTGATCGATGAAGCCGCTTTGATCGAACTTCGTCAGATAGCTCAAATTAAAAAGCTCTTCAGGTTTGAGTTTCTTCACCGCCGCTTCACGGACGCCCATGACATCGATGGTCGCTCTGACCGCGGCCATATCAGGGTAGGGTTTACGCCCCATGGCGTGCTGCGGGTGGTTAGTATAGGCGAGCTCAATCATGTCGCGATCCTTGGTTCGGAGCAGATCGGCAAGATATTGCATGCTCTTTTCCTTGTCATTCAAGAAAAATCTCACGCCATCGAGATAACCGCGCATAAAACGGGTCATGACGTCGGTTCTCTTTGCGACAAGCAACGGGGTCGTCACGATCGTGCTGCCGAAAAAGGGCAGAGTCGGCAACGAGCACGCGAAAACCATTGCGCTTGGCGAACGCCGACTCGGCGGAGGCAAGAACCGTCGCGTCGATAGCGCCTTTTTCCAGCGCGACGAAGCGCGCCTGGCCGACCTGAATGATCGCGATATCCTTGTCCGCATCCAAGCCGATCTTTTGAAACAGATAACGCACCATCAGCTCCGAAATACCGCCGAAACGGATGATGCCGACTTTCTTGCCTTTGAGCTGTTTGAAGTCCTTGATTTCCGGGCGCGTGACCACGTTGTATTCGAGAGTATTCGATTGAGAAAGCAGGAATGTGAGCTTCACACCGTGCGCCATCGCCTGCAGCGCGGAAATCGGCGCGCGCATGTCCAGGTCGACGTCGCCATTCAACAGAGCACTGATCGACGCCGGCCCGCCGGTGATGAGAATGATCTCGACATCGAGCCCCTGCTTCTCGAAAAGCCCGGCTCGTTGCGCGATATACGTAATCCCGGCCGTGTTGCCGGTGACTGAAGCGTACGAAACGCGCAGCTTTTCGGCGGCAGACGCTAATGGCGTAGCAAAAAGGATCGACAAAATCAGAGAGGTACCTGCTAGATCACTCCACCTTCGAACCCACAACTCTGAAACCCTAGCACGCCGGTCTTTGCGGTTTGTCCGCGACATTTATTCTTTCCCAGTCCAACGTCTGGCATACGTAGCACACGGCTCGCAGTTTGGAAAATTGCCTATCGAAACGAAAACGATTTACGCCGATTGCGGCGACGTGAACTCCTGCGGTGATTGGTTGGCTGTTGAGCTGAAGGATGCGTTTCGCACCGACGATGGTAGCTTTGATCTCACCGCGTTCAAGGCTTTTCTCAAGGGAAAATGGCGTGACCGCGCCCAAATTCGATATGGAGCGCCACGGCGCGATCCGTCGGTTTCGCATGTGCGCCGGTTTAATGCTCCGACGCCGAGGCGTCGAAGGTCGGTTACATTCTGATCGGCGGCAAGAAAATCGCGACGCCCGCTACGAAGAAGCGCGCACGGAAAGAGAAGCCCAGTGGCTTAACACTTAACATGGAATAATTCTGCCGCACCGAATACAACTCGCGGAAGTTAGCTCAGTTACGGCAATTGCGAATCCATGGATCTTATTAGAGTCAGAATGGCACACGACTTTGAAAGCACCAACATCTCCGACAAATCTTCCCCCTTGAAGCCCGATCCCTGTACTCTCGGAGCCTATCCAAACGATGTTGACTCTGTTGTGACCGTCCACTTGAACATGACCTGAGGCAACAGTTGTGAGGACAAGATTTTGGTAGCTTTCCGAAGCAATGCCGGTGACTATTGTCTTATAGCTACTGCTAGAACGAGGAATCGTGTGCTTTATGTATTTGTCAAGTTTATAAACGTTGTCGGTGAGGCTATCGCCTTTGGAAGGAGGGCGCAAAAATCCGTTTGCAACTGCGCAATCGTGACAAAAGTAACTACTCATCTTCATCTTCCGTCGCAGCGGCTCTTGTTCATCACGCTGCCAGAAGTTCGGTTAAGCTGAGACTCGATTACTTCTTTACGGTCGGTTCATTCGTCGTGTGGTCCCCGTGTTGTCCCGTTGATGCCCTAGCTGTTTTTATTGCGCTGCTTAATGCGCTGATTGAGCGACTGTAACACCCCCGCATCTACAGCGGCGACCACATCGACGGCGGCGTCCAACTCTTCTTCCGTCATTCCCACTTTCCTCGCGTCCGCAAGGCGCCGATCCACTCACGGATTGCAGAGCCGCATCATCGCGACCGTGAGGCCGATCAGCATCTTCTCGCGCTCGGTGAAAATTACACGTCATATAAAAGAAAAATTCGGGTACGGATTTCTTAAAGCCGAGTGTTCTCGACATCAGCTTAAACGCCACCGGTTAGACCGGCACGTCAATGTAAGTAGAATACGAGCTGGGCGGGGGAACGCTGTGGCCTTCGTGACGCAAGCCTTCCAGATGAAACTCGATTGCCTCTCGCATATTCTCTTCGACTTCTTGTTTGGTTGCGCCTGTGCTAACACAACCATCCAGATCGGGCGAATACGCTGCATACCCAGTTGTCGTTTTTTCAATGACAATCAGATACTGCATTATTACTCCTTCTTAAGACCAGCTTGTTTGAGAACACTGTTCAGCGTTCCGGGAGCCAAGTCATCTCCCCGTTTTCCTGGTAATGTCACGAGACCACTCTTCGCCGCATGCTTGTATTGTCGATGACTGCCTTTCGTATGGGTCAGAAACCATCCATCTTCCTCGAGCAATTTGAGAACATCTCAGACCTTCACCTGCCACATCCATCCACTGGAGAGTTTTAGCACCCTAACTTCAGAGCTGTCTAACCAGTGATTTACAAACCGGCTTTGCCGAGATTCGGAGATGCCAAAAAAAGATGTAGAGCCTGGCGATCGAGTTCCGGATTTCTTAGACCTCGAGGTACTCCGGTATTTACGGCTTGTTTCGCTGCTTAATCCGCTGATTTAAAGACTGCAGTACACCGGCGTCGACCGCGGCGATCACATCCACCGCCGCGTCCAACTCTTCTTCGGTCATGCCTGCTTTCCTTGCATCCGCAAGGCGCCGATCCACTCACGGATCGCAGAGCCGCATCATCGCAACGGTGAGACCGATGAGCATTTTCTCGCGCTCGGTGAGGCATTCGACGGCGTGCGCATCGCGGTAGAATGTTCGGAAATCAGCTTTTTTCACTGTTTCACTCCCTGCTTCGCAGTTTAAAATTTACGATCGAGAGCTGGGTTCTGAGATCGGCTTGCCTTAATTTCATCGGCCGCTTCTTCGCTCCTCGAATAAGTCTTGCAGCACACTTCCTGGAACTTTCGTCGGGCGCCGTTTTAAAAGCCACCACGCAGCGTTACCGTTTCCTCGGCGAATCAGCCCCTTGCTTTCGAGACGCTTGAGACGCGCGTTATCGGAAGCGATTCTTCGCACTACCTTCCTCATAGAGATAATTTGCGCTATGGGCTGATCCCGATCAAAAACCAAAACAGATTCTCCGCGCTTTACCCGCTTGAGATATCGCGACAAGTTCTTTCTGAGGTCGGTGATTCCGACTTTTTTCACGTCATTGCTCCTGTTAAACAAAGGGCGCAGCATGCTGCGTCCCTACTGATCCGAAACCTCAGCCCTCAGCACTCGTTACTCAGCACTAAACTATGCCGGTTTCACGCCTGTGATCAGCGCGTAAGAGAAACTTCCCTTCACGTGCGTATGGTCTCCATGGGAATGCCAGGTGAAATAGTTCTTTTTCATGCGCTCGGCCAGCTCTGGATTTTCCTTCTCAATCTCCAAAGCCGCTTCGAGCCAGTGGCGACCGGTGGGAATCCCATCCATTCCTTCCTGGTTAAACGAATAGGACAAAATGTTCGTGCGCGGCACGCGGTAACCCGCTTTGGTCAGCAGTCGTTGAATGCTACTCGCGGTGTGATAGCGAAAATCTTCGCCGTGGGTGCGGCGAAAAACCTGGTTGATTTTCGCTTCGAGCGCGACATCCACTGCATCCTTGGATTCCTCGATGATGGGATCGACGACGACAAAACGCCCAGTGTTCTTGAGCACGCGCAGCACTTCGCCGACCACCCCCGACGGGTTGCCGAAATGATGCAAGCTGAACGACACAAACGCCCGCTCGAAGGTGTTTGTCTTGAATGGCAGTTTGTCCGCCTCGCCCGCGCTCTGCACGTAATATGGAATTGGATCTTGATGCTGATGACCCACATTGAGCATCGCCAACGCTTGATCCACGCCGACAATCTTTCCGTCTTTGAGGCGCTTCGAGAGCGGCCGCGCGACCCGACCCGTGCCCGTCGCCAAATCGAGCACTAGCTCGCCGCCTTTGAGGACGAGCATCTCAATCAACTTGTCCGTCAATGAAGCTCGAACGCCCGAGAGCCCGCGCTGGTCGAATTCCGTCGCGTGCTCCGGATCGTGAAACCGGGTCTTGTGCTCATGGCTCTGCGCATGGCCGCGAGGCTGGTCATGTCCGTGGTCGTGATCATGATCGTGATGATGGTGATCGTGGCTGTGGTCTGCCGCATGTGAACCCGGGTGCTCGTCCCCGTGCGCTCGATCATGTGTGTGGCCGTGTGCGTCTCCCCCGTGCTCATGCGCATGCTGCTCGCGATCGTGGTCCCGTTGCTGACTATTTTTGTGTTCGTGTTTGTGTTCGTCCGCCATTTGGGTTCTCTCGCTTTTTGGGTTTGGTTCTGCGCCAAGCTAGCGCAGAAACGCCGGTTCCTTCAAGGCATGAGTGCTCCGTTGTAAACTTTACTCGGAAACTGTGGAGTCTTCTGGTAAAGTAGCGCAAGCATAAATTACGATATCGATCACTGCCGACGCATAATCGGCAACTCTCGACGCGGCATGCTCGCACACGATGGTCGAGCGCCTTCGTCATTGAGATCCCCTCGTTGGCCATCGTCTTTGAGCCATGCGACGGCGATTCAACATGGAACTTCAAAAAACCAAAAGAATGCGCCGACAGCCGGGCAAAAGCTCTGAGAACTCCGCAAGAAAAGACAATTGGACCGTCTTGGAATCAGAAGAGACGCTTCGTTTACTACTCGACACAGCGAACGACTATTCGGTGATCAGGGTGACACCGGAAGGTAAAATCGCGAGCTGGAACACCGGCGCCGAGCGACTTTACGCATATCGAGCCGATGAGATCATCGGCAAGCACTTTTCTTGCCTGTATTCGCCCGATGATCTCGAGCGTGGTCTGCCGGATCACGCGCTCGAGCTCGCGACCGTCCAAGGTCGCCATCAAGCGCAAACCTGGCAAGTGCGCAAGGACGGATCCCGTTTCTATGGCAATGTGATCATCGGGCCGTTGAAATCCAAAGGCGGAAAACTCAGCGGATTTAGCAAAGTCACTCGTGACCTCACCGAGGCTCAATTTGCCGAAATGGCCCACGCCCTCGTCGAATCCTTTCCGAGCGCAATCCTGCTAATCGATCATGATGGACGAATCATACAAATGAACGCGCAAGTGGAAAGGATGTTCGGCTATAGGCCCAAAGAACTCGAGCATCAGGCGATGGATACCCTAATTCCAGGGCGCTTCCACGACCGCCATCACCAGCACGTGGCCGGTTACAGCGCCGATCCTCACACTCGCCCCATGGGAGTTGGCCTCGAGCTCTCGGCGCGGCGGAAGGACGGAACCGAATTTCCCGTGGACATTATGTTGAGCCCAATCAACTCCGGCAAGGATAGGATGGTGATGGCGGTCATTCGGGACATCACTGAACCCAAACGGACAGCCGAAGGCGTGCGGAAAACCAATGACGAGCTGATGGCTTTAGTAACGGAGTTGCAACGGCGCGATCGGGAAATGCAGTCGCTCATCAGCATGGATGATTTGCTGCAGAGCTGTACTACTCAAGAGGACGCTTACAAGGTCATCGGCTTCGCTGCCGGAGAGCTTTTCGAGGACCAGACCGGCTGTCTCGCTGTTTTGCAGGCGTCTAGTCGACACCTCGAAATGGTCGCGCGCTGGGGCGCCGCCCCGCTGGGAGATCCAATTTTCTCGCTCGATGACTGCTGGGCGCTGAGACGGGGTCAGCTGCACGAGGTCGCGAACGCCGAGACCGGTTTACTCTGCCGTCACTTTGTCAGTCAACCGAATACTCGCTACCTGTGCGTGCCGTTGACTGTCCAAGGTGAAATCCTCGGGGTCTTTTGTCTCGCCGGAGCACCAGCCCATACCAGTGACCATCAAATCGGCCAACTGCAACTGGCCGTCACCGTGAGCGAGTCGATCAAGCTCTCCTTGTCAAATCTTAAATTGCGCGAGAAGCTCCGCGCCGAAGCGATTCATGACCCGCTCACCGGATTGTTCAACCGGCGTTACCTGGAAGAAATGTTGGTGCGCGAGCTGCACCGCGCGCGGCGGCGAAACTCGCCGCTTTGTCTCACCATGCTCGATTTGGACAATTTCAAACGTTTCAACGATAGCCATGGACATGATGCGGGTGATGCTCTGCTCCGCGAATTGGGCCGACTGATGCGCGCCAAACTTCGGAAAAGCGACATTCTCTGCCGCTACGGCGGCGAAGAGTTTGTCATCGTTCTGCCGGATTCATCGCTCGTCGACGCCGAGCAGCGCATCGATCAGATCCGCGCGCAGCTGAAGGAAGTGCAGATCCAGCACAGCGGCGAGTTACTGGCGGCTCCTACGCTCTCGGCCGGCATTGCGCAGGCCGACGAACATAACTTCGATCCTGGCGAATTATTACGCGCCGCTGACAAAGCATTGTATAGCGCGAAAAACGCCGGCCGTGACCGAGTTATCCGCTACGGCGCAAACGCTAAGGGCGATCGGCCCAAAAAAAAACAAGCTGAAGATTGCTAACTTTTAGCCATGCCTTCCATGATCTCCCATTGCTCGTCGCTGACCTTCATGATCGACAACCGCGAGTTTCGTACGAGATCAAAATTCTTCAATTTGGGGTGAGCCTTCACTTCGGCAAGGGTCACGGGCCGCTTCAACGCGCGTACCGGTTCGATATCCACCACCAGCATCTTGGGGTCGTCCTTCTCGGGATCCGGGTATGCGCCGCCCAAGGCTCGCGCCACACCCACGGCCGCCTTTTCATCGCCGGTATGATAAATAAAAACCTGCTCGCCTTTCTTGATGTCCTTGAGATTTTTTAGCGCGAGATTATTCGCCACCCCGTCCCATACTGTCTTCTTGTCCTTCTCCAGTTGCTGGTACGAATAAACGCTCGGTTCGGTCTTGAACAACCAACGAGTTGCCATTCTTCCTCCTGTTTAATTCCTGGTGTACAAATGCGATCGCTAATCACTAGCGCAAGTTGAAAATCTGTTTCCAAATTTTTTCGTATTTGGAAAATTCGCGGTATTCTTTTTCGCCCAAGCTGTAGACCGTTGTGACGTCGATCGGGTCGGCGGGAGCGATTTTTGGATTCGCCGGTATGCGGCCCTCGATGCCGAAGGTTTTTTGCCCTTCGTCCGAAGCGGCCCAGCGATGAAACAACCATGCGCTGTTCGGGTGGGGCGCGTTTTTGAAGACCGCCGTCGCGCTGATCAAACCGACACCGAGATTCCTCAAATAGGTGATCTGCGCGCCTTTCTGAATTCGCGGCAATAGATGATGGGTGTAACAAGTGATGCAAGCCGAACCCTGCCCCGCCATCAAAAGTTCGACCAATTGAGGATGGCCGCTATGGAACTCGACGCCATTGGCGGCAATTTTTCTAAACAGGGCAATAGCGGCGTCGGTATTTTTGTATTTTTGCTCAGCAAAGGCGATCAGAAATTCGGCATCCCGCGGCTCGGCCAGGAGTTTTCCTTTCCATTTTGGGTCGGCGAAATCTTCGAAGCTCTTTGGCTCATCGGCTTTGCTCACCAATTGAGTGTTCCATGCCGCCACCAAAGTATTAAAGCGAGTCGCCACCCAGTACGTGCCTTTCAGATGGGTCGCAAAAATCTCCGCTTCCGGCGGCAGCTTCTCCAGGACCAAACCCTGTTCCTGCACCTGCATCACGTTCTCCAGATTCATATGGAAAACATCGCCGATGGTTCTGCCGCCGCGCGCTTCGGAGATCGCCCGGGCAACGATTTTGTCCCCGCTCGCGCCGGTGTTAACGGCTTTGATGCCGGGGAAGCGCTTTTCGAATACCGGCAGGACCTTGTCCGCCGTGTCTGGCGTCAAAGTGCCGTAGACATTCAGCACGCCACCTTCTTTCAAGGCCTGCTTGTAAGTCTCATCGATGGTCTGTGCGTGGCCAGCCGCGACGCAAAAAATTGCGCAGCAGAGAACAACAAAACAACACCTGATTGGCGCGCACATTTGGCTCTTTAGGCGCATTAGCCGCTCCGATCTGAATGGTGTTCCTTCGTAGCAAAGCGCCTTTCGAAATGTCAAGGAACAAGGCGCACGGATCGCAGGCAGCCGAGCGCTTGACCGCGGCGGGCCATCCCTGTATCCACAATCGCATGACCAACTCGAACGCTGTTCGCTTCAGCCTGTTCCTGCTGCTCTTTGGTTATTGTGCCGGCTTTGCCGGAGAGAATTTTGCCGCCGACAAGCTGCGCATTTCGTATTCAGCGGTCAACGCGACCCAAGCATTTCTTTGGGTCGCGCAGGAGAAAGGCATCTTCGCGAAGCACGGCCTCGAAGGCGAATTGCTCTATATCAACAGCGGCACCATGAATATCGCCGCGCTGGTCGGCGGCAGCGTGCAAATCGCCGGCGGCGGGCCGGTGTCGATCGAAGCGCGTCTGAGAGGAATCAAGCTCACAATCCTAGGCAACCCGTTGCCGTGGCTTGCGTCCAATCTTGTCGTCCATCCGGACATCAAAGCGATTCCCGATCTGGCCGGCAAACTCGCCGGGATCTCTCGTTTCGGCTCGTCCACCGACCAAGGATTTCGCTACCTGTTCCGGAAAAACGGACTGAACGTCGATCGCGACTTGAAAATGCTGCAGATGGGCGGTGATTCGAGTCGCGTCGCCGCGCTTAAAGCGGGCACCATCCAGTATACCTTCCTGGGCGCCGCCGCCACCGATAACGCAAGAGCGCTCGGTTTTCGCGTGCTCGCCACCGCGCAGCAGATGGCCATCCCGTTTCCCTGGACGTCCGTGGTGGTGGAAGAGAGTTGGTTGAACAAGAATCGCGAGCTCGCCTATCGCTACATGAAGTGCGGCACCGAAGCGATTGTGACTTTAAAGCGGAACCGGGCCGATAGCGAGCGCATTATCGGCAAATACATGAAGATCACCGATCCCAAGTTAATGGCAACGGAATTTGATTTCGTCGCATCGCTGATGCCGGATTACATCGCGCCCACGCTGGACGGCATTAAAGTGATTCTGGAGAATTTCGGCAAGGAATATCCCGATGCACCCAAACGAGATCCCAAGGAATTCGTCGACAGTTCGATCATCGAACGGCTCAAAAATGAGCGATTTGTTGAGGGACTGAAGTCCTAGTAGGTTCGCGCTTTGAAATAAAAAGCCTGGCTCCGCAACGCTCGGATAGTTGACTACGGGAGGAGGTCCTACGATGCATCATATTCTCATACGACTGGCCTGCGTTATCTCGCTTGCCCTTTCGATCACAATCGATGTCGCTCACGCGCAGCAAAGCTCTAAGCTCACGCCGATCAACTATGGCAACATCGTTCTGACGGCGTCCACGTGGCCCTTTTTGATCGCCGAGCAGGAAGGCTTTTTCGTCAAAGAGAGCATCGACTTCAAGCGCATTATCGGCGGCAACACCACCGCTACTACGCAGGCCCTGGTTGGCGGTTCGACAGATATCGCTCAAATGAATCTGGTGAATCTGCTCGGCGCGAATTCAGCGGGAGCCGATCTCGTCGTCATCGCCGGCGACTCGACCGTGCCGATTTACACGTTGATCGTTCATCCCTCGATCAAGAGCTACGGCGACCTGAAGGGAAAACGACTGGCGGTAACCGGACCGACCGACCCGCTGAATTATATTTTTGCCCGCATGTTGGCGGCCAACGGCCTGACACCCGCTGATTACGAGTTGATCGGTCTCGGCGGCGCCCCCCAGCGTCTCGCGGCGGTGCAGAACGGCGGAGTGGCGGGCGCGTTGGTCAACCAACCCTCGGACTTCATCGCGCTGGCGTCCGGATTCAACTCGCTCGGACTCTCGACCGACTATGTGGACAATTTCCAGTACACGATTGCCGGAGCGCGGCGCGATTGGGCGCAAAAGAACCGCCCGACCGTGGTGCGCTTTCTACGCGCGTATCTGAAAGCGTGCGAATTTTTCTATGACCCGAAAAACAAAGAGGCTGCTGTACGCGCGCTCGCCGAGCGCACCAAATCGGATAAAGAGGAAGCGGAAAAAACTTACGCGCTCTATATGAAAACCAAAAAGACAATTCCGCGCGACGGTGGTGTCGATGTGCAGGGCGCGCGCAAGGTTGCCGAGAGCTGGAAAGACTTCGGCCTGCCAAAGGCGCCTGCACCGGTCGATGGCATCATCGACTTGAGCTATCTGGCTGAGGCAAGAAAGTAAGTCAAAAAATAAATGGATTACAAAAATGGCTAGCAAACCTGCCGATATAGTTTTTAAGAATGGTCTGGTCGTCACGCCCGGCGGTATCATCGAAGGTGGCGCGGCGATCGTCGATGGTAAAATCGCCGCCGTTTGCAGGGACACGTTTTTGCCATCTGCCGACCGCGAAATCGATCTGGCCGGCAAATACCTGATGCCTGGCGCAATCGACCCGGAATGCCATTTAGGTAGTCATCGACCGCTCGCTGACGACTTCCAGACCGAAACGAGAGCAGCTGCGGCAACCGGGGTTACGACGTGGGGAATGCAGTTGGTGAGCCTGGCAATTACCGGTGGCGCGGATAAGGTCAAGGGACCGGCGGATATTCCGTCATTTACTCGAGCGATGCCGCTTTACTATGAGGCATCGCGCAGTGCGGCGATCGACTATTTCCTGACGCCGATTCTCGGCACGGACGAGCACGTCGCCGAGATCCCTTACCTCGCCAGAGAACATGGCATCAGCTCTTTCAAGTTGCACTTGCAAATGCAGGGGCCGTGGAAATCTTCCTGGCCGGCTTACTCATTTGACGACGGTAGCATCTACAACGTCTTCACCGCCGTGGCGAAGCTCGGCGCGCCGGCGATTGCTTTGCTCCATTGCGAGAACTGGGAGATCGCACGCGTGCTTCAAGAGCGTCTGGTGGCCGCGGGTCGGACGGATATGGGAGCGTGGGACGATCGTTCGCCGGCATTCACCGAAGCCGGACATGCGAGAACCTATCTTTATTACGCCCGTATCGCCGGCTGTCCGATTTATATCGTTCATGCGACCACTGCGGAAACCTTTGCAGAGATCGAGAAAGCCAGGGCCGAAGGCCTGACTGTTTATAGCGAGATCGGCACGCACTATCTGGTGCTCCACAAGGACGCATGGAAGATCAACGTGCCGCTACGAGATCGTTCCACTCATGAAACGCTTTGGCACGCCCTCGCATCGGGCGCGATCGAATGCATCGGCAGCGATCACGTCGCCCACACCCGAACCCGAGAATCGATGGAAACCAGTAATGTTTGGACGACGATCAGCGGCTTCCCTTCGAGAGTCGAGGGCATGCTGCCGATGATGCTGAGCGAGGGAGTGAACAAAGGCCGCATCTCGATTGAAAGGCTGGCGCAGATCGCAAGTGAAAATCCCGCGCGCATTTTCGGACTTTACCCGAAGAAAGGCGTTATCGTTCCCGGCGCCGATGCCGACCTGATCGTCGTCGATTTGCAACGGCGTGCGACAATCACGAAGCAGCTTCTCCACACAATCACGCCGTGGTCGGTCTACGAAGGCTGGGATGTTACGGGATGGCCGGTGATGACGTTGGTGCGCGGCAATATCATCATGGAATGGCCAGCGGGCGAGTCGCGGGCAAAAGTTACCGAGGCGTCGGTCGGTCAGTATCTGAGACGATCTATCAGTAATGCCTCTCTATGACCGCTGACGCTTGCGAAATGCGGTAGCAAGCACGCTGAACTTTTCAGCGGCGCACCTATTGCAGTACTTCAAACAATGAAAGCACAGATGGCTGCAATCAAGATAGGCATCGGCGTTCCCAGTATCGGCCGCTTTCCTCCCTACCTCGCGCAGGCCGCGGGACTTTTCGAGCGAGAAGGTCTGAAGGTCGAAATCATCAATCAAAAGGACGAAGAGAAAGCGGTTCCAGACATCGTTGCCGGCCACACGCCGATCGGCACGCCGAACGCACCATCATTAATTTTCTCTGTGCTCGACGGTAGTGATATCGTCATCGTCGGCGGATTGCTCAACCGTCCGGCATTTTATCTCACTGTCGATCCGACAATCCCTACGATTGCGGAGCTCAGAGGAAAACGCGTAGGCATCAATCAGCCGCGCCGCATGGCCGGCATGACCATGCTCGCGCTGTTAAGAAAATGGGGCTTTTCAGCTGAAACCGATCTCAAGCTCATCGATCTCGGCATCAACGATCGGAGCCTTGAAGCTCTGATCGAGAATCAGATCGATGCCGCTCTGTTGCCGCCCGAAAAAGCATTTTTGGCCGAGACGAAAGGCTTTCGCGTGCTCGCCGACAGTCTCACACTGGATTGCCATTGGGTGCCGCTGGCAACAACACGGAGTTTTCTCCGTGACAACCGCGAGCTGGTGAAAAAAATCTGCGCGAGTTACCGTGAAAGTATTCAACTCTTCAAGAGCCAACCAAAGGAAACAATCGCGGAGATCACCCGGCGGCTTCCGGCACTCTCGGACAAGCCGCAAGTGATCGAGAAGTGTTATAGCGTTTTCGCGGATCTCCTCGAACCATCACTGACGGTGTCACTGGCCTCGATCAGCGCCATCTTGAAAGAAGTCGCCCTACAAGACCCACGAGCAAACGCAATCGATCCGAGATCGATTGTGGACACCGTGGGATAGGAGACTAGCTTCGGTAGAGCCGAAGAAAGATTTCTCGGCTCTGATCGGGGCACAAATCGCGAGTGCAAGGCACAAATGAGCTGCGGCTGATTTCATCAGACCTCCACATAAAACACTGGATTTCAGCGGTTTCATCCGCATTTCATAACGCAAACAGCTCTTTAGCGTTATTGTAGGTGATCTTTTCGTACTGCAGCGGTGTGATACTACCCTGCGCTTTCAAATTCCGCAGCGCTTCGATCTCGGTCGATTGGTCGTTATGGCCGTAATCCGTACCGATCACGAGATTGTCTTCTCCCGAGTATCTGAGCACGTAATCGACATCGTCGTCGGTTTGGCACGAGACAAACTGCCGATATTCCTTGAGCGGATTGTCCGGCAGTTGCCGATTGATGGCGCCCCAGCGCCGTTGGAAATCCTTCACGACGTATGGAATCCATTGGGCCGCCGCCTCGGCCCAGTGAAAGCGCAGCTTGGGAAAAAGCGTCGGCACGTCGCTCATGATCACTGAATGAAAGGCGCCGATGATGGGAATGCGAAATTTCCAGAAGCTGCCGCCGCCGTTGTACTGCGAGACCAGATCGATGACGTAGGGATTGGCGTTACCTACGTGAACGCCCACCGCAAGATCGAGACGGCTCATTTCCTCATAGAGCGGGTAAAAATACGGATCGGTGATCATGCGCTCGCCCTCGATGCCGCGCATGAAGACGCCGCAGGCGCCGTGCTGCGCACAAAACTTCAGTTCCTCCAGCGAGACGCTCATATCGAGCAAAGGCAAAACGCAAATCCAGCGCAGCCGGTTTTGCCCTTGAGAGTAAATATCGGCGAGCCAGCGGTTGTAGCCTTTCGCAATTGGGATCTCCCACTCGGGCTTGTCCGCGATCTGCTCGATGAACATCGTCGGGTAAAGCACTTGGATATCGATGCCGAGCTCATCCATGTGCTTGAGCCGAGCTGCCACGTTTTCCATTTCGCGGGTTTCCTGCGCGGTGTTCATGTCGCGTCCCGTGCGCTGCGCTACATCCGCGACCTGCTGCGCGGTGAGAACCACGCGCACCAGACCGCGAATTTTACCGTCGATGTACCAGTACTCGCCACCGCCTTCGCCGCGCGGCTTCACGATAACCGGCCGGTATTTTTGATCGGCCTTCTCGATGTAGTCCCATGTATGCTCTGATTCCACGACGTGAGCGTCCGAATCGATCGTTGGCATGGCGATTTCTCCTTCGTTCCAAGAAGAGACAAAATCTAAGGGTCACTGTCATTCTGACCGCGAGCGAAGAATCTCAGATCGCAGTCATTTGCCAAGACGAGATCCTTCGGCTAAGCCTCAGGATGCATTACAATACGCTTTCCAACAAGCTTTCACCTGAGAAATTACGTTCATCTCACGGCTCCGTGAATATCAAAGCGTGATCGACCGTTCAAGAAAGATCGTGGTCACGAGCATTGCAGACATGCGCCGATGGATTCGTGCATGACACACGGGCGCGTGCTATAGAACTGACCAGCATGGATGGCGCTCAACTTGCCGAGCTCGCTGCTTGGATCACCGAAGCCGGATTGGCCGGCCAGAGTGAGATTGAGACACTTACCGGGTTTTGTGAGCGGGCGGTGGGGTTTGGCCTGCCGATCGCGCGCGCGATCGTGCTTGCCGATACCCTCCATCCGATCTACGAAGGACGAGCATTCCGTTGGAACCGAGATAGAGACACCACCGTTCTAACGGAATATGGCCGAACTGAGGAGGATCTCGGCCGATGGCAGCGCAGCCCATTCTTTTATCTCGAGCGCAGTGATGAAACTCTGTTCCGACGCCGGCTCACATCAGCGGCAAAGAATGAATTTTCGATTTTCCCTGAACTGATCGCTGCCGGCATGACCGATTACATTGCGATGGTCAACCGTTTTGCGAATGAAACCGTGATCGGCGATATGGACGGCATCTATTCATCTTGGGCCACCGATGCTCCGGCTGGATTTAGCGATAGCCATATTACCGACCTCCGCCAGTTGATTCCCCTTTTAGCCCTCACCGTCAAAGCGGCATCGTTGGCACGAATCGCCGAGACTTTGGTGGAAACTTATCTCGGACGCGATGCCGGCAAGCGCGTACTGCGGGGTCAAATCGACCGCGGCATTACCGACCAGATCGAAGCGGCTCTATGGTTCAGTGATCTTCGAAGCTACACACGGATCGCCGATAGCGCCGCTCCCGGGGAGATTATTCCTCTTCTTAACGATTATTCCGACGCGATTATTTCAGCGATTTATCATGAGAGTGGAGATGTTTTGAAGCTTATCGGCGACGGCGTTCTTGCCATTTTCACCGGCGAAAATCGAGTTCGCGTCTGCGAATCGGCTATGGCGGCTGCTATCGCCGCTCGCCAAAGCGTCCTCGACCTGAACCACACCCGTTCAGTAGAAAATCTGCCCGTTACGGACATGTACCTCGCGCTTCACGTCGGAACTGTCTTTTATGGCAACATTGGCAGCAAAGAACGGCTTGATTTCACTGTCATCGGCCCTGCTGTGAATGAAGTAAGTCGGATTGCCGCGATGTGCCGTTCCGTCGATCAACCGTTGCTTGTCTCTTCGGCGTTTGCCGCCGCGGTCGGCGACTTCCGAAGCCACCTCGTGTCGGTCGGCCGCTTCGCTTTGCGCGGTGTCGCCCAGCCCCAGGAGCTCTATACCCTCGATGCTGACCTGCAGATTCGCAAGGAGTAACGCGCGGAATCGGAGAGCCACGGAAGCACAGAGCAAACTGGACAGCGTCGCCGGTCCGGGTATAAGATCGCCGCTGAGTTGGGCAACGTCGCTTTTCTTCCCATGCTGGTTAACGTCGGACGGGGAGGAATCATGAAGCCATCTCTTCTAATTGCGAATTTCTCTCGAGCCGGTTGCTATGCTGCCCTGCTGTTCTTCGCGACCCTCGCCCAGGCCCGAGCCCAAGACAAAATTCCTCGTGAAGTCATCGACCAGACGGCGTTCCACGGCACAGCATTGGTGCTCGTCGGTTTGAGTGTGCCTTGGGAAATGGAATCCAAGCTCGACGGCGATGCCCTGCGCGAGCAACGCACCGCCATCGCATCGATTCAGAACAATCTACTGAACCATTTGGAAGGAAGAAATTATAAAATCGTGCGCCGGTATCAGGAAATTCCCGGCATCGCTTTGGAAGTCGGCGCCGATGCATTGGCCGAGCTGGCGCGGCTGCCGATCGTGACAAACGTGCTGCTCGACCGGCTGCCTGGCGCGGCGGAACCAGCACGCAATTTCGGTTCGGCTCAAATCGAACCGTCGAGCGCTCGCGCCGGCGATCCGGTCGCGGAAAAAGTGCCCTCCCAACTGTTCACGCGGGCGGCCAGCAATGGCACCGTTCTCGTGCTCGCGGGGTTACGCACCCCTTGGCAGCGTGAGGAACTTTTGAGCGAGTCCCTTCTCGCTCTGCAACGAGCGGCGATTCAAGACGCGCAGAGTTACGTCTTGGCGGAGCTCGCCGGCACAACCTTCAGAGTTACCCGACTCTACAGAAGTATCCCCGGCATCGCCCTACGCGTTGGCATCGATGCTTTGAAAATATTGGAAAAATCGCCTGCCATCACCAATGTCGTGCAGGATCGACCAGCGCAATCTTCCAGGTAAGAGGGCGGTTACAGTTCCAAACTAAACAACAATTCCCTTCAACAGATACGGCGTCGCAATAAACAACAGCGCGACACTGACCACGATAATCGTCCAGAGCCATCGACCGGTCCGGGAAAAATTCGTGCTCTCCCAGAGTAGCGGCAGCGCGAGTGGGCCGACGAGTAACAACATCGTCACAACGAAGGTTTTGCGATAATAAAACTCCGCGGGTTGGCCAGCGTTCTTGGCCATCTGGTAGGCATCAGTCGCAGCGCTCAGCCAAAGTAAGACTAAAGCGAGCAGCATAGCGAACTGGTTGAAGCCGGAAAACCAAGACCCGAGCACTCCCAAGCCGACCGCACAAGCGAAAATAATCAGGCCCTTTTTGCTCTCCCGATTATAAACCTGACCGAGGCCGG
>Ga0070670_100001554_pt1 | contig 18496 bp, 12 predicted proteins | sample KBSS63metaG_FD_64665 | JGI IMG/M metagenome (GOLD analysis project Ga0070670, IMG submission 64665) | Switchgrass rhizosphere microbial communities from Kellogg Biological Station, Michigan, USA - KBS S6-3 metaG | ecosystem: Host-associated > Plants > Roots > Rhizosphere > Soil ... | reverse complement strand
CATAGATAAACCACATTGCGTGCGGCCACAATAAGTTCATTCCACTTGAAATAATAGACTCCGAAATATCAAAGCCGGGATACATGAGGTGTCTTACGAAAATACTATGAGCGGCCAAAATTACCGTCCACAAAATATAAATATATAAGAGAGAAAATACACGATTAAATAAAATATCTTTCCATTTCTTCTTAATTGCATCAGCAGCAAGGAGCCCGGATATCAGAAAGAAAAGAGGCATTCTAACTGGCCGAGCAAAGCTCGTTGCGGTATCCCAGAAAGTCGCTATAGCGCCATCGCCAGCAATATGGGCGTAGTGCCTGCCATCGACATGCATAAACACCACAAGGATCATGCAGATTCCTCGGGCAATATCGACTTCAGCTATTCTATTTTTGGTACTACTTTCCTGTTCTGACGATGTCATACTACCCCCCATTCAGCACTAAAATCGCAAGCTCGATGCCCATGAAGGTGCGTGTCGCTTACTGACCACCCGTTATATAACCGTTCTCTGAAAATGTCGCCCATCCCTCTGGCGGGAGGAGCGATTGTTGCCCATTACATAGAAACCGTAATTCCTTGCAGGCAACAGCTTTGCAGATTGATGTCAATTTTTTGCGCTGAGTTCCATAATAGGTTCGCTATCAAGCGCCGGACGCCATCGACGACGATTGCCCACAGGCCGGGCAAAGCGGCACGCTTCACCATCGGGGCGTTTTCACAGCGAACCGTCGGCGCCGGTGGGCGAGAGTTCACGACGACGATGGCAACCATCGACCGGGCGCTATCCGCCATAATAGAGCCTGTAGAGCCGCCGGACAGCTATTCCGAACAACAGCGCGAACGAGCCGACCGATAGCGTGATCGATAGACCATAATGGGTGCCGAGCGCGTGCAATATCCCGTGCAGCGACATCGCCACCTCATGCCCGACATAGGCCATGAAGCTGAGCATGCCGATCATCAGGAGTATCCGGCCCGGCACTTTCATGACGCCAGTGAAAAGTTCGGCTCGAACCGCCCACAGCATGCCGCCAAACATCATCAGGATCATGCCGGCATAAGCTATGATCGTCATGCTCGATGCCCCGCCCTCGAACCAAAGCTCCGACTGACCGAGGGTGATGCTGAGCAGCAGCGACAGCTCGACCAGCACCAATCCGGCGAGCGCCGCATGGCGGGCCAGCAACGGGTCCTCACGGCTGCGGCTGATCCACAGGCCCATCGCCATGCCTATTCCCGCATATCCGAGCATTTCCGGATAGCCATATTTGGCCACGATCATCAGGCGAGCGAGATCCAGGAAACCTTCCGTGTCGGCGTGGCGCCAATGGCTGCGCAGAACGCTGGATATGATGAGCGCTGTCAGGGCAAGCAGCAGCGCGGCCAGGACCGGGGTACGGGACTTGTCGAGCCAGCGCAGATGGATGCCAGCGGTTGCGATCAGCAGGAAATAGGCGAAGAGGACGCCGAAGAGCACGTTGCTCGGCGTAATGGTGTTCCCTTCGATCTGATGGTCGACGGCCCTGAACATCGCCAGCGTTAGCACGCCCCCGGCGACGATGGTCATGTTGGTTCGCAGGTTGCTCTTCAACCGTTCCGGATTTTTTCGCAGGAGCGCCATGTTGAAGAAGGTCAGGCCCAGGCCGTACATCATCGCGAAGCCGGGGGTGCCGAACCGGAAGATCGGGTTGGACCATCTGACCAGTAGCTCGGCCCATTCGCCTGCCCGGACGAGGACGAATGGCAGCCAGTGCCCGCCGATCACCACCGCCACCATCAACGCCCGGGTCAGGTTGATCGCGTCGCTGGTCTCCACGCGATTGACGGCCGGAGCCCCAGCGTCACGGCCGTCCAGGCGAGCGGCAATCTCGGCGACGGTACGTCCTTCGAAAATCTGCTGGGTGATCTCCGGCGCGATGCCCGCGCGCTCCATCTTGAGCATGACGTTGATTGCCGAAAGCGAATCGCCGCCGATGTCGAAAAGACTGTCGTCGCGCCCGATCTCCGCGATACCGAGCGCCTCGCGCCAGATGCAGAGAATCTGCTCCTCATGTTCGCTGTAACCGGTTTCGGGCGGGGCAGCCGCGGCAATGGTGGTGGCTTCTCCCTTCTCGTCGAGCAAGGACGACAGCAGACCCCGTTGGACCTTGCCGGTCTCGGTGCGGGGGACGCTGTCGAGTTCGATGATGCGCACATCCGGAAGGTGAATTCCGAATTCCGGCGCTATCTTCTTCACGGCGGTCACCACGCTGCCGCGCAGGACATCCGGCAAATGGGCGATTCCCACGACCTGGCCTCGCATCGCATCGGCCATGCCGGCTACCGCTACCCCCGCCGAAGCCTTGCCCAGCTCGATCGCCAGCCGTTCCTCGAACAGTTCCGCCGGCACCTTGATGCCGCCCACATTCAGCACATGGTCCGCGCGGCCGAGAAAATAGAGATAGCCGTCCCCGTCGATCCGACCGAGATCGCTGGTGTGAAGCCATCCCTCGGCATCGGTCAGCGGCTCGAGCCCGTGTGGCGTCAGCAGCCCGTCGGCGACATGTGGTCCGCGGATATGGATGCAGCCGTCATCGCCGATGCGGACCTCGGTGTCGCCGATCGCCTTGCCGACGCTGGCAAGATGGTCCGGGCTGGACTCGTGGAGATCGAGAAAGGTCGTGCGCGAGGCCTCGGTCAGGCCATAATGCTGGATGATCCTAGCATTGGGAAAAATCTCACAGACCGTGCGCTTGTCCGCCGCGCTCATTGGCTGGCTGCCGATTTCGAGCCAACGCAATCGCTGTCCGGCATCGGCGGGGATAAGCTCGCGATTGGCGATCAGCACCCGCAGGATCGTCGGAACCGCCGAGAAGGCATTGACAGATCCGTCGCCGAGCATTCGGGCAAATTCGACCGGATCGAAGCCACGTGGCGGCACATAGAGCCTGCCACCGACCGCCGCCACGGCCCGCGCGCGGCCCAGCCCGAACGAATAGGTGGGCGGAACACCGAGATATTCGGCGATTTCGGAATCCATCCCCATCACCGCGACCAGCCTGCTAGTCACATCGGCGAGCGCGCGATGGGACAGTAGGATCGCCTTGGGCATGCCCGTCGTACCCGAGCTGAAGCTTATCTGGGCGGGTCGGTCGTCGATGATCGGCGCCTGATTGGCGATGAACCAGCCGCCACCGCTGCGGACGGGTACACGCGCCGCAAATTGATGGCCGGCGGGGGCGGCGCCGGATGCGTCCACGGGTACCGCGATCCTGCCCGAAGCATAGCAGCGGAATATCTCCTCAAGATAATGGACCGACGCCAGCTTTTCGATGGCGACGAGTTCATATTGCGCAGCTGACGACATTTTACTTTCCCGAACCTGGTAAGCCGTTGCGCGCCTTGACGCACGGCGGCTTCGAACATCGACTTGCTCTAATCCACAACCCTCCCGGCGAGCTTTTCTTCGGTCCTGGGCGTCGCGACTCGCTTTGGGCCGGCTAATCCGGCTTGGTTCCTTGTCCAAAGCTCCACTTGGCGCGCAAATGCTATCAATATTGCTCCAAACAAAGGCATCCGTTCATAATAGCTTGTAAAGACGATCATGACGAGGAAAGCGCCGCTCCCGGCAAAAACTGCCGTCGCCGCCTCATATTCGCGAGGCACCCCCTTCAACCTCGAACGTAACATTAGAAGACGGTACGGCGTGTAGCATGTGTAGATCACAAAAATAACTAGACCAATAAAACCCGTCGCTACCGTAAAATAAAGATAACTATTTACATAATCTACGCTAAGTTCACTCGAGCGCATGATCGGCCGCATATACCCTAACACTCTATCATAGGGCGTTCCAAATAGAGGGCTTTTCATAATAAGAGGAATACTGTTAGATAACAAATCTTCTCGGTAGTCGCCGGTACTGGCGGCATGGCCCTCCAACCCGATCACCGCGCCCAACCGCTCGGAACTGCTTGCAACGAGGCTTAGTACTGCCAAAGCGAAGAGGCCGCCGACCGTCAGTCCAAAAAAACGTTCTGACCTTCCTCGATACAATGTGATGAAGACCAGTCCTACGATCAGTCCAAGCCACGCATTCCGTGCAAGTGTCGCACTTGTTCCAATGACACAGATCGCAGCGGCTCCCCAATAGACTGTCTTCGACCGGAACAAGGATCGGCTGGAGCTCAGAAATGTCGTCCCCAGCGCCAGGAAGAGGCCGAACGTGGTGGATTCGAAGAACGGTCCAGGCGAGCGCAGGAAGCCCGCACGCACGTTCATTGATTTGGCGCGACTTGATATGTCCAAGTTCCGTTCCATGACCTGATAGAGAGGCCAATTGCGCACAGTCTCGAAGATCGCCACGAGGGCGAGGATGAAGGCTATCATGGCGATACAATGGATCAACCGTCGCGGATCCTGGCCATTGAGCGGTAACCGCGCGAGGAACCAATAGGGTAGGAAAAATGTCATCCCGATTGTCAGCGACGTCCGCAAGACCGTGGTCAGGCTCGTGGTGGCGATCCGCGTATCGATGACGACGAGCAGGAGGAACATAGCGAAAGCCAGGACATCGCAGCGGGCGGAGGCCTGCCGGAACCGGGCAGGGTCGCCAGGAAATCGAAACGCCGCGAGCAATCCGATCGCGGCGGCCAGAAGGGTGCTCATCTTTATCAGCAGGACCGAACCGATCCGGATCTCGTGTTCCACCAACGGGAGCATGAGGGCAATGATCAGGAACAGGCAGCCAGCTTCGCCACGCGAGCGCGGCAGGAAAATCATCGCTGCCGTGACCGCGCCATAGTACATCCAGATATTGGGCGCGAGATAGCCGACGCCAGCAAGAGGAATAACCGCTGCAAAGCGGAGATCACTCCAGCGATGAAGTTTGGGGTCGGTCAGTGAGCGCCACGTGAAGAATCCGATGGCCAAAACCGCAGCGAGAAAGGCAAAGCCCTTTATGAAATACACAAGATTCTCGCCTCAATGTCGGGTTTGGCGGCGCATGCCGAGCCCTTAGCCCGCACTGGCCTTGCCTATTCGGTGTTCCTGGATGAAATCGACCAAGGCGCGCATCTTGGGCGCCTCATTCAGTGGCTGCCCGGTGTAAAGCATATGGCCGTATCGTTGATTGATGGAGTCGAAGGCGACATAGAGCCCCCCAACCTCGTCGTGCCAGCGCCGCAGGAATTTCATATAGATGTCATACATGCGCGGGTCGTGCTCGGCCTTGGCGAAATCATCCCTCAGCCTGCGATTGGAACTGACATAGTCCGGACCACCTTCATAGGTTATCAAGGGCAAACCGAAGCTCTTTGCCATCTCTTTGCTAACCAAAGCTTTCCGGATGGTGTGATCGATGAATTCGTCACCATGGGTCAGAACATATTCGGTTGCGTCGACACCGACAGGCGGCATGCCCCTTTGCGGGCCGAAATAGGGTGCGATCGCCATCGCGTCGACGAACTTCACGGTGTCCTTGTGGGAAAGCGCAGCGGTCGGATTGCGGCGGCTGCCCGCCTGCGTCGCATATACACGGACGATCCGCCCGCGTTGCCCCTTGAAAACATCCTGCCATATCGCCATCACCGCGCGAATACGATCGGCATAATAAAGCGAACTCGCTTCCCAATCCCACTTTACGGTTGGATATAGCCGCTTGCCTTCGGCGATCGCCATCTTGCTCTGGGTGAACATCGTGTTCCACAACTCGTTCGACACCTCCACATAGGCCTTTTGATCGGGACGGAGATTGTCGCGCACATAGATGGCGAACTGGCGGTAATAGTCGTCGTCCGCCTCCAGCGGCAGGGTGAACCAGGGATCGACTTTGAGTTGGTTGGCGAGCGCGACCATATATTCAACCGAAGCGCCCTCCTTTGAGGTCTGGCTGAAGCTGGCGGATGTGGTCCGCTTGCTCCATTCCATTCGCTGCTTCAGATTGGGCTTCATCCAGTCCATGAAGCGGATCACCGAAAAATATCGGTTGTCCGCCAGGAAGGCCGGGTTGAAGATATCCCTCGGACCAGCCGCTGGCGAGCGGCAGGAAAGTTCGGTGAGATCGGCCTGCTGTCCGCGCGGCGTGAGGGTCAGGGACAGGCCGCCCCGGGCCGGTGGCGGTAATACTTCCAGATCGAAACCGCCGGCTGTGGGCCGCATTTTCGCGACGCGGCTCGGCCGAACATCCCAGCCCGGCGAAATCGTGCATTTGTAGCGTCCGACCGGCAATATGTCGCCGCCGCCCGATTTGATGATCACAATCAGCTTGGTGCCAGCGGGCACGTTGACCGGATAGCCACCGCTGTTCATCGAGATCAGCCCTTCGGGGTTTTTCCAGCCGCCGTCTGCGGCCACCTTGATCTCGGCATTGTCGATGATATCCGCGAACGGAAATTCCTGCGACCAGTAATTCAGCGCGCCTAGGTTCATGCCGACGCTCGTCGGCGGGACAGGTCCGGGGCTGATCTTGGCCGGAACTTCGGCGATGCTGTGCGCGCAAACATACCAGCTCAGTCCGCCGCCGACACAGGCCGCCAGGAACAGCCTTGGCCAAATATGTTTCGACGTCGCCGCAAGCACGCAAATTTCTCCACCGGAGCGAGCGGACATTACAGCAAAAACCGGTGCAGTATAGTCCATCTCCGGAAGGTCGCGGCCGGTCGGGCGTCTCGAACGGCCGGACGAGCCGTCTCATTTCGGACCGTGGCGGGCACAGTGGGAATTGCTTGAGCTTACGAAAAGCCAGCTTATCAGTCGACGGGGTTGCGCGGCGACGCGGCGGTGCAGCAAAAAGGGGGTCTAAGTGAGCGTTGCGGTGCATTCGAAAGCTTATCGAGCCGATATCGACACGCTCCGCGCCATCGCCGTCGGCAGCGTCCTTCTGTTTCATGCAGGGCTTCCGGGCGTCAATGGCGGCTATGTCGGGGTCGACGTCTTCTTCGTGATCTCCGGCTTTCTGATCACCGGCATCTTGCGCGATGATCCCTCGATCGTCCGTTTCTACATCCGCCGCGCCGCCCGCATCCTGCCGGCGCTGTTCGCGATGCTGCTGGTCTGCCTGGTCGTCGGCTATGTGGTCCTGTTGCCGCGCGACCTGGAGGATCTGGCTACCAGCACCCTCGCTACGCTCGGCTTCGCGTCGAATATCCTGTTCTGGCAGCAGTCGGGCTATTTCGCCACCGCGTCCGAAATCAAACCACTACTTCACACATGGTCGCTGGCCGTCGAAGAGCAATATTATGTCCTGTTTCCCCTGATCATGCTTGCGACACGGCGCTGGGAGCGCCGCAAGGTAGCGATCCTCGTCGGCATATTGACGGTCGTCTCGTTCCTGATCTCGGTCTATTGTGTGCAGACGGGCAAGCAGACGCTCGCCTTCTTCCTGTCGCCCACGCGCGCCTGGGAACTATGGGTGGGCTCGCTGATCGCGCTCGGAGCGGTACCGCGTATCACGTCGATCGCGCTGCGCACGGTGCTTGCCGGCGGTGGTCTCGCGTTGATCCTCCTTGGGGTGCTGACTTTTCATGCGCGCACGCCTTTTCCGGGGATCGCGGCGCTCGCTCCGGTGCTCGGCAGCGCGGCGGTGATCGTCGCCGGGATGGACGGCCGGCATCATCTCTCGCGCTTTTTCGAATTACGGCCGGTGCTGTTCATCGGGCTGATCTCCTATTCGCTCTATCTGTGGCACTGGCCGCTTCTGGCCTATCTCGCCTATGTCACCATCGATACGCCGCCACTTCATCTGAGCCTGCTCGCGCTGGTGATCGCGACGGTCCTCGCGACCCTGTCCTGGCGTTTTGTCGAGCGGCCCTTCCGCGGTCGCAATCCCGGCAAGCTCCAATATATCTACGCGATCGGTCCGGTCGCTTTCGTCTGCGCCTGCATCGCAGCCTTGGCCACCGATGGCCTGCCTTCGCGCGTGCCGCCCGAAGTCGCCGCACTGAACCGCACAAATGGCGATGTCGTGCGATGCCCGATATTGAACACGCGACCCTTTGGCGGCTCTCGAGCATGCGCGCCGCTCGGCGGCGATTCCGAACCTCGCCACGCCGATGTCATATTATGGGGAGACAGTAATGCGGAGATGTACGGGCCGGCGATCGCCGCCGCCGTGGCACCTCGCACGGTGGTGCTGATTCTCGCCCGCTCCTGCGCCCCCGTTCCCGGCTTCAATGCCAATGTCCACTGCGCTCGCGACCAGCCGCTCAACCTGGAAGCGATCAGGAAGCTCCCGGCGAAGGACGTCGTCATCGCCTTCAATTGGGGCCAGTATAGTTTCCAGACCTTGTGGAACGCCAACGGCCAGCGGAAGCCAGCCGCTCATTTCGCGACGCTATTGCCGGAGCTCACCGCATCGGTAGATGCGCTTGTCGCAGCCGGCAAAACGGTGACGATCATTGGCCCGATCGCCGCACCGGGTTTCGAGGTCGGAAGCGTCTCCGCGCGCGAACTGCAATTCTATGGTAGGTTCATACACCCGACCGCCTATGATCGGCAGAGCTTCGAGACCCTGATGGGCCCGGCACTGACCGCGCTTGACGAAATGTCTCATCGTCCGAACGTCCGCGTTCTCAAGATACATGAACATCTCTGCGAGACCGATAGGTGCCCCTACATCATCAACGGCGAGGCGATCTTCGCCGACCACGGGCATTTGTCGACCCGCTACGTCGCGAGCCTTGAGCCCGAGTTCGCATCTGTTCTGAGGTGACGTGCTTAAAATCCGCCGCGAACGCCAACGCGGTGGCGACGCGGCGCTCGCGACCTATCGCTTTGCCGGTGAGCGCCGCTTCGAACCAGGTCTGCGACGCATAAATCGCGTCTTCATATGGTCGAAGCTCATCGCGGCTAGTCTAACCGCAGCCGCTCGCGACCATCATAGGCATCGCAATGATCGCGCGGGCGACGGGGCCTCGAGGGTCGGCAGCCGCATCGCCGGTTTCACAAAATGCCGAGGCTTAATATCGCACTGCCCGCGACCACGCCCACCAAAGCGCCGGTGCCGAGGCAGGCCAGAGCGAACAACTCCTCGCCGATACGGAACGTGCCGATGCGGAACAGCAGGAACCATGCGAACAGCGTCGCCGCCACTTCCATGGTGCCGACCGCCCAGACAATTCCCATGGGCCCCTCGACGATCAGGCCGATGGTGCCCATCCCCCCGAGCCATGCGCAGCGGATCAAGTTGATCTGGAACGGGGCCTTCACGCGGCCGACCGCGATCATTGCCTGCTCGGCTGCGACATTATTGAGCAACAAGCCCGCCGAGATGGCGACGATGCGCAGCAGGGGCGCGACGCCGGCATAGCGATCATCATATAATATAGCGATGACCAATGGTGCACAGCCGATCAGGCCGCCCAAGGCGAAGGCATAGAGCAGCGAGACCAGCCGCCTCGTGCCATAATAGCATCGCGCGAAGCCGGCGAGGCCCGCTTCTCGGAAATGATGAGAATAGGCCGGGTAAAGGATGCGATTGCAATAGGGGTAGACCATCGCCCGCGGCGCCAGCGCCAGCAGCGTCGCGATGCTGTATATGCCGAACAGGGCGAGCGGCAATATCCTGCTCAGCACCAGCTTGTCGGATTGACCCAGCAGCAGGGTCAGGAAGCTCGATCCCGCGATAAAGCGAGAAAAGCGCCACATCTCGGCACTGCGCTGGATATCGAAGGCCAGCTGCCGCCGCGAGTGGGGGAAGAACCGGTAGGATGCAAAGATCTTGACCACGCTGCTGGCAAGTCCCGCAATCACGATTGACCAGTAATTGTGGAGGATCACGGCGAGTGGGATAGCGATTGCCACCTGCACAATGTTGATCCCGAACTCCATCCAGCTGAGCCGCGCGACCATGCCGCGGCGGACGGCCTGGGCAAAGGCCATTGAGGTGAAGCCTTCAAGCAACTGGTTGAGGGCCCAGACCGCTATCGCGGGCGCGAGCACGGACTTGCCGGTGTATAGCGCATAAGGATAGGCCAATGCGATCAGGATCACCGTGAGCGCCGCGCCCCGAATGAGGCGAATCGTCCAGACCTCATCGAGAAAGCGTGGATCGTCCGCGTCCTTGTGCCGCACGACGAAGGCGAAGAAGCCGAAGTCCGACAGCATCACGATGATATAGGTGAGCGAGGTGATTATGCCGACAACCCCATAGTCGGCGGCCGTCAGCAGCCGGGTCAGCACCGCGCTCGAGAAAATCCGCACGAAATTCGACAGGGCGACCGTGCCGACCACGGCAGCGGTGGGGCTTTTCGCCGCCCCGGCGAGGCGACCCAGCTTCGGGATCGGCGCAAATCGCATCAGGCAACGACGTCGGGTGGCCCGCCCTCGGCCAGAATGGACTGTGCGGCTCTCACGCTCTCGATGTCCACGGTAAAGTCGTCGAGGGAATGGATCGAATACGTCCGGTCCAGTTGGTAGGAAGGCTCGACCATCTCCGGCTTGATGCGGCCTCTGACGCCGACATAATGGCCACCGACCTGGGCGGCCATCAGGCGATAGGACGTCGCCATATGGCCAGGCGTCAATATTTCGACGAAATTGAAGGGCGGCTGGCTCGCCGAACGAAACAGGAGCGGCGCGAGCGCGGCGCCATGGATCGCGACTATGTCGGTCGCGTGGTTGAACAACTCGATCTGCGCCGACGCCGACAATTTTTCGGGCAAAATTTTCGTGTAGCCCTGGCCGGCCAGATAAGCCTCTATCTCGGCCTCATTCTGGATGCGGCGTGTCTTGGCGCGGACGACGAAGATCTTACGGGGCAGATCACTGGGAAGTTCGCCCGCCGCGCGGCGCCGGTCGAGATCCTCGACCAGCCCCTCGACCAGCTGCCGTCGTACCGGACGCAGTACGTCGAAGGCCGAAAGCCGGGGCGTGATAATGTCTCCGCGCACTGGTCGTTCGGTGGCGATCACCGGGAAGCCGAAATGATCGTAGAGCGCGCGGATGAATCGCGGCGTGCCGAAGGTAAGGAGTATGGTTGGCGTCGTCCCGAGCCATTGGCGTGCCATCTGCGCCAGGGGCAGATGGAAAATCTGGGCGTGCGCCCAATTCTCCGGCGAATTCAGCCGCAGATCCACGATCGGCCCGGCGGCAGGCTGCACGCCCCCATCCTTGCGGAGCAGGCGATGCGCGTGGATCTTCCAGCCCCGCTTGCGCTCCGGCGCGCATCCGCGCTCGTCGCGGATCAACGCGATCGAACCACCGGGCTGGATGGTCTTCGGCATCCACAGAAATTCGAGGCGGGGGACGGCACGATCGACCAGCATCGATCGCGCACCGACGACCCACGCCGGCGGCACCGGATAGCCATCTACCGCCTTCTCAAGTCGCTCCACCAACTGAACGCCCCCTGGATGATCGAGCGCGCCTTTCGGCCTGCTGCGTGCGCGGTTGCCTCTGGGCAGAAATTGCGGCAAAGTCACGCATATTCCATCGAGGGCGGGCCAGAATAGATGCTTCCTGACCAAGGGGCGCCAGGGGGAAGCGTGCTATATGTCGGTGCGCGCTTGCCCGAGCTCTCGGAAACCTTTGTCTATCGCGAAATATTGGGTCTGAGGTCGCGCGGGCGGCAGGTGGCCATTGCCAGCGTGCATAAACCGGACAGCCATGCCGCCGATATCACGCTAGGCCCGCTGGCCGCGGAGGCGGTGGTCATTTACTCGGCCGAAAGCTTCCGGAGCTTGCCAGGGGCGCTGCTGCGTCACCCGCTGTTGCTCGTACGCTCGGTCGTGGATGCGCTGACCGCCGATCATCCGACGCCGGTCAGCCGGGCCAAGCATCTCGTTCAAGCCGCGATGGGCATCGCTGCGGCCCGCAGGCTGCGGGACCGCAACATCACCCATGTCCATGCGCATATGGCGCATGTGCCGGCAACGGTGGCGTTGTACATCGCCCGGGCGCTGGGAGCACGGTTCAGCTTCACCGGCCACGCCGCCGATCTCTTCGTCGACCGGGCCGCACTCGCGTTCAAGCTACGCAGAGCGGCGTTCGTAAGCTGCATCAGCCACTGGCACCGCGGCTTTTACCGTTCGATCGTGCCCCTGGAGCAGGACCGCCTGCCGGTCATCCGCTGCTCGGTTGCCATGCCGGACATCATCGAAGGCGATATCCGTGAACTGGTCACGGTGGCACGGCTGGTGCCAAAAAAAGGGGTCGATCTGCTCCTGCGCGCCTTCGCGGCGGCGAAGCCGGACGGATGGCGGCTGCGTGTGGTCGGCGGTGGGCCGGAGCAGGCACGGCTCGAGGCGCTTGCAGCAACGCTTGGCATTACCGGGCAGACGATTTTCATGGGCGCGCGTCCTCATGAGCAATGCCTTGAGGCGATCCGGAGTGCGGGAATTTTCGCGCTGCCTTGCCGAACCGCGACGAATGGCGACCGCGATGGGATTCCCGTCGTGCTCATGGAAGCGATGGCCGCAGCTCGTCCGGTGATCGCTGGCGACCTGCCGTCGATCCGTGAGCTGGTGACCGACGGTGCCGGGCTGCTCGTCGCGCCGGATGACGTCACCGCCCTGGCGGACGCGATCGAAAAATTGGCGGCCGATGCTTCGCTGCGGGCCGCCATCGGTGCCAAAGCCCGCGAGCGGGTCGCGGAGGAATTTACCGATGAGGTCAATCTTGCCCGGCTCGAGGCGGCGTTCGACACCGCTGCCCGCGCCTGACCCGGTATCCGACCCAGATGCCTCCCTCAGCCTCGGATGAAATCGGCAAGATGACCAACCGCGCGACCATCCTGCACCTTGCGGTCGACTATAACACCCCTCAGCGGCCGAGGACGACGACGGCCATCGAATGGATGGTGGACGAACTGACCGACTATGACAATGTCGTGATCGCCTACCGCCGCCGTTCGCGGCTGACGCGGCTCAGCGTAACGGAATGCGCGGCTCCTGGGGGGCGGCTGTTCGACTTTCCCTATTTCGGACTTCCCTACGGTCTGGGGCTGAAACACGCCATGCGCACCGCCGCGCGGCGCACGATCGCGCTTCTCGAACGGGAAGGCGTCCGGCCCGATCTCGTCCACGCCCACAAGTTGACCTTCGAAGGGATTGCGGGCTGGTATATAGCCCGGCATTTCCGGGTTCCCCTGTTCGTCTCCGTCAGGGGAGAGGTCGAGACCAAGGTCGTCCGCAACAAGCCCGAACTGCGGCCGTTTCTGCGCCGCCTGTGTCGCGATGCCGAGAAGATATATTTCGTCTCGGCGTGGTTCAGGGACGAGTTCCGTCGTCACATGCCCGGGCTGGATCAGAAGCAACGGCTGCTTCCCAACATCGTGCGCAATATAGCGCCCACCATTCCTCGGTCGGATCCCGAGGGCAATCGCTTCGTGTCGATCTTCAATCTCGATACCTGGAAGCGCAAGGGGCTGATCTGGCTGCTCGATGGATTCGCGCGAGCGGTCGCGCGCGATGCTACGCTGCATCTCGACCTCATCGGCGGCGGCACTGCCGAGTCGGTCGCCAATGCGGAAAGGCTGGTCGCCAAATATGGACTTGCGCAGCATGTGACGCTGCTGGGTCGGATCGCCAATGCCGATCTGCTCGCGATGCTCCCGGGTTACAAGGCGCTATTGATGCCCAGCCTCAACGAGACGTTCGGCATGGTCTATGTGGAGGCCCTGTTCGCCGGCGTGCCGGTCCTGTTCACCGAGAAGACGGCTATCGATGGATATCTGGACGGGCTCGATGTTGCACGCGCGGTGCCGCCGCGCGATGCGGCCGCCATCGCCGAGGCGATCATCGCGCTTTCACATGACCATCGCGCTCTGCGCCGCAACATCAGCGAGGCGGCGCCGCAACTGTTCGAACGGTTCGATCCGCGCAGGAGCCTTGAACTTTATCGTGCTGATGTCGCCGGGACGCTGGCCCGGTGGCGGTGATCGTTCTCGCCTGATCGTCGTGCGGGCGCTCAGCGCTCGCTGGAGCGACCGAGCAGCAGATGACGGTGGATGTCGTCGCCAAGAGCGTCGAGCGGCGGCGCCGGGCGGCGGGCCCTGTGGTGATAGCCCTCGATGAGGACGCGTATGCACGCCAGCACGGCAATGCCCGGAACGAGAAGAAGCCAGCTCATCGGCGAAGGATAGTCCCGCGGCCTTTCGAAATGGTAAAGGCTCGCCCGTGGCGGGCGGAGTTCCCGCTTCCGACCGCTTTCCCCAGCGTCGAGGCGCGACGCGGAGCGTCAGGATAAGCGCTGATCGGTGCCGCAGGGCTAGTCCTGCTCCGAGTGCTCCTCCGCGATGCCTGCTCCGCTGGTGAAGGGCGAGGCCGCCGCGTCGGGCTTGGCGAGTTCGAGGGTGGCGGAGCGCCCTTCGAAAAAGTCGGATTCCGCCGTGATCGCCGCGCATGCGGCACCCGACGCCACCGGGTTGAGCAGCAGGATCAGGCTCGCCTCGCCACCAGCCGGATCTCGGCTTTCCAGATAGACGAGGTCCCGCTTGCCGGGCGTGGAGACGCGGTAGACCTGGATCGACGCCGAAGCCACCAGCGTCACATCGGCGCAGAGGAGTTCGCTGCGCAGCGTCGATCGTCCGCCGGGGGCGCCCAGGTTTGCGCCGTTCGGCGTCGACAGACGCAGAGCGCTAGCCTGCTCGCCCGCGACGTGCAGCCGCGCTTCGATCGTCACGGGCTTGCCTTCCATCGTCACATCGCACGAGCCGCGCACCTCCGGCCCGGCGCCCGCGTCCGCGAAGTGGCACTCGGGTAGCAGTGCCCTGACATGGCCGACCGCCGGAGCGCTATCTTCCTCGCGGGCCGGAACGAGCTCCAATAGCCGGGTCGGAAGCGGGCGCGCAGCCGTCTGGGCGATAGCGGTGTCGGTCTTGATCTCGGGCGGGGTTGCCGCCGGTTCCTCGTCGCAACCCGGCAGCAGAAGAACGGCTCCAGCAAGGACGAGGATAGGGGGCCGCGCTATCATCATTCTCCAATATTGGCGTTGGATCTGCCGGCATGCAACATGGCGGCAACGGAGCGCAAACGTCGATCCGCCGCTTCGTTCGGCAATCGCGGTCGCTCGGTCGCCCGCAAGGGCTGGCATATTATCCCTCACAAGAAAAGGGCGGCTGGTTGACCCAGCCGCCCTTGTATCTCACCGAAGCGATGGATGTGTTAGGCCGTGACCATCGACATGCTGCGGCGGCGACGCATGGTCGAACCGACCAGGCCGAAACCGACGAGGAGCATCGCCCACTGGTCGGGCTCGGGGACCGCAGCCGCGAAGCTGCCGGTGCCGCCCGCCTTGAAGCTGACATAGGTACCCGGTCCAGCCTCGCCACCCGGCGTGACGACCTTGGTGGAGGTGCCGGTCAGGCTGAACGCGAAATCATAATCGCTCGCGTCGGTGAAGTCGAAATAGTCCGACGTATAGGTGATCGTCGAGATACTATTGTCGAACTGCTGCTCACCGTCGGTAACGGTGAAGCCGACATTCTTGCTGCCGTTCGGCGTCACGTTCAGCGCGCCGTTGACGAAGGTGGCGGTCAGCAGGTTGGTCTTGCCACCATGGGCAGCGGCGAAGGCGGCCGACGCGGTGAACGTCAGGCTGCCGTCAAAAACCTGCGTCGAGTTATGATTGTTGGCCCAATCGGAAGGCGCGCCCGTCGCCGATCCCGTGAGGACGAACTTCGTGCCGGTGGCCATTTCGAAGAAGCCGAGACCGAAGCCATCGAAATTCACGGTCGTGTTGGCCGAAATCGTGCCGCCGCTGCCCGGCGCCGCAGTTGTGTACTGGAACCAGGTCGGACCCCCGCCCGAGAATTCGGCAAAAGTAACGGCATGGGCCGGCATGGCGGCCAAAGTTGCGGCACCGATCAACAGCGCCTTCGAAAACATCTTCATCGCTTCCCCCTTGGCGGCCGAGCCGCCCTGGTGATTGACGCCACAAACTCGCCGAGGGTCCGAATGACCCCGTTTCCATCACGATGCGACGAATCGTGTGAAACTGCCGGCAGGTGGCATTAAGCCGCACTGCAGCGTAACGAGTCAAGCTAAACTAATGATTTGTTAATCCTTAATGTCGGGAACGGACGTCCCGGAATGGAACATTGTGGCAGAATCTCGCAATGGTCAAAGCTCCATGCGGCGCTTCAGGTCGATATCAAATCCTTGAAACAACATGATGTTCGATTCAATTCTGCTCTAAAGTGGGCGCGGCGTGTTGGACTTGGGGCTGAGGCTGGGCAGTGAGGATTTGAGGACGCAAAAGGAATTGGTGTTCGCGATTCGGTTGCCGTCCGCGCCGCCAGCACCGATTCGCGTCGGACGCCACGGAAGCGAGCGGTCCGGCGAATGGATGCGCCCGATCGCGACGGGCTTTCCCAAGGAACCTGATCCCCTGCTTTGCGCTGAAATGCCCTCCCCGCACGAATGTGTTGGTGCGTCATCGGCGAATGCGGATATGAGGAGAGCAGCCGTGCCTGCTTGGGAGTGAGAGATGGGTCGTTTTGGTGGTGTGAGGTTGGTGCTGGGGGCGGTGTTGGTGTTGGGGCCCTGTGGTTTTGTGGGTGTTGCGGGTGCGGCGGGACCTGGGGTTGAGGCTTCGTACCGGATCAATCCTGGGGATGGACTGGAGGTTTTCGTGTGGGGCGAGGACCGGATGCAGCGCGAGGTTCGGGTTTTGCCGGACGGGAAGTTTTCGTTTCCGTTGGCGGGGACGCTGGTGGCGCAGGGTCGGACGTCGGAGGAGCTGGCGGCGGAGATCCGGCAGCGTATAGCGGGACAATATCGTTCGGCGGCGCCGGAGGTGACGGTTTCGGTGAAGAGCACGGACGGCAATCGTTTTTATGTGGTGGGCAAGGTCCGGTCGCCGGGGAGTTATTCGATCGGGCGGGACGTGAACATATTGCAGGCGCTGAGCATGGCGGGGGGACCTGCGGAATTTGCCGATGTGGACAATGCGGTGCTGGTCAGCGAGGGGCCGGGCACGCAGAGCGTGACGCGGGTGCGGCTGTCGGAGGCGTTGAAGGGGGCGCGCAGCCTGAAGCCGGGACCGCAGGCGCAGCCCTTGCCGGTGCTGCGGGCCGGTGACGTTCTGGTCGTGCCCTGAGGATGGGCGTGGTCCGGAGTGGGCTTGCCGGGGCGGCGGCGGGCGTCTGTCTGATGGTGCCGGGTAGCGTGGCCTGGGCGGACAGCCGGCTCGAGCTTGCGACGTCGCTTGAGGTGTCGGCGTCGAACAATCCGCTGCTGCTGGTCGGGCCGGCGGGCAGATCGGCGCTGCTGGTGGAGGGCTCGGTCAGCCCGAGTTGGGAGTTGCGCGCGGCGACGGCGACGACACGGGCTTCGGGGACGCTGAGGTTCAGGCGCTACAGCCGGCTTTACAAGGAGTTCACGTCGGGGAGCGTGGAGCTGGAGCGCGATGGGCGTCTGTCGGAGGCGCTGTCCTACAAGGGGCTTGTGTCGTACGACCGTTCGCTGACGGTGGATGTGGTCGACGACATATCGGCGGCGATCGATCCGTCGAGCCTGCGCAACCGGCTGGGCGGCGAGGCGTCGCTGCAGTGGCGGCCGGGGTTGCGGGGCGAATGGAATGTGGGGACCAACTATGAGCGGGTCTGGTTCGACGAGGCGACGACGGCGCGCAATTATCGGGCGCTGGGGGTCACGGCGGGCTATTTCCATGCGCTGAGCGAGGCGACGCGGCTGGGTGCGCAGGTGCGGGCGAACTTCAACCGCTCGGCGGCATCGGACATCAATGTGGTGGGGCTGCTGGCGCGGGTCGAGCATCGGCTGGGCCCGGCGTGGCGGGTGAAGGCGTCGGGGGGCGTGGAGCGGGTCGATCCGGTCGGCCGGACGGTGGGTCCGCGGCCTGTGGTGGGGGGGACTTTTGCGAGCGGCGAGATCGAGCTTTGCCGCGAGGGGGCCTATCTCGACCTGTGCGCCAAGGGGGCGCTGGCGTCGCAGGCGACGGGGCTTGGCACGGTACGGCGGCGGCTGTCGCTGGAGAGCAGGCTGAGCTACAGGCTGAGCGAGCGGACGACGTTCGGGCTGTCGGGCAATTATGAGCGGCCGGTCGGTGGTGGTGGCGTGGTCGGCGGCGCGGGGCCGATCGTGGCGGCGGGTTCGCGCAGCCTGCAGCTGCGCGCCGATCTCGACCGGCGGCTCGGCGAGCATTTAACCTTTAGGGTCCATGGCAGCTACCGGCGCCGGGAGGGGGGGCTGGGCAAGGCCGATGCGGGCTATGTCGGCGCGGAACTGCGCTGGACACCGAGACTGTCATGAGCATGGGGCTGGCATGAGCATGGAGCTGGCATGAGCATCGAGGAAGAGGAGCCGCAAGGCGGTTTCGGGCTTCAGGAGATCGCGGCGATCTTCTGGCGGCGGCGCTGGTGGCTGGTGGTGCCGCTGGTGGTGGCGACGATCGCGGCGGGGATTTATGCGTGGCAGGCGGACCCGGTCTATGAATCGACCGCGACGATCCTGATCGAATCGCAGCAGATCCCGACCTCGCTGGTCGCCTCGCCGACGACGAGCTTCGCCGACGAGCGGATCGCCAAGATCCGCCAGCAGATCCTGGCGCGCAA
>Ga0070670_100001553_pt1 | contig 18506 bp, 22 predicted proteins | sample KBSS63metaG_FD_64665 | JGI IMG/M metagenome (GOLD analysis project Ga0070670, IMG submission 64665) | Switchgrass rhizosphere microbial communities from Kellogg Biological Station, Michigan, USA - KBS S6-3 metaG | ecosystem: Host-associated > Plants > Roots > Rhizosphere > Soil ... | reverse complement strand
CGACGTCCTTGAGTTCCGCCTCCACCCATGCGCGATCATCATCATAAACAACCGTTTCTCCGGAACGGTTGTTTCCTCGCGCCCAAAGCATTGACAACGGACATCAGAGCGGTGTTCCCTTGGCACCTCGACCGAATTGCTTTGATTGATACCTGGGGCTTCAGCATGAGGATAGTAAGGCAGTTTTACGCCAATCCCGTTCATTGAACTGTCGTATGCCCACAGTATGTGCTCGCTCTCGATACGGCTGTGAGTGAGGCACATTGTGATAAAAACCGAGCGTCTTCTGCTGCGGCAACCCGGTGCTGCGGACCTGTCCGACTGGACAGCGTTCCTCTCTGATCCGGAAGTGACACGATTTATCGGCGGCCCTCAGGATGCCACTGGGGCGTGGCGTAACTTGTGCGTCTTTGCCGGGGCGTGGAGCGTCCAAGGATACAGCAATTTTTCAGTAATCGAGAAGGCAACTGGTCGCTGGGTAGGCCGCGCTGGCGCGTGGTCCCCTCCCGGCTGGCCTGGTCAAGAGATCGGCTGGGCATTTAGCCGCGATGTTTGGGGCAAGGGATACGCCACCGAGGCGGCAACCCGCTGCCTGAAATGGGCTTTTGAAGCGCTTGGTTGGACCGAAGCGATCCACGTCATTCACCCTGACAATGCCGCCTCCATTGCCGTTGCGAGACGGATTGGAGCCGCTCTCCGCGCATCCGATACTGTGGAGAAAAATCTGATCTTTGTCAGCACCAAGGAAACCTTCGCTCTTCGGGAACGGCATAGCCAAACCGGATGAACGCAATGGGCAATTGCGAGCTTTGCGGCCGTATTTACCCCCTTTGGAAGTGCCACGGCAGTAGCTCATCGATCCGGCTCTGCTTGTGGCCGTTGACTATGGCGGTGAGCGTGCTGGTCAGATACACGGTACGCGGTGTTGCGCACGCACGTTGACTGAGATTTGCGTTTCGATGACTTGATTCCACGGCAGAATCTCATCAATTCGGCGTAAGTGGTGTTTTTCTCCCAGATTGACTCGCGTGATATGCCTCTCCGCAAGCTACCTCGGGGGCATTGATCGCAGAAAACCGTTAGAGGCGGTCATTGTCACGCATTGGTGGACACGCTACTATGCCGCCTCGTGACGAGTGAACACAACCGGGTGGGTAGATCGTGACTCTGAGCGGTTTGAATGCATGACAATCGAAAGAGATGAAGGGGCAAAGAAGGCATCAGAGGGTTGGAAGGGCGATTGGGTATCGGGGAATCTCGGACCAGACGCTCCGCGTAGCGAAGTCCATAAGCAAAATAACTTGCGCTTCCTGCTTACCATCGTTGCTTTTGTCTTAGCATGGTTGCTTGCACAAATGGTGGAGAACCCAAAGCCGAAATCTATTGATGCCGTGTCAAACTCATCGATTTCTCAACCATAGCGTGCTGCGGCTTGACCGCTTTGGGCCGATGACAAACTTCACCCGTTGTCCGCTCCGAATAGTTCCACGGCAGTAGCTTATCGATCCGGCTCTGCTTGTGGTTCTTGACGATGGCGGTGAGCGTTGCCAGACGCCCTGCCCCTGCAATCCCCGCCAAAACAATGGTGGTACGGCCAACAAAGGCCGAACGTAAAGCGATCAAATTGGCAGAAACGGCGGCGGCAAGAGAAACGAAACGTCACTCCATTGCGGCTGAACTGGCTGGTTGGAACGAGGGCCAGTTAGCGGTTAAGCGCGGCTGACACAACAAAACATATAAGGGCCAAAAACAGGACACCCACAACCTTCGGCACGCGTCGATTGAAATGCAAATCCAGAGCCCCAGTCGCGACTCCATACTATGTTGCCTATAACTTTGCCAAGGCGCTTGCAATCTTGAACTGCCAAGACACAATTTGCATCCGATTGGTCCCGAGAACCTGTGCTTCGTCGCCAATCACGTTGCTCCGTGTCTCTGAGCCGCCGCCGAGAAGTCGACTGTGCTGGCCGATTTCGTGAACGTCATTGGGTAGGCAACTCCGACGGTGAAGCAGCCCTCTTCGCCGATCTTGCCCCTACTGCCAACGCTCACCCCAAAGAAAGCGACAATACGTGTTCCAGAACAGGCTCTGCCACCCTCACGGATAGCGAGTTTCCGCAAGGGATCGGCTATGTCGGAGTGGAGGCCGTAAATAGGGCAACTGGCCGCCCAATTTTGGCGTCCAGTTCCTTTGGCTGTAACAAATATAATGCATACAAAAAATTGGGTAGGAGGAAAAGCGGAGCTACAAAGGCATATGCTGGCAGTGGCTGATCTGGGCTCCCGCCACCGGTATGGCTCGCAACCAGCAACGGCAAACAATCCCATATGGCGTTTAGGAGTACGGGTGGGAGCATACTTGACGGGCCACGCTTTCGCCAACTCATCGAACTCCGCCCGCCTCCATGACGCCCAGATCAGGTTCTTCGACGTAATGGACGGATAGTGACGCGAGACGTCCGTTGGTTCGGCCACCTCCCCGCTGGTCCCCGTCAACACCACAATGCCAAAGCCTGTCGACACGGGCCTTTCCAACGGCGGCAAATCGTCTTCGGGCACCGGATACCGTTTCTTGCGCCTTTCGGCCGCTCTAGCCTGCGAAGCTGCTGCCTCCTCACTGCCTTTTGCTGCCGCCTGTCGGGCCTTCTTGACGGCCGGTTCGTTCCGAATGGCACCTGCCTCTATTTCTGGCCAGTGACGACGAAGATGATCGACAGATCGAAACGGGACATGCCAGAGGCGAAGATCGCTGTCCCAGTGCGAGAATGGCACCTCCCTGAGTTTTGAGAAAACAGTTCGAGAATACGGCGTGCGAACACGAAATCCTTCTGCGGTTACCTCCAAATACAGGCTCTCAATAGGATCGAATTCGAAAGCATCCCTGCCCTTGGCATCGGCAAACCTTTCTTCCTCAGCTTCGATCCGGGCAAGCCAACTATCGATCCGTCGCGATGCTGCTTTCCTTGGAACGACCCACGCCTTCTTTCATCATTCCAGCGGGCGCGGGGGAACGCTTTGCGGAACCGCTATACGGTCATGCGATCGTATGCGAACCGAGCGGTCGCGGTCATTTCTGGCGCTTCATTGCCTGAAAGAGTTTTCGATTTGTCTTCCATATCCAGTGAACGCGGCGAGCCTCGTTGAGTTCAAACGCGCAGAGCTCGATTAGAACGCGATGATGTACTAAATAGAAGCAGTCGGCTCGCTAGGAGCGCTGAAATGACTTCGGTATTCGCGTAGCCGCCTTCGCTTTTGATTTTGACCACGGATGTACTGATCGTGTCCCAGGACGTGGTGTAGCTGGGTTTCATAGCCATCGGTGATTTCCGGTAGGGTCGGGTTGCTTAGAACCAACCTGAAGGACACCACCGATGACCGACGACATGATGAACCTGCGCTCGCTCGTTGAGAAGAGCGCCGACGCCGATTTGCTTCGGGAGATGATCGGCTTTGCCGCCGAGAAGCTGATGGCGCTGGAGGTCGGCGCGAAGACCGGCGCGGGATACGGCGAGAAGAATGGCTTCCGACTGGCGCAGCGTAACGGCTATCGCGACCGGGACTGGGAGACACGGGCTGGCACCGTCGAGCTGCGCATTCCAAAGCTGCGCACAGGCAGCTATTTCCCGAGCTTCCTGGAGCCGCGTCGCATGGCCGAAAAGGCTCTGACGGCCGTCATACAGGAAGCCTACATCCAGGGCGTCTCCACCCGATCCGTCGATGACCTGGTTAAGGCGATGGGTATGAGTGGCATCTCCAAGAGCCAGGTGTCCCGGCTGTGCGAGGAGATCGACGACAAGGTCAAAGCCTTCCTCGACCGACCCATCGAGGGCGAATGGCCATACCTCTGGATCGATGCCACATATCTGAAGGTAAGACGCGGTGGCCGCATCGTGTCGGTCGCGGCTATTATTGCTGTCGGCGTCAATGCTGATGGACGCCGCGAAGTGCTTGGGCTGGAGGTTGGCACGTCCGAAGCCGAGCCGATCTGGACGGAGTTTTTACGCAAATTGTCCCGCCGGGGTTTGAGAGGTGTAAAGCTCGTTGTCTCCGATGCCCATGAGAGCATCAAGATTGCGGTCAGCAAGGTGCTGAATGCGACCTGGCAGCGTTGCCGGGTTCACTTCATGAGGAATGCCCTGGCCCATGCCGGAAAGAGCGGACGGCGTGTCGTGTCCGCCTTCATCGCCACGGCGTTCGCCCAGGAGACGCCAGAGGCAGCCAGCACCCAGTGGCGCAGCGTCGCTGATCAGATCAGACCGAAGGTTCCCAAGCTCGCCAACCTCATGGACGAGGCCGAGAACGATGTGCTGGCCTACATGAGCTTTCCCAGGCAGCATTGGGCGAAACTGCATTCGACCAATCCCATCGAGCGCCTCAACGGCGAGATCAAGCGACGCACAGAGGTCGTCGGCATATTTCCCAACGATGACGCGATCATCCGGCTCGTCGGAGCGTTGTTGCTAGAACAGAACGATGAGTGGGCCGTTCAACGGGCTCGATACATGACGCTGGAAACCATCGGACAAATGAGCGATGATCCGTTCATCAGCTTGCCTGCTGTGGCACGCTGATACTCCCTCCGGCCAAGCCCGGAATACGCCGTGGATGTCATAAGCTACACCACGTCGCGGGACACGATCGATGTACTGGCAGGACGAATAGCGAAGATGAGGAAGGTCGGTGCAATTTCGCCCCGGCCTTTTTTGTTTTAACCAACTATCGCTTGACGTGTCGGCCTGTATTCTCAGTCAAACCGTTCGCCGTGACCCAACTGTCCGCCATCGGCCGGGACGTCGCTGATGTCTGGATCTTCTGCAGGATCTGGGTCTTTGAGGTTTGCATCCTTGAGGCGGCTTGCTGCTTCAGCGATAGCAGCGATCATTTCGTCGCTTGCCCATCCAGCGGAGTTGGCGTCGGCCAATAGCCCTTCCAGAGCTTTCGTTGCGATGTCACTCGCCTGCTTGGCCCTTGGCAAGGGCTCCTCGGTATCTGGGGGTTCGAAGGTCACAGTGTTCTCCTTAATCAGAATATGGGGTCAACGCGCCGGGAGCGAATTGTGTGCAATGCGGCGAGCTTGATCGCGTGTAGCAAAGACTTATGGGTTGCAGGGTAGAGGCATGGCCGGATTATCTGTGTTGTCAGGATGGCTGGATGATGCTGTTCCCGCCTGACATTTCGTTTTTCCATTACGCTGTTTGACTGGCCCTGGCGTCGTCGACGTACTCGATGTCATCGCAGGATCTGTATTAATGTTGCCATCGTCGTCCATGATGCTCGGCGTGGTATGCAGCTGATCGACGGATGAGTTTTGCGACGGCGTTTTGTAAGTTTCTGCAGAAACCAGCGGGGCCACAGCGAAAACGCCAACGGCAGCCAAAACAATTACCTTCACCATGTCATCCTCCATTGTAGGCCACCCCCCCTTTCAACAGACACGGTCGGTTTTTGTTCAGATGAGCTGGCACTTTCGCGGGTCTCTCGATGCATACAGTGGCCTTTTTCGAAAGATACGGGCGATTGTACACGTCAGCCCGCTGGAACTATCCCACGACATCGACATTCCTTTTGTGAGCGCGGGCCGTGTCAACCGGACGCGACGGGGATGGCGAACACAGTAGTTTTTCCGGTTTCTGACTGTGGCCAACGAAATGGCAGTCGAGCGCCCAACCCGTCCGGTATCGCCTCATCAACCGGGATGATTCAGTGAAGATCGCCACATACAACGTCAACGGCATAGTAGGCCGCCTTCCCGTCCTGCTCAGTTGGCTTGAGGAAGACAAGCCCGATGTCGTGTGTCTCCAGGAACTCAAAACCATCGATGCGAACTTCCCCCGGAAGGAACTTGAAAAAGCGGGCTATGGGGCCGTTTGGCACGGACAGAAGAGCTGGAACGGCGTGGCGATCCTCTCCAAAGGGAGCGAACCTAGATTGACGCGCAAGGGGCTTCCTGGCAATCCAGACGACAGTCAAAGCCGCTATATCGAAGCGATCATCGACGGCATTATCGTGGGCGGACTGTATTTGCCCAATGGCAATCCTGCGCCCGGCCCAAAATACGATTACAAACTCCAATGGTTCGAACGTCTTCGGCGATACGCAGGCGAATTACTTGAGCTTGAGGCACCCGCCATTTTGGTTGGCGACTTCAATGTCATGCCGACCGATCTTGACGTCTATAAACCCGAGCGCTGGCGGGATGATGCTCTTTTTCGGCCTGAGGTGCGTGAGGCGTACGCCGAACTCGTGTCGCAGGGGTGGACCGATGCGATCAGGCACCTTCATCCCGACGAGCGGATCTACACATTCTGGAAATATTGGCGCAATTCCTTCGAACGTGATGCCGGACTTCGGATCGACCATTTCCTATGCAGTCCGATGGTCGCGCCTTGGCTCGTATCGGGCAGTGTCCGCCGTAACCCTCGGAGCTGGGAGCACACGAGCGACCACGCGCCAGTGATGATCGAGCTGGAGCTTCCGCACGAAGGTATCCTTCATTGAGAGCTGGCTTTCTGGAAACGCCCGATGGGCGATACATCGTGGTACGGGGCCGACTATGGCGAAAGTCCGATCCAAACCTCGGCGACGAGAAGCGTGACCGCCTTGTGCACGAACTGATGGCTGCCAGAAGAGCTGTGAAAGAGGCCGGAACGGAAGAGGCCGCGATCCAACTTGCTCGATCTTTGGTCGATCAGGCGAAGGTCGGGCTCGGTGAGAGGGGGCCCGTCTGGTGGACCGATGGAAGTCCAGATTTCAACCGGCATATGGTGAAAAACTCGCCGTATGCGCAATGGTACAAGGAGATGACGATGGCAGACCACAAGAACGCCCGCGATGCGGTTGAGGAGTCCGGTAACAAGGCACGGGCTACAGAAAGCCCACCTGCCGGACATCACGCGGAAAAAGAACTTACAGACAACAGCAAGACGCCGGGCTCAGGTGCCCTTCCGGACAGCGAAGGACAGCGTGGAGCCAGGCGCTGGTTAGATTCTGACGTCGTCTTTTCACCACGTAAATGAAAAAATAGAGGCCTCTAATTGCAGATTACGTCGATGAACAACGCCGATACCGAAACAAAGCATACGGACCTGTTTGCCCACTTGGCACAGAAACACGGGGTTGGAGTTGACAGCGTCCGGCAGCTCTTCAGCGCATTACAAGCAGGCGGCGGAGACAGAGCGCAGTTCAGCATCCCGGAACTCGGCGGCATGGGACAATGGTCGTCCGGTGGCATTCTCTTGATCGGCGAGATGTTCAACGATGGGCTCAAAGCCAAGGTGGCCGATCTTTGCTCGGAATTGAGTGTAATTGCCAGGGAGCATGTGAACGACAAGCAAAACTCGTCCAAGGGCCAGCATCAGGGAGATGAACATGCTGGTTCGAATGAAAGCTGGTACCCTTCAGACCTGGGCACGCCTTCGTCCTCTGGTGCACAGAACTCCATGCGATATGCATTTTTCCCGTCAACGCGGCGGCTTGCAATAAATGATGGAAAGCAAACGACGCTCTACGATACTGCCGAGCACCTGATCTCCGGCGTCTCGCAACAGCAGGGTGGCGGACAAGACCTAGCTTGCTCGTCGCAAAATGGTCCGATCGAGCTTTCCAAGTTGCAGAAGCTTTCGACAAAGATCATCGGCACCAGCATTGATTGCTACATTCCGCGCAGGATTAAATTGCACAGGTCTACATTGGTTGCGAAATGGAAAACGAAATGAGTGATGAAGTTATGAACCGTGGTATCCGACACGAAAATCACGCTCTGATTGACATGCGATTTGGTAGATCGTCTGCTCGACTAGAAGTGGGCGTGACACCGCTTGGTTTGCTTTCAGTCGGAATACTTGTCTCTAGCATCCTGCTTTCGGTAGGCCCGATTATTAGGGCCGCAACCCGCCAAAAATGAGCGACACGGTGTCGAGAAGGCAAACAGTGGGCACGCTAAACCAGAGATCGAGTCGGACAGCATGAATGCAAGTTGTCTACTTGCGATCAGGCGTAACGTTGCCCAACCTGTCATACGGCATAGTCACAATGTCTTCATTGCGGATCTCCCCCGTCTCGATTTCCTGCCACGCTTGAAGCCAATGCTTCATTTCATTGCCTGTCGGCCTGCCTTCTTGCTCCCAGATGGCGTAAGCGCGTTCGCGGATTTCTGCTTCTTTGTCGCTGCCCACTTTAATCTCCAATTGCCATTTTGACCTATTCGTACGGGCTAACCTCGAAAGTCGCCTTCGTTCATCTCACCTGGATCGTAGTTGAGATCCCAATCTTCCTCTGGTGTTTTGCCCTGCGGGGTCTTGTTGACCGTTGCGTCGTCCGAGCTCGTGATGACACGAGGCTTAGCGCTTGCCACGCCGTTGTTGTCGCTGGAAGTAATGCCCTTCCGGTACTGGCCTGCTGCATCCTTTTCGATGTCTGAAGCCGAGGCGTTGCCGGGGTTGTCTTCCGTTGCCATCTCGATCTCCTCTGGTCGTTGCTCCGATTACAGCGCGGCGGACAGCGCCGCCGCCCTGTCCTAAGCTTACTTGTTCAGGTCTTGAGCCATCATGAGATGATGTTCCAAGGCGGGGCGTGTTGTCGCTGCCCATGTTTTGAGATCGGCATTATCGCCGCCGTCGCCGTAGCGCTTGAAAAGGTCGACAGCGTCCTTGTGGGCCGAGACCTGGTCAGAATGGTACTGCTTGTTGAAGTCGTCGCCCTGCAGGCTGTTGAGCTTGTCGATCATGCTCTGCTGCGAAGACGTCATCGCGGCTGGGATCGCCGCCTTCACTTTGCCCGAGTCAACCATCGCCTTCATCTCAGATGACGTTTTGGTGTGGTCAGCGATCATCTGCTGGGCGAATGTCTTGGTCGCCGGGTCAGCCTTTTCGACAGCCAGCTTGCTGGACGCGATCTCGAACATGTCGCTGGTGGCGGCTTCGGTGACAAAGTCTTCGGTTTTCGGGGCGTTTCCCATGAGCGAATTGACGCCCGTCGATTCTGCGGCCGATTGAGCGAAGGCCGAGGTCGATATCATCAGTAGTAAGGCTGTGAAAGCAATCTTGTTCATTTGTAGTCCTCCGTTTCAACAAGCCAACGTGCGTTGATCGTAAGCGTTCCGGAATGGCCAAACTTCCAAGCCTCACAATCGATGCGAGCGCTACCGGACGGACATGGAACAGTTAGGACGCGTCGAGGTTGCTAGTGCTTACCACCGGCCTTAGGGGAAACGACATGCGCTTCTTACCGACGATGATCCACGGCGTCCTCGACTATTTGGTCGGGCTGCTGGTGATTGTGCTGCCGTTCGTGCTCGGCCTTCAGGGATCGCAAAAATGGACGCTCGTCGTGATCGGATTGCTGGTGATCTTGTACAGCGCGATTACCGACTACGAGATGGGATCAATCCGCTACCTCCGCATCCGCTTCCACTTGTATCTTGATGCCGTCTTCGGACTGGCCATGTTGCTGACGCCTTGGCTGCTCGATTTCCCGGCGGATACCCAGTGGCCCAACTACGTGTTGGGTGTCCTCGCGCTCGTGCTGGTCGCCGTCACCGACGTCCGTGCCATGGGCACCGCCGCAACCAAATAAACCCACTTAAGGAGACCGAAATGAAAGCACTGTGCTGGCACGGCAAAGGCGACATCCGCTGCGATAGCGTTCCCGATCCTCAGATAGAGGACGGACGCGACGTCATCATCAAGATGACCGCCTGCGCTATTTGCGGCTCCGATCTGCATCTGATGGACGGCTACATCCCGTTCATGGAGAAAGGCGACATCCTCGGACACGAGTTCATGGGCGAGGTCGTTGAAGTCGGCCGCGATAACAAGAAGCTCAAGGTCGGCGACCGCGTTGTCGTCCCGTTCACAATTTGCTGCGGCGAGTGTTCGCAGTGCCTCAAGGGCAACTGGTCGGTATGCGAACGGAGCAATCGGACGGCGGACAACGCCACCAAGGCCTTCGGCTATTCGACGGCTGGTCTGTTCGGCTACTCGCATCTAACCGGCGCTTATGCTGGCGGTCAGGCCGAGTATGTTCGAGTGCCATATGCCGACGTATCGCCGATCATTATCCCGAACGGCATGACCGACGAGCAGGCGCTGTTCCTGGGTGATATCTTTCCGACAGGATGGATGGCAGCCGCCAACTGCGAGATTGAACCGACCGATATCGTGGCGATCTGGGGCTGTGGTCCCGTCGGCCAGTTCTGCATTAAGAGTGCCCTGATGCAGGGTGCCCAGCGGGTGATTGCCATCGACAACGTCCCGGAGCGCCTGGCGCTGGCCCAAGTCGCTGGAGCGGAGATCATCAACTTCGACGAGGTTGACGGCACCATCCCGGATCGCATCAAGGAGATGACCGGCGGTCATGGGGCCGACAAATGCATCGACGCAGTCGGGGCGGAGTCGCATGCCACGGCTTCCTTTGACGCCGTCATCGACAAGGTGAAGGCTGCCACGCTGATGGGCACCGATCGCCCGCACACATTGCGGACGGCCATCATGGCCTGCCGCCCCGGTGGCATCGTCTCGGTTCCCGGCGTCTACGGTGGTTTCCTGGACAAGATCCCGTTCGGAGCAGCGATGAACAAGGGTCTGACAATCCGTACTGGGCAGACGCACGTCAACCGTTACTCGCTCGATCTTCTTCGCCGCATTGAGGAAGGCGAAATCGATCCGACCTTCATCATCACCCACCGTGCGAAGCTCGAAGACGGCCCTGCGCTCTATGAAACCTTCCGGGATAAGAAAGACGGCTGCATCAAGGTGGTCCTGACTGCGTGATCCGTCCGGCGTGGCACCAAATGGTGCCGCGCTCGTGTCCCCGTTCCATTCTCGACAAAAGGAATTCGAGCTATGTCCGAAGAATCTCGACAAGCCCCCTCTTACGCTGCTCCTGCACAAGAGCCCCCTGGCCTTACCAAGCTCATGGACCCTTTGCCTGATCACGGCGAGGAAACCTACAAAGGTGCCGGACATCTGAAAGGGAAAGTCGCCCTGATCACGGGAGGTGACTCCGGTATCGGCAGGGCTGTCGCCATTGCCTTCGCCCGCGAGGGTGCAGATGTCGTCATCTCCTACCTCAGCGAGGACGAAGATGCCGAGGAAACCGCCAAATGGGTTCGCGAGGCTGGCCAGCGAGCACTCCTTTTGCCCGGTGACATTAAAAGCGAAGATCACTGCAAGGGCCTCGTGGAAACGACCGTCCGGGAATTTGGTCGCCTGGACGTGTTGGTCAACAACGCTGCCTTCCAGCGGACGCATGAATCCATAGACGAGATTAGCACGGAGGAGTGGCTGGAAACCTTCCAGACGAACATCCATGCGATGTTTTTCCTCTGCAAGGCAGTTGTTCCCCACATGGCGAAAGGCAGCGCTATCATCAACACCACGTCTATCCAGTCTCGGCAGCCGTCACCCCAGTTGCTGGCCTATGCCGTCACCAAAGGAGCGATATCCAACTTCACAGCGGGTCTGGCCCAGATGCTCGCTGAAAAGGGCATCCGCGTGAATGCCGTCGCGCCTGGTCCGATCTGGACACCTCTGATCCCATCGACCATGCCACAAGAGAAGGCCAAGGCGTTCGGCGAGAAGATGCCGCTGGCCCGTGCTGGTCAGCCAGCCGAGCTTGCCGGAGCCTATGTCCTGCTGGCGTCCGGTCTTGGAAGCTACATGACCGGAGCCGTCATCCCCGTCACCGGCGGCTCGATAATGATCTGAGAACCCACTGCAACGAAAGCCAATACAATGAAAGCCATCGTATATCTCGCTGCAATAATCGCACCCCTAGCCTGGCAGGGTGCGAGACGTCCTCGCCGTCTCCGGGTCTTCGCCCCATTCCGGGCAGCATTACTTATCGTGGGCAACCACGACAGAAGCTCAACAGGGCCCCGGTTGGCAGCACGTTTCCACACTATTTCTATGACGAAGATGGCGTCCGCACCGAAGAAACTTACATGATCGAGCCCGAACGTTCGTTGAAGCTGGTGGACCGACATTATGTCGAGTCTCCGTTCCAAACCGCGTCTCCCTAACAAATTCGATGTGATGTTAAAGCTTTGGTAGAAACGAAAGACTAAAACGTATCGATACAAATGTAATCGGTGCGCCTGATGCAACTCCAGATACAAGTCCCCATTGAAGATGTCAGTCGGACGGGCTCATACTCTGGGACCGGATCGATAGTTTTGGACGAAAGCGGGAGGCTTCATAGCGCCGACGATCAAGCCCTGCGTCTGCTTAATTTAGATATTTCTTATACTTCTGAGTTCCATGATCTGTTTGGTGACTCGGAGAAGCTCGGCCATATCGCGCCGAGCACCGCGACCAGGATCACCTCGCTTGTGCGTGGGTTCGATGAGCATCTGGTTTTCGATAGACTGGATGGGAGGAAGATACTCGTTCACGCAATTCGAGACCGTGCGGCGCAGGTGACCCTTGAGCTGACCGACGTTACCTGTGTCATCGAAATGACCTTGAGCGAGCATCGAGATACTCTTACAGGGTTGCCGAACCGAACGGCGCTGTCGCGGGCTCTCGATAAGATATCCCGCCAGCCTCTGCTCGAACAGAACGCCGCCCTTTTCTACCTCGATCTCGACCGCTTCAAGGCAATCAATGATACACTGGGCCATCCAATAGGTGACGAGCTTCTGAAACTCGTGACCCGTCGTGTGCAGGGCTTGCTGAGTTCCGATGCCTTGTTTGTCAGGCTTGGTGGAGACGAGTTTGCCATTCTGAAGCGCGACTGCGCTAGGGAGGCTGCCGAAAAGCTCTCTGCTACCGTCATCGAGAAGCTAAGCAGGGCGTATCTGGTGCGCGGTCACTCGCTAAACGTCGGCGCGAGCATCGGCATCGCTATGATTGACATATGTCAACAGGTCACCGCTGATGAGCTTGTGCAGCACGCCGATCTTGCACTGTTCAAGGCCAAGAATGAAGGCCGTGGAATATTTCGCTTCTACAACGATGCGATGGAGGCAGAGGCTCGGGCACGTAGATCGCTTGAGATCGATCTTCGACGAGCGTTGGCGCTTCAGGAATTCTCTTTGGTTTATCAGCCCCAGTTCGAAATTGACGGCGCCAAGCTCGTCGGCTTCGAAGCGCTGCTTCGATGGAATAATGACGTGCGTGGCCCGGTCTCGCCAGCCGAGTTCATCCCGATTGCGGAAGAGATGGCGTTGATCATTCCGCTGGGAGATTGGGTGCTGAGGACTGCATGCACGACGGCTGCCGCCTGGCCGGGCTCGCTTTCGATCTCGGTCAATCTGTCCCCGGTGCAGTTCCGGCATCCCAACCTGTTGGGATCGATTGTATCGGCATTGGCGAATGCAAACCTTTCCCCCTCACGCTTGGAACTTGAGATCACCGAGGGAGCTTTGCTGGAGGACACGGACACCGTCCTCGAAAAGCTGCGCAAGATAAAAAGCCTCGGGATCAAAGTTTCGATGGATGACTTTGGTACCGGCTACTCGTCTTTGAGTTACCTCCAGAAGTTTCCCTTCGACAAGATCAAGATCGACCAGTCGTTTGTCAGAAGTATCAACACAAATTCGGACAGCGCCGCGATTGTACGCGCCGTCACCGCGCTCGGCCAAAGCCTTGGAATGGTGACCATAGCGGAAGGTGTAGAAACACCGGAACAGCTTGAACACATCGCTCGCGATGGCTGCCAACAGGTCCAGGGCTATCTAACGGGAAGGCCCCTGACAGAAGGCGCGGCCAAGTCATTGGCATGCTCATCTGCGGATCAAGGATAATTTGATGTACCGTCTTGTCTACTATAGTGCGAACCGCATCTCCGGAACATCGGAAGAGGTTACTACCGAGATCGAGCAAATCCTCGCCGCCAGCCGTCGCAACAATGCCAAGGTCGGAATTACTGGAGCCCTGATGGTCAGCGAGGGATTTTTCGGGCAGGTGCTCGAAGGACCCCAGGCCGCTATCGAAGCGACGTTCGAGCGAATTCAGCAAGACGCCCGGCATGGCGAGGTGTCCCTACTCGATTACAAGGAGGTGGCCGCCAAGGCCTTTGATTCCTGGGACATGGCCTATGTTGGACATCCCTCTTCGGATATCTTTGCCAGTTTCGAACGTCATAACTCCGTGGATGAGGAGAAGCTCAAGGGCGACAAGCTCTTTCGCCGCCTGCGGGAACTGGTTGTGGACTGAGTCCGGATTTCTCCTATCTGACGAGTGCTCATCGCACCTCCCTGTCGGCATCCTTCCCATTTGTGTGTTGCGGGAAAGACTAGGACTCGTTGGGCACGGCATTCCACGTAATGGTCGCAATGGTCCCACCGTTTGGCGGCCTAGTGTAATCGACACTTGCCGCCAGGTTCGAAGCCATCGCCTTGATCAGCTTCGAACCCAGTCCGCTACCGCGCGGTTTGGAGGCCGGATCAAATCCGATGCCGTGGTCCTCAACCGATAGACGACACACGTCGTCAGCGGAGGCTAGCTCGACTCGGATCTCGCCACCGTTCGAGGGATAGGCATATTTGAAGGCGTTAGTCAGGACCTCAGTGAGAATAACACCCAGTGCGACCGCCTTATCGGCTGAGACCATGATACGTTCGAGCCTATACGTAAGGGTAATAGGCTCCTGCGATCTCAGGGAGCCGTTCTCCATACTGGCAATCAATGAACCCAGATAGCTTTTCAGGTCGACCTCGGCCACATCGTCGGAGGTGTACAAGCTCCGGTGCAATTCAGCGACCGCCGAGATCCTGTTTTGGGTTTCAGCCAAAGCGTCCTTGGTTTCCTCGCCCGACACGGCCTGGATCTGCATCCTGATCATAGCGGAAACTAGCGACAGGCTGTTGGCGATGCGGTGGTTCATCTCCGCTAGCATCAACTCCGCCCGCTCCTTTGCGACCAGCAAGAGATGCTCGGATCGTTCCTTGTCCTTCTTGAGCCGGGCGGTCCCGATTGCCTTGTTGAGGGCGGCTGTCAGCAACGGGAAGAAATCCTCGCCGACGGTCTTTACGACGTAGTCCGTCGCCCCGCCTGTCAGGGCTTCGATTGCGACCTTTGCCTCGTCCGATGCGGTCACGTATACAATAGGGACGTGCTCGGCCAACGATCCGACATCGTGCAGGAAGTCCATCCCGACGCCGTCAGGCAGGTAGTGGTCGAGGACAACCGCGTCGACGACCTCGTCCCGGAACCGGGCCAGACCTCCCGCCACCGTACTGGCTGGGACGATTTCAAATCCCTGCCGCGTAAACATGCGCCGCGCCAGAGCTGCTAGCCCCTCGTCGTCTTCAATATAGAGAATACGCGGTCGGGTATCCGGCTCGGTCATGGAACTTGAATGACCGAGAAGAACAGGCCGAGGTTGCGTATGGCCGTTGCGAAGCCTTCATAGTCGACTGGCTTGGTGATATAGACGTTGGCACCGAGATCGTAGCACCGCTGGATCTCGCCCTCATCATCGGTCGTCGTCAATACCACGACGGGAAGACGCTTAGTGTGCTCGTTGCCCTTGATCTCGGCAAGTATATCGAGGCCTGACATATCGGGCAAATTCAGATCGAGTAGAACCAGCAGGAAGCGATCCTTGCTTACGAGGCCATCCCGACTCTCACCCAAGATGAAGTCAAGGGCCTTCTTTCCCAGCGTGAAAGGCACAATCTCGTTGTGGACGCCTGCTCTGCGGACGTTCTTCTCGATCAGGCGGGCATGGCCCTCGTCATCCTCGATCATGACGATCGTTACTTCGCGGCCGGTGGCTTTCATAGTTCAATGCTCCGAATGATTTTGGTGAGATCGACCGGAAGGTCGATCATGAATGTGCTGCCGACGCCAAGCTCGGACTTGACGGTGATATCTCCGCCCAGATTTCTAACCAGCGATCTGACATGCGCAAGCCCGATCCCCTCTCCTTGCTGGTCCTGCTCGCCCGCGCGGCGGAATAGCTCGAAGACCCGTTCATGGTCCTTTTCGGCGATGCCGCGCCCGTTATCCTTGACGTCGATCCGAATGCGGCCCTTCCCGAACGGATAGGCAGTCACCGCCAGAGATAACGGTCGACCCGGCATGTGATACTTTACGGCGTTATCCAGCAGATTACCAAGAATCTGTTCGAGGGAGAACTTGTCGGTGACGATGTCGCCGACCTTGACGGTCGTCTCGATCTTGCCCTCGGATGCGACGATCTGATGCTGGACGCTGGCGATGGTCGCATCGATGGTCGCCTTCAAGGCAATCCGCTCAGGCTGGATCTTCCGGCGACCATCGCGAGAGATTTTCAAGATGGCGTTGATGAGAGCGTCCATCTTGCGGGTCGACGACCGGATAAAGCCCATCGCCTCCGGCAGGTCTTCCTTCACGGCAAGCTGGGCATCGCGGACTTCATTCTCGCTCAGCGGTTTGCCTTCGGATAGGACATAAGCGCTGACCGCCTTCAACGACGTGTCGAACTCCGCCAGGAAGCCCATGATGTTGACCAAAGGTGCTCGCAGGTCGTGGGTGACAATATAGGCAAACTTCTGGATTTCCTGGTTGGCCCGGATCAAATCGTGGGTTCGCTCATCAACCCGCTCTTCGAGACCGGCATTGAGCGCCATGATCTCTTCGCGTGTCCGCGACAGTTCGGACACATGGCCGAAAATGATGAAAAGCGCACCGCCGAGAACGAAGACGATTGCGATCGCACCACCAGTTGTCACCCATTGCAGCGTATTTGCCGCCGATAGCTGCTGGGCGACCAGCACACGTAGGCGGTCATCGGTGATCGACAAGTAGTCGTTCAGGATCGCTCGAATGCGATCCATCTGGTCACGGCCGTCATTGCTTTTCATCCGTGACCGGGCAGCAGCCAGGTCATCGCCCTTCGTGAGCGCGATCGTATCAGCCAGTTCGGCCATCTTGGCATCAATTGCCATGTCAAGCTCAGGCAGCCGAATTGAATATTCGGGCCGCGACGAGACATTGTCGGCAAGAGCCTTGGTTTTGGCCGGAAGCTCCGCAAGCGCTTTGTTATAGGGCGCGAGATAAGATTGATCTTGCGTCAATAGGAAGCCGCGCTGCCCCGTTTCCGCATCCTGGACAGACGTCAGCACGTTTACGATCGAAGTACGCAGTCTGCGAAGCGAAGCAGTTTCATCGGCTACGTTGCTATTGAGGTTTGCCAACCAGAGAGAGAACCCGACGATGCCGATCAAAACGGCAACCCCTACCCCAAGCATGATCAAGGTCGAGCGAATGAAGGTGGTTGTCGATTTCATGTGTGTCCCAGACTTTAAGTTGCGCTTGGTATTAGCGGCAACCATGGCCCTTGAAAAGCTGTAACACCGGGGCAGTTTTGCTCAATCGTTGGAATCAGAATTCCTGTTCACAAGAAAGCATCTTTGCAACCCGATATTTATCCGCTTATCCTGGTTTCGCTCAGTTTGGTGGGGAAGTGTAATGGCAACAGGCGTAGTGAAGTGGTTTGATACGGCAAAAGGCTTTGGGTTCATCAAGCCTGACGACAAGGGTACCGACGTTTTCGTCCATGCCACCGCGCTCAAGCGGACGGGCCTGGAAGACCTGCAGGACGGGCAGCATATCTCCTACGATCTTGTTCAGAGCCCGAAGACCGGCAAGTCGTCCGCCGAAAACATTCGCGTTCTTTAGTGGTCGGGAACGACCTGCCCGACTTGGTCCGCGTAGTCCTGCCGCGCTATTTCATAGAAACCCTTAGCGCCCCAGCGTCGCCAAGGATGCGCTGGACAGCCGAAAGCTGATCGTCATTGATGTCCACCGACACTTCAATCTCTCCTTGAAAGAGTCCGTCGTCGCGGTCTCCTCCGTCGTGGGCGCTATCTCCTCCAGACGGGGCCGTGCCAGCGGTGTTTTCTCGCCCCTCGGCCTGTACAAATATGTCTGGCCGGTCGATGCCCTGCTGCTGTACGAGATGTTCAATGGCTGCGTCGGCAGATTCACGGGTATCAAAGGTTGCAACGATAGTTTTTGTGTTGTCGGGCATTTTTGATCTCCTATTAAGGAGGTCTAACGCCTTACCCCGACCGAAGTTGCTTAACCCAGCTCTGGCACACCAGATCCTAATTGACTCCCACATCGCGCGAAGTCCGCAGCCTCAGTCTTGCCTTTGGCGACAAATACGCCAACTCATTAGTTATCGCTCAATTTGGATAGCACAGGAATTTGCATGTCTTTGCGGTACGGAAGTTGCAGGTGCGGTCAGGTCGGCTTTCAGGTTGATGCGGAGCCGACACGCGTTGGGATATGCCATTGCACCGATTGTCGCCAAGAAAGCGGATCAGCATTCACGTTTTTTGGTGTCTGGGATGTCGAATATTTCCAGACAACTGGCGAGACCGCCGAGTGGCAAGGCAGGCGATTTTGCCCAACCTGCGGATCGCGACTCTTCTCGATTGACAGTAAAGAGGCGGAAATCAAACTTGGTGCTCTGGATGACGCCCCAACAAGTTTGCCGCCCACTTATGAGCTTTGGGTCAAGCGCCGTGAGGACTGGCTGCGGCCCGTCACCGGGGCCGAGCAGTTCGACGAGGA
>Ga0070670_100001551_pt1 | contig 18530 bp, 16 predicted proteins | sample KBSS63metaG_FD_64665 | JGI IMG/M metagenome (GOLD analysis project Ga0070670, IMG submission 64665) | Switchgrass rhizosphere microbial communities from Kellogg Biological Station, Michigan, USA - KBS S6-3 metaG | ecosystem: Host-associated > Plants > Roots > Rhizosphere > Soil ... | reverse complement strand
GCTCCATCCCGCGTCCTTCATAATGCGCCGCGAGTTCTCCGAGCGCGATCTCGACTTCGCCTTCGCCGACGTGCTCCTGAATTTCCTCGACGCTTAGAGGCACCGCCGAGGCAAACAATGTCGCTTCGATCGCACGAATGAGCTCATTCATGAGGTCGTGCCTCTCAGGCGGATCTGCGCGAAGGGCTCTTCCTGGGCGAACTCGAGACGGCCACGGCGCGCAAGCTCCAGCATCGCAAGAAAGCTGGATGCCAGGCAGGACCGCCGGAACTTGGGGTCCTGCGTCGTGGGCAAGAAATTTTCGAGGAAGGTCCAGTCGAGCACGGCGCCGATCATTCGCCCCACCCGCTCTATCGCCTCATCGAGCGTCATCACGGCGCGCGCGTGCACGACGTGCATCGCCGGGGCGGTTCTGGCCTTCACCGCACCATAGGCGGCGAACAGGTCGAAATCGCGCACCTGCCAGGCGGATTTCCGCACCAGCCGCAACCCCTCTGGAGCGCCGCGGACGAAGACGTCCCTTCCGATCCGGTCCCGGCCCAGCAGCCGCGCACCGGCCTCACGCATCGCGTCCAACCGTTGCAGACGCATTTGAAGCCGCAGGGCGATTTCCTCCGGACTCGGGTCCTGCTCCGGATCCTTGGGCAGCAGCAGGCATGATTTGAGGTACGCGAGCCAGGCAGCCATGACGAGGTAATCGGCTGCGATCTCGAGCTTCAGCGCGCGAGCCTCCGCCAGATAGGCAAGATATTGCTCGACCAGCTCCAGGATAGAAATCTGAGCCAGGTCCACCTTTTGCGCCCGAGCAAGGTTGAGCAGAAGGTCCAGCGGCCCTTCCCACGTGCCGAGAGTGAGGTTGAGTTCGTCGGACTGGCGAACGGGCTTCGTATCGAACTCGGCGTCCGATTCCATCAGGCGAGTGCCAGCAATGCGTCGCGCTTGGCGACCATTTCCGCAAAATCGGGCCCATCGTCGTCAAGGAACGTCGATGCCATTGCTCGCACCAGGCGCGCTTCGCCTTCCGCAGAGAGTTGGCCGATACGGGATGCAACGTCGAGCATCTCGTCGAACTTGCCCGAACAATGAAGGGCAGCATCGCAGCCGGCAGCGAGCGAGCGTTGCGCGCGCTCGCCTGGCGTTCCCGAGAGCGCCTCCATCCCGATGTCGTCCGTCATCAGGAAGCCGTCGAAACCGATCCGACCGCGTATGATCTCCTGAATGATGATTGGCGACTGGCTCGACGGCCGTTCCGCGTCCCATTGCGTGAACAAGATGTGCGCGACCATCCCCATGGGCGCCCAGGCAAGCCGCTCGAACGGTTCGAGATCCGTCTCCAGCTCCTCCACCGCCGCGCTGACGACCGGCAGCTCCTTGTGGCTATCGACCAGCGCGCGTCCGTGACCAGGCATATGCTTGACCACCCCGACCACACCCGCGGAGGCAAGCCCGTCGAGCACCGCGCGACCGAGCGCGGCAACCTGCATCGGCTCCGCACCCATCGCACGATCGCCGACGATGTCGCTCGCACCCTCCTGCCGCACGTCGAGCACCGGAAGGCAGTCGACGTTGACTCCCACCTCTCGCAGCATGAGCGCGAGGGCTCGCGCGTTCGCGCGCGCGGCTTCGATCGCAGACGACGGCGCCGTGCGATACAGACGGTCGAAGGCTTCACCGGCCGGAAAGGCAACCCATTCGGGTGGCTTCATGCGGGCGACCCGCCCACCTTCCTGGTCGATGAGGATGGGGAGGTCGGCGCGTCCGTGAATCGTCCGGAGTTCATCTGTGAGCCGCGCAAGCTGTGAACGGTCGGCGCAATTACGGGCGAAGAGGATGTAGCCGGCAGGATCAGCGTCGCGGAAGAAGGCTCGCTCATCTGCCGTCAGTTCCGAACCCTCGAGGCCATAGATTGCCGCTTGCATCAGCGCGCCACGAAGCAATTCTCGCCAGCGGCCTTTAGCGCCTGGCAGGCCTCCCGTGCCGCAGCCGGGGATGGCGCAGCCGCGCGTAGCCGGATGCCGCCGGAAAACGGCACGATCATCTTGTTGAGTGCTGCCAAGCTCGGGAATCGGGCGGCGAGCGCGGTCCAGGCGCGCTCGGCCTGCGCCTGGTTCTGAAAAGCGCCAAGCTGGATGACACTGCCGGACCCGCCGGTTGCGGCCGGCTCCGGCGAGGTCGGAGCCTTTGACGTCTTCGCCTCGGGCGGCGTGGCCGGCTTCGGCTCTTCTTTCGGAGGTGCCGCGACCGGGGTCTCCGGCACCGCACTGAGATCGAGCTGAGCGTCCGTGTCTTCACCCGCACTAGTCTCGAAAGCGGTCTGGCTCTCGCCCGCGACATCCAGGCCGCCAGGCTTCGGCGGCTTGGTCTTGTAGGGACCCGGCTCAGCGCGGATCAGCTCGGGAGGTCCGTTGACCCCGCTACCCCTGCTGCCGAGCCAGAAGAACGTGCCGGCCACCAGCGCCCCGGCCGCAAGCACCACAAGTAATGCTGCAAGCATCTTGCGAGCGGAGACGCCGCGCGGCTCGTCTTCGTCCTCCACGGCTTGCAGCCATGGCAGCTGGCCATCGTCATACGCACCGCGTTCGTCGGTCACCGCTCGACTTTCGCCTTCCATGGCAGGCCTACCACGGCACAGCTGAACCGGATCTTTTGCATGCGCTGGCACAATACTTCCGAATGCGCCTGCGACGTCGTTCCGATCTGGAACCGATAGAAGTTTCTGCCGTGCGAGTTTCGATCGGTCACGACCGTCGCCGGCAGCCGCCCGACCGCAGGATAGGCGCGTTGCATGCGGCGCCAACCCAGCTTCGCCTGCTGACGAGTGCCGAAAGCGCCGATCCGCACTACCCGACCCGAAGCGCCCTTGCTTTCGGTCGAGGGCCAAAGCCTCAGCGGCTGTGGTTTTGCAGGGGCTTGCGCCGAAGCTGCCGGCGCGGGTGCGGCCTTTGCAGGCTCGGGCTTGGCGGCCGTCCCTTCCTGCTCCTGGACCGTCTTGGAGAGATCGCTCCCCTTCATCTCCATTGGCGAGAGCTTCCGTTTCCGAACGATGTCCCGGCGAACGGGAGATTTCGGAACGCCGACGGTAGGCGTCGGAGCAGGCTTCACTTCGGGCGCAGGCGCGAGTGCGACCTGCGGCTGCACGTCACGCTCGGCTTCGGGGAGTCTGATCGTCGACCCGGATTCGGCCTGAGGAGCACTGGATGGGCCGCCGACCGATCGCGTTCCTAGCCAGTAGGATCCGCCGGCAACGAGCAACGCCGCTGCAACGGCCCAGCCCGCGAGCTCACGGCCCCCAGTCGTGGTCTTTGGAAGAGGTCGCGAAGGAACAGGCTTGGGTGTGGCGCGCGGCGCGTGCGCCGGTTCGTCGTCAAGCCAGGGCAGCCGGTCCATCCCGACCGCCGCCTGGGCGTCGGTCATCGTCAGCGCATCTCCTCGGTCGCGGTGACCCCCATGAGCCCCAATCCGCTTCGAATGATTTGCGCGATTCCGAGCGCGAGTTCCAGCCGCGCGCGAGAAAGCTGTGGATTGTTTTCAAGCAGGAAACGCCTCGACGGATCGTCGTTGCCGCGGTTCCACAAAGCGTGGAACTCGGCCGCGAGATCATACAGGAAAAATGCGATCCGGTGAGGCTCGTGCGCCATCGCCGCGCTTTCGAGGACCCTCGGATACTGGGCGGCGCGCTTCACCAGCGCCAGTTCCTCTTCGTCGAGCAAAGCCAGGTCTGCCCTGGATACCAGATCGACGCCCGCATCCGCGGCCTTGCGCTTCAGCGAGCTGATCCGGGCATGCGCATATTGAACGTAGAATACCGGATTATCCTTTGACGCTTCGAGCACCTTGGCGAAATCGAAGTCGAGCGGAGTATCGGCCCGCTTCGTCAGCATCATGAAGCGAACGACGTCACGGCCGACCTCGTTGACTACATCCGCCAGGGTGACGAAGTCGCCCGCGCGCTTGGACATCTTCACCGGCTCGCCGCCGCGGAACAGCCGCACCATGTTGACGATCTTCACGTCGAGATCGACGCGCCCGTCGCTCAAGGCCTTCACCGCCGACTGCACGCGCTTGACGGTGCCGGCATGGTCGGCGCCCCAGATATTCACCAAATGGTCTGCGCCCTGCGCCTTTTGCCAGTGATACGCCGCGTCCGAGCCGAAATAGGTCCAGCTGCCGTCCGATTTCTTCATCGGGCGGTCCTGATCGTCACCGAACTGAGTTGACCGGAACAGCGTCAGCTCGACCGGTTCCCACTCGTCGTGGGGATCGAGGCTCTTCGGCCGTTCGAGGACGCCCTCGTATACCAGCCCTTTGTCGCGCAGCACCTGGGCAGCCTGATCGACGGCACCGCTCCGCTGCAGTTCGGCTTCTGAGGCAAATTTGTCGTGATGGATGTTGAGGAGCCCCAGATCGTGGCGGATCAAGTCCAGCATCGCCTTGATCGCCGCTTCGCGAAATAAGCTCAGCCAGGCCGCTTCGGGCTTGTCGACAAACTTGTCGCCGTGCTCGGATACCAGCTGCGCTCCGACTGGCTTGAGGTAGTCGCCGGGATACATGCCCTCGGGAATGTCACCGATCTCTTCGCCTAGCGCCTCGCGGTACCGCAGGTGGACGGACCGGGCGAGCGTATCGACCTGCGCCCCAGCGTCATTGACATAATATTCCTTGGTCACCCGGAATCCGGCGGCCTCGAGCACGCGGGCCAGGCTGTCGCCGACGACCGCGCCGCGACAATGGCCCATATGGAGCGGGCCAGTCGGGTTGGCCGAAACATACTCGACATTCACGCGCTCATTCGCCCCGGCACTCGAAAGGCCGTACTCCTCGCCCTCGCGCAGGACCGTACGCAGTTCATCACGCCAGGCATCCGGCGTCAGCCGGAGGTTGATGAACCCCGGCCCAGCCACTTCAACCGATGTGACGGGGGGCAGCGCTTCCAGCTTCGGCTTGATCGCTTCTGCAAGTGCACGCGGGTTGGTCTGAGCCGCCTTGGCCAGCACCATGGCGGCATTGGTCGCGAGGTCTCCATGCGAGGGATCACGCGGCGGCTCGACCGTCACATTCTTGCGATCGAGTCCCGCCGGCAACGTGCCGTCGGCAACTAGTTCGTCGAGCACTTCATCGAGAAGCGCGGCATATTGGGCGTAAAGGCTCAATTTCGGTCCCGAATGTCCGGAAAGCGTGGGCCTCTAGCGCAGCCGCCGTCGCGCGTCACGCCCAGGCGGGATCTGGGACTCCATCAACCCCACATATCGCCGTGATGTGTGCTCCCGTGGCTCCCGAGCAACTGAAGGTCGGTGTCACTTTGCGAGGCAAATGCCGAAGCATCGGCTGTCCGCGCGACCGATAGGTTGGTCGAGACGCCACCAGATACATACCGTAGCGTGACCGCGCCGGTGCCATTGATGGTGCTCAGCGTGGTCCACGCATCCCCGCCTCCGTTCACGTCGACCTGGATCATGCCGCCCGTCGTAACCCGAAGATAACCGCCCGATACCGGATTGATCCCCCCGGCCAGGTTCAGGATTTGCCCCACGTCGACGACGTCGCCCCTGGCATAATCGGTGATCCGGTCTGCCTGGCCCGGCAAGGATAAAGGGGCTCCGTTCAAGACGAAGATGTCGTTGCCGTTACCGCCAGTGAGCGTGTCGGCTCCTTCGCGGCCCTCGAGAACATTCGCGCCGCCGTTGCCGACGATCGTCTGCGCAAATTCGTTGCCGGTCAGGTTGAGGGCCGTCTTGCCCTTGTCGTTGGCTGTGCGCAGGACCTCGATCTCGCTGCCTGCAGCCAGCCGATAGCTCACCGATGCGAGTACGACGTCCGTCCCGACGCCCCCGGCTCCCTCGATCACGAGCGTAGAGCCGTTGCTCACGCTATAGCTGTTGCCGGCCTGCATCGCGGCTCCGCTAACGTTGGCAGTGAGAACGTAATTGCCGGTGAGGGCGCCGACTGCTGAGAGCTCCAGCGAATAAAGCCCGGCCGACGAGGTGGTGAAGGCGAGCGACGGATCGAGGCCAGCTCCGCTGTCGTCGTCAGATTTCACCGCGATCCCGGCAGATGACATGAGCCGAAGCTTCGGATCCGCGAGGATAGGTCCAGTAGGCATCGCGTCCAGTCCCAGCTGACCGAGCACATAAGACGTCACGGAACTCACCCCGAGCGTCTGAAAAGTGTAAGTCGTGCCAGCCACCATTGCGATCGAGACCTTGTCGACCTCGCCTGCGACGCTGATGCTTCCGACGGTTCGGTAGTCCACGTCGACACCGAGAAACGGAAGAGTCTCGACCCACGGGGTTCCTGTAATCTTCGCGTTCATGAAGCTGGCAAGGAGCGCATGCGCCTGAGCATTCGGGTGAACGTCGTCGAAGAAAACGACGTCCTTGTGCGCGAGGAGGTTGCCCGCGAGCTCGGCAGTGGTCAGCCCGTTAAGCGCGGCGAGCGTCGGCATGTTCGCGTTGAGTGCGCCCTGAACCGAAACGCCTGCCTGATTATAGTCCATCAGCGGGACGTAGGTGACGTTCGCGCCCATCGCTTGAAGGCCGGGAACGACCTCGTTCCTGATGAGGGCGTCAAGATAGATGGAATAGTTCGTCGCGGCGGCGCTGCGCATCTGCTCGGTTGCGTCTAGGACGCCGTCCCCCTCGGAGCCGTCGGGATTATTGTCCGGATAGCGATCATACCGTGGAATCAGGCCGACATTGGCTAGCCCGGTGATGACGATGTTGTGAGCACCGTCCTCGACGACCTGGCCGATCTCCCACAACATGTCTTCCGCCGCTTCGTCGAGATAGGCATAGGCCTCGGCCTGGGACACCGGATCGGCGCCGGTTGGCGCGAGATCGCGCACGTCGTTGCCGCCGAATGTGAAAAGATAGAGCGCGTTGGGATCCGCGTTCCCATTCACTGCGCCGCGAAAGGCGTCGGTTTGTCCATCCAGATCGGGAACGGCCTCATCGCCGCGGTCGATCCGGGCGCCGCCATAGGCGAAGTTCAGGTTCTTGCCGGTCGGGTCGGGGGCGAAGGGTGCAATCGGCAGCCCAAGCCACGGGTCCTCATAATGGTAGGGAAAGACAGGCTTGCTTACGAGGCCGATCGCCTTGTTGCTGATGAGGTCCGTGAACGTGTAGCCGTTGCTGAACCGGCCTTGGTAATAGCCAAGCTCCGTCGTGGGTGCGCCTTCAGGCAGATCCGTAAACGGCAGCCCGCCGTACCATTCCGCGAGCTTCAGGGCATTTCCTGCGTCGACGAGGCTGTCCCCGAAAACATATGCGCCAGTGTACGCCACAACGCCCTCCTGACGGGGGCACTCGACCATGCTTGGACCGAACGCGACTCGCGCGGCATTCCCCCAGTAGCGAAGGGTCTATCAAATTCGTCTCAAGAACAACGGCTTAAATGGTTAACGTCTCATGTCGCCGCGTCAGAAACGACTCGCCGGGAGGTTGACCGGCCCCACAAGCTCCTCATGACGGGCGATGGCGAAGCGATCCGTCATGCCGGCGATGAAGTCGCCGATGGTACGCAACCGATGGGTTTCGTCGCCGGCGCTGCGCCAGGGCTCAGGCAGGCGCGAAGGATCGTCGCGATATGCGCCCGCAAGATTGGTCACCACACGCTCGGCCTCCAGGCGAACCGCTTCCAATTCCGGAGACCCGTACAGGCGCTCGTACAGAAAGCTCTTCAGCTCGCGCTCTTCCTGCGCGAGCTGTTCGGAGAAACCGGCAAGCTGGCGCCCCGCAGAGCGCACGTCCTCGATCGACTCGACCCCGGCGTCGCGCACACGCGTAGCTGTCTCGGCCAGGACATCCTCGACCATGGTCCCAATCATGTCTCGAGTGAGGGCGCGCTGCTGTTTCTCCAGCGTAATCCCCGGATGCCGCTCGCCGACTCTTGTCCACAGCCGCTTCACGATCGACAGCTCGAGCAGATCGTCGAGATCGAGCAAACCGGCTCGCAAGCCATCATCCACGTCGTGATTGTCATAAGCGATGTCGTCGGAGATGGCGGCGACTTGTGCCTCGAGGCTCGGCCAGGTTGATAATTCAAGGTCCCATTGCGAATTAGCTTCAGCGAGCGCCCAGGTGGGCGCGGCAATCGGTCCGTTGTGCTTGGCCAGGCCTTCCAGCGCCTCCCAGCTGAGGTTGAGGCCATCGAAGTCCGGATAGGGCATCTCCAGCCAGGTAACGATGCGAACCGTGTGGGCGTTGTGATCGAAACCCCCAGCATCGCTCAGAGCAGCATCCAGCGCATTTTCGCCCCCGTGACCGAACGGCGGATGACCGAGGTCATGCGCGAGGCACAAGGCTTCAGTGAGGTCTTCATTGAGGCCTAATGCGCGGGCGATCGTTCGCCCGATTTGTGCGACTTCGATGCTGTGGGTCAGCCGCACGCGATAGTGGTCGCCATCGGGCGCGACGAAGACCTGCGTCTTATGGCGGAGACGTCGGAAGGCGACCGAATGGATAATGCGGTCCCGGTCGCGCTGAAAGATGTCGCGCGGGCCGCGCGGTCCTGGATCAGGCTCAGGATGACGTCGACCCGCCGATCTTGCCGGCCGGGCAGCGACGTCTGGAGGAAGCTTCATTATGTGCCGAGTGGCACAATCGTATCGTTTTCGGAACTGGTCCAGCTAAAGGCGTCGATTCCGACGGATTCCAGATCTTGTAGGAAGATCCTCGCGTCGGATGTGCCGCGGAACGGCCCGATCACCAGGCGAGCGCGGTCGGGGCTGCGGGCAACGTAGCCACTGATTCCGTCGAACAGGTCGCTGTTGCGCGATTTCATCCGCCGGAATTGACCGGGAAGCGCGTCGGCGTCTTGCCCGCTGGCGAGCTGCAGCCACAGCTTATGGGTCTGAACAGTGGCCTTGGCCTCGACCGAAGCTGTGCGCTGCGGAATGCGTGCAGAAGCAATGCGAACCGGTCGCGCGGACTGCCAGCTCGGCTGCACGGCGGGCTGGATCTGCGCAGTGGCCGGCGTTGCTGGGGCGCGGAGCAATTGAGGAGCGGAATCCGCCGAAGAATAGGTAACGGCGGGAGCGGATGGCGCGGGAGTCACGCTCGAATAAGCGTAAGTGTCGGACGAGTCAGGAAAAATGCCGAGGTTGACCGCAGCGGCCTTCTGGCCTGCGGCGAGGCCCGGAAGCCGCTTCAGGAATGGAGCAATGCTCGCCCAGCTACCGGGCATCGCGGCATCGAAAGCAGCCATTGCGCCGTTACTGTCACCGCTCAGCGCAAGAATGAATGCGCGGCAGCGCCGGGCACTGGGGTCGCTGGCCAATGGCGCGAGCGTCTGCAAGGCCTCAGCCTGCTTACCGCTGATTGCCAGACTAAGCGCGAGCCGGCGACGAGCTTCCGCTCCGTCAACGCCTCCGAGAGCAGCGCGGTAGTCGGCCTGGGCCTCGGACTGGCGGCCGAGAAGGTCGTAAGCGAGGCCGCGGTCGGACCCGATGGTTGCCACAGGTGCGCCAAGCTGCTGAGCGCGCGCGAAATAGGGTAGCGCAGCCTGCGCTTCGCCGTTGGCCACCGACACGGCTCCCATGCCGGCCTGCGGCAGCGGGCTGCGCGGGTTTGCCTCATCCGCCCGGGCAAAGAAGCCGGCTGCGGCCTGCGCATCTCCCACGGCCAAGGCGGCACGGCCTGCTCCCACCAGCGCCGAAAAATCACTGGGGCTCGAGGCAAGGGTACGCACGTAGCGGGCGAGCGCCGCCGACGGCGTCTCTTCATATTGCGAATAACTGGTCTGGCTCGCCGCTGGCGAAGCCATGAAGACCACGCCGGCAATAGCCAGTCCCAAAGTCAATGAATTGCGCATCCTACCCCGCATCACACCCCCGTGGCGCAGAGAATCTTACGAGGAGCTTTCTGCCTAGATGCTTTACGATGAGCCGTGCCGACGAGGCGGTAAGGCGGCTCCCAATTGGCATTCCGCGACAGGAAATAAACAAAAAGGGCGGCCACGAAGGGCCGCCCTGTAAGGTTTGGCGAGACCGGCCTACTGGTTGTTTTGCCGGTTCAGGAACCGCGGGATGTCGATCGGCTCACGAAAACCGGGCTCTTCTTCCTCGATCTGAGCCTTCGGAGCACCGCGAGCGATGTTTGACATGCGCTCGAACAAAGTTCCTCCAGCGCCCGCAGTCGGGGACTCACCGGCATCATCATCCTCGGGCGGAGCGATCGGAGGCGCACCAACTGGCGTCGTCAGGATATCGTCGTCGCCGAGGAGCAGCTCGTCATCTCGCTCGGCTTCCTCGCCAAGGTCCATCGGAGTCTCTTCCTCTTCCACTTCCGGAGCAGCGGAGTTCGGCTTCACGGGCGTTGCGGCAGTCGTTCGCTGCGGGAAGGTGAAGACCTTGCCCGGAGCCGGTTGCGCCGAGGCCTCGGCCTCGATTCCCGTCGCGACTACCGACACGCGGATCTTGCCGCCCAGGTCGTTATTGAACGCCGAGCCCCAGATGATGTTTGCGTCGGGGTCGACCAATTCCTTGATGTGGCTGGCAGCCTCGTCGACTTCCATCAGGCGCATGTCTTCGCCGCCCGTGATCGAGATGATCACGCCCTTGGCGCCCTTCATGCTGACGCCGTCCAGGAGCGGGTTGGAGATCGCCTTTTCGGCGGCTTCGATAGCGCGGTTGTCGCCGTCGGCCTCCCCGGTGCCCATCATCGCCTTGCCCATCTCGCTCATCACCGAGCGGACGTCGGCGAAGTCGAGATTGATGAGGCCAGGCATGACCATCAAATCTGTGATGCCGCGAACGCCCTGCTGCAGCACCTCGTCGGCCATCTCGAACGCTTCCTTGAAGGTCGTTTCCGAGTTGGCGAGCCTGAACAGGTTCTGGTTCGGGATAACGATAAGCGTATCGACGTGCTGCTGCAGCTCCTGAATGCCGGAATCTGCAGAGCGCGAACGGCGTGCCCCTTCGAAAGCGAATGGCTTGGTCACGACGCCGACCGTCAGGATACCCTTGTCGCGAGCTGCCTTGGCGATGACTGGAGCGGCGCCGGTGCCCGTGCCGCCGCCCATGCCTGCGGCGATGAAGCACATGTGAGCGCCTTCAAGCGACTGGATGATTTCGTCGATCGTCTCTTCCGCTGCCGCGCGACCGATCTCCGGACGGGAACCGGCGCCGAGGCCCTGGGTGATCTTGAGGCCGAGCTGGATTCTGCGATCCGCATCCGAAGCGTTGAGGGCCTGCGCGTCGGTGTTCGCAACAACGAAATCGACGCCCTGCACATCGGCGCGCATCATATTGGCGATGGCATTGCCGCCGGCACCGCCAACGCCGATCACGCTGATCCGCGGGCGAAGCTCGTCGACTTCCGGCCGGATGAAATCGATGCTCATGACCAAAATCCCCCCAAAAGCAGCAACGCGTTGAGCCTACAGGATGAATCTTTGAATCATCGCGAGTCGCAAGCCAAGCGAAAAAGTTAACAATCGCGACGAAAGTGGGGAAAAAGTGGCTGGAAAGACTCACTTTGAGCAGAAAGGCGTTGCCGGCGCCCGCACAGTCGCTCGCAACTCGTGGCGAATTCGCCTAGCTGCGGCGCCTCAGAGCCTTCGCCGAGCGCGATGCCGCAGTCCACAGGTGCCCTTTGTTCGACACGTATACGGACATCTTTGTCGAGCGCGCGAACAGCTATCATAAGGCGATGAGGCTCGCTCCCAAAGCGCGGGCCGCGGAGTTTCAAGCCATGGTCGAACCCCTGCGCGAATCAGGTCGCGGGCTGGTGTGCGACATGCCGGCGGGCGGCGGTTACCTGGCCCCCTATCTCCCGGCGGGATTTGACTATGTAGGCATCGAGCCGGTCGGGGAGTTCCACGAGCTCGCTCCGAAGGATCGCCGGACTCTCTGCGCCCCGATCACCGATATCCCGCTTCCGGCGCGATCGGTCGATCACGTCATCAGCCTTGCCGGACTTCATCACGAGGAACGGCTGGAACCCGTGTTCAGCGAGATGCGCCGCCTCATGCGCGCTGGAGGCACAGCGGTCCTTGCCGACGTCGCGATCGGCACGGCACCCGCGGGCTTCCTGAACGGATTCGTCGCGCAGCATAATCCGAGAGGCCACAATGGCAGGTTCCTCGACGAGAGAACCAGCCCAGCGCTGGAGCGATCATCCTTCCGGGTGGTCGACGACGGATTAATCAGCGTGCCGTGGCACTTCGGGAGTTGCGAACTGGCCGGCGAGTTCTGCGCCCCACTGTTCGGGATCAACGGGCTTGCACCCATCGAAGTCGCCGACGCCCTCGAACGCGAAATTGGGATGATCGCGAAAAGCGACGGCATTGCGCTGCAATGGGTACTGCGCCGCATTGTATGTGAAGCGGTCTGAGACGTCCGAATGGCCAGGCTGGTGATCATTACGCACGAGTTCGACGCGTTCGCGTACCGCGATCAAGCAGCTGGCGAGTGGACGAGCCCATACATGCTCTGGGACATCTTGAAGCATCTGGCCGGGATGGGTCACCAGTGCCGAATAACGGCAGGAGCAAACGCGCATGAGGGTGAGGTTGCCCTCCTCCACGTGGACGCTTCATTGGTTTCGGAAGATTATCTGGCGCTCGCCAGCAATTTCGAGGCCACGATCAACTTTGCGGCGAAGGACATCACCAAGAAGCGGATCAGTACGCTTCGGCTGTCATTGGAAGAGCACGACGACTGGACCGGCCCGGTCATCGTCAAGTCCAACCTCAACTCCGAAGGCAAACCGGAAGCCGCCCATAATCGCATCGCTCAACGCCGCAATCGGCCCCTGCCTCACCCGGGCGTCAAGCGGACGCCCTACCGCATCCTAGACTCCAAGGACGACGTGGAGAGCGCGGTTTGGTACGATCCATCGCTCATTGTCGAACGGTTCATCACCGAGCCCGACATTTCGGGCGGCTTTGCCTTTCGCACCTGGGTTTTCATGGGGTCGCACGAGCGCTGCACGCGCTTCGTTGGCCCGAAACCGATCGGCAAGGCCGGCGATGCCGTGAAGCACGAGCCCGTCGAAGTTCCCACCGAGTTGCGCTCCGAGCGCGAGCGGCTGGGTTTCGACTTCGGCAAATTCGATTGGATAATGCACGACGGCCGCGCGGTGCTGATCGATGCCAACCGAACACCCGGAACGGCCCGGTCGATCGAAGGGTTCATGAGCGCCGGTTCAAGGAACCTTGCAGAGGGGCTCGACGGATTGATCCGCGAGCGGTTGTCGAAGTGTCCTAAAGCCGGACCTCTTCGATCTTTGGCACGCCAATGATCCACCACAAAGCGCCCGCGGCCGCTACCGCGGCCGTGACCACGAAGGCCGTTTCATAGCCGGCGCTGTCGACGAGCGCTCCGGTCAGGATCGGCCCAAAGATACCGGACAGATTGCCGATTGCATTCTGGATGCCGACCCATGTTCCTGCAGCCCTCGGTCCGGAAAACATCTGGGCGACGGCATAAGTGTTCAGCGAAAGGGCGCCGGTCGCAATCCCGGCGACGCACAGAAGCAAACCAATCTCCCAGATGCCGTCCGCATAAGCGAGACCAAGGACCGCCCCGGCAGCGACGGCCTGGCCAAGCGTCATCATCAACCGGCGAACGGTTGCTTCACTCCTGCCGGCGCGAGTCCACCAATCTGAAATCGTTCCGAAGCTGAGTGCCGCGACCGCCTGTGCGGCATAACCGAGCGTCGCGAGTAGCGTCATCTGCGGGATCGAGAGGCCGCGCGACTGGGTCAGGTAAAGCGGCAGCCACGCGAGGATGAAGTAGAAGACGTAATTGCTCGCGATGTGGGCGATCGACATCGACCATAAAGGCCAGCGGCCAATGAGGGAGGCGATCGGCACATTGTGCTGGTCCCTGTCGGAGCCGCTCTCGAACTTCCGCGTGACGCCATGCCAGGGCAAGAGCCAGATCAGAGTGACTATGCCGAAGACAATGAAGATCACACGCCAGCCCTGAGACGCGAGGATCAGGCCGCCGGCCAGAGTTCCCGCGGCGGGCCCCAGAGCAATTCCAAGGGCCATCGCGGCATTGGCGATGCCGCGCCGATCAGCCGGCACATGACGAGTGATGATCTTCGAGCCGCCGGGAAAGGCGATCGTCTCCCCTACTCCAAGCAGGATCCTGAGGATCAGAAGGGACCCAAAGCCGCTCACGAAGCCCATCGCCAATGTGCTCAGGGCCCAAAGCAACACTCCGCCGGCCATCAGCCGATAGACCGAGAAGCGGTCGACCAGCCAACCGACGAATAACTGCACCGGCGCGTAGACCCAGAAGAAAGCGGACACGATCAGGCCGAACTGTGTCGCAGTCAGGCGGAGGTCTGACTTCATCAAGGGGGCCGCGATTCCAACTGCGCCGCGATCGACATAATTCAGGAAGACCGCTGCCCCGAGGAGCAGCACCAGCAAGCCAGCCGGCGACCGTGCTGCGCGAGTTGTCAGAAGCCGCCCTTCATCGCGCTGATCAGCCGTCCAAACATGCCCGTGGCCTGCCGGCGTTGCGTCATTGGCCCGAGCGCGATGTCTCGGATGTCGCCAGTCCCGGAGCCCGCGAGAAGGGCAAGCCCGACGAGGGTGGAAAAGGCAGGGCCGCTGTGCGCATCGGGAAGGCCGGTGATCTGCTTCGGCCGACCGACGCGTACCGCACGACCGAGCACCCCCTGCATATAGTCCGCAATGTTCTTGAGCTCCGCGCCACCGCCCGTCAGCACGACCTGACGACCGACTGGCCCGGTAAATCCAAGACTCTTCAGCGCCGCCTCGATCTCATTGGTCAGTTCTTCGACCCGCTGGCGAATCACCATCATCAGCTGGGCACGCGTGATCTTCATCGGCTCGGCCCCCTGTTCCGCACCGATCTGGGCCGCCTCGATCATTTCGTGGTTGTCGCGGGGACTGGTCATCGCCGAGCCGTAAAAGCATTTCAGACGCTCGGCGTCCCTGCGCTGCACCGCGAACGCGGCGGCAATGTCGTTGGTGATGTCGCGCGCTCCCAGCTCGATAGAGCGCAGGCCAACGAGCATCCCCCCAAAATGAACGGAGACGTTCGTGACCTCTGCGCCGAGCTCGACCAGTGCGACGCCCAGTTCGCGTTCCTCCTCACTGAGACAGGCAAGGGCGGCCGCAATCGGGGACGCGACAATCGCCTTCACACCCAGGTGCGCGGAGCGGATCACAGTGTCGATATTCCTGAGCGGAGCTGGATCGGCGGCGATCACGTGAATGTCGACGCCGAGGCGGTTGGCGAAAAGTCCGATCGGCTGCTGCACTCCTTGCGCCCGGTCGATCGTATAGAGCGCGGGATGTGCGTGAAGCACGACCTGCCCGTTACGGTCGATCGCGCGTCGTCCGGCCCCCATTAGCTCGTCGATATCGGACTGCTCGATGGGATGGCCGCCGAGCTCGACTTCCACATTGGCAACGTCGCTGACCAGCCCGCCCGCCCCGTAGCTTGCCCATACATCATCGACGGTCACGGCCGACATGCGCTCCGCAAGCTCTACCGCTTCCCGCACCGCGAACTCGCTCGCGGCCATGTCCGTGATATAGCCACGCTTCACGCCGCGCCCTTCGCGCTGACCGGTGCCGAGCACAGTCAACCGACCGTCATCGCCCGGCGTAACGATGAGCGCGCTGACCTTCGACGATCCGATGTCGAGCGCCGCGATGACCTCTTGCTCGCTGGGCTGGGCCAATGCGTTGTCCTCAACCCTGGTTCGGAGTTTCGCCGGCGATCGGCTCGCCCGGCGCACGCGGGAGGCGAGCAATCATCTTGCCCGGAATCCTGAGATCGAAGCGCAGGATGCCTCGGCCCAGGAGACCGGTTGACCGATCCATCTTGGCGAATTTCTGGAGTGCAGCGCTTGCGAGCTGGTCGCCTTCAGGAAGCGCCACGGTCTCGCCGGACTGGAAATTGAGGTCCCAGCGGCGGCCGCCAACCCAGCTTGCCGAGGCGAGCTGAGGCTTTAGCGTCGGAACGCTCGCCATTAGCCGGTCCAGCTGCCGGCTGTGCGAATTTGCACCTGGACCGATTAGGAGCGGAAGATCCGGCATCCGCGAAATTGGTACCCTGTCGAGCACTACGCCATCGCTGTCGATAAGGGCGAGCTGACCCTGGTTCTGCCACAGCGCGGCAGGCGTTCTTTCGACGACGTCGATGACCAAAGTATCGGGGAGGCGGCGCGAAACGCGCGCGTCCTTCACCCAGCCGAACTGAAGCAGGCGGTCGCGGATCGCGCTGACGTCGACCATTGGCTGGGACGCCTTGGACGCGCCCGTCTCCTCCGCGGCGCGACGGAGTTCGTCGGTTACGACACCGTCTACAAGCTTGCGGTCCATTCGATTGATGCCGACGATTTGATAGCCGTTGACGGTGAAGCCGGCGCGCCCGACGGCCCCCGCGGCGGATCGCTCGGCCTTTGCCGGAACGTCGAGCGCGACGAGAACGACCACCCCGATCGCCAGCATGAAGGCGGCGAGGGTGAAACCGGCAAGCTTGTTGGCGCGCGCCTGATCGACCGGAAGCTTCTTGGCGATCTTCTTGGGAACCGCGACCTTGGCCGGCTTGCGCTGCTTGTTGCGCGCTGAACCGCCGCGCCGAACGTGCGCAGCGCTCATTTCAGCGCCTCCTCGATCAGCCGTTCGACCAGTTCGCCGTACGCTATGCCCTTGAGCTTGGCCTGCTCGGGGACGAGGCTCAACGGAGTCATCCCCGGCTGCGTGTTGACCTCGAGCAAGTAGATGCCGGCTTCACCTTGCTCATCATCCCAGCGGAAATCGGACCGGGAGGCGCCCTCGCAACCAAGCAGGCGGTGCGCCTTCGCCGCCATGTCCATCATGGATCGGGCAATGTCGTCGGGGACCTCAGCCGGACAGACATGCACCGTAAGCCCGTCCGTGTACTTCGCGTCATAATCGTAAAAGCCGGCGACGGGCTTCAGCTCGGTGACCGCGAGGGCCTCGTCATTGAGCACTGCAACCGTCAGCTCGCGGCCCTTGATGAACGGCTCGGCTAGAAGCTGGTCAAAATGCAGCCAAGGGCCTTCGACGTCGCGACCGATGGGCGAGCCATAATTGCCGTCAGACGTGACGATGGCGACGCCGACCGAAGAGCCTTCATTTACCGGCTTGAGCACATAGGGCCGATCGATCGGATCGCGCTCGAACAGGCTTTGGCTTTCGACCACCGTGCCTTTGGGCATGCGTACGCCGTGCGGCACGAGCACCATCTTGGTGAGTTCCTTGTCGATCGCGATCACCGACGTTTCGAGCCCGCTGTGCGTGTATTTCAGACCCATCAGGTCCATCATGCCCTGGACGGTGCCATCCTCGCCCGGCGTGCCGTGAAGTGCATTGAAGACGACGTCCGGCTTCAGCTCCGCAAGCCGTGTCGCGACATTTCGGTCCATGTCGAGCTCGGTCACGTTGGACCATCCGCGCTCGCGCAATGCTTGGGCGACCCCGCGCCCGCTCGTCAGCGACACTTCGCGTTCGGAAGACCAGCCGCCCATCAACACGACGACATGCAAACCCTTGTTCATTCCGTGCCGACCCGCTGAATTTCCCACTCGAGGATGATGTTGCTTTTCGCCTTCACGCGGCGGCGCACTTCCTCGCCCAACGCCTCGATGTCGGCACTGGTCGCGCTACCGAGATTGAGCAGGAAGTTGCAATGCTTTTCCGAGACTTGCGCCCCGCCAACCGTCAAACCACGGCAGCCAGCCGCGTCGATCAGGGCCCAGGCCTTGTGTCCTTCGGGATTTTTGAAAGTCGATCCTCCTGTGCGGCTGCGCAGCGGCTGCGACTCCTCACGAGCCCGGGCAATCGCGTCCATCTCCGCGCCGATTGCGTCAGGCTTGCCGGGTGTTCCGCGAAACGTCGCCTCGATAACGACCGCGCCTTCAGGCACTTCACTATGGCGATAGGTGTAGCCGAGCTTCTCAAACGGCCATTCCTGGATCTCGCCCGAGCGCAGCGCCAACCTGGCCGAGACGAGGATGTCGCTGACTTCGCGGCCGTAGGCGCCGCCGTTCATCCGGACGAAGCCACCGACGGTCCCCGGAATGCCGCGAAGGAATTCTAATCCGGCAACGCCCGCGTCGCGCGCGGTTGAGCTGACGAGAATGCCGCTGGCGCCGCCGCCGCAGCGCAGCGTCACATCGTCCGTCCGGTCGATCTTCGCAAAGGGCTTCCCAAGCCGGATCACGACGCCGCGAACTCCGCCGTCACGTACGATGAGGTTCGAGCCCAGACCCAGCGCCATCACGGGCACGTCCGGGTCGAGCTCCTGCAGGAATTGCACCAGGTCGTCCTCGTCCGCCGGCTCGAACAGCCATTCCGCCGTCCCGCCGCTCTTGAACCACACTAGAGGCGCGAGCGGCGCATTGGCGGTCAGCTTCCCGCGTACCGCGGGCATGGTCGCGACCGTGCTCATTTCCTTGCCCTCGCGTCGCTCACGCCCTGCGCAATCGCGGCGGCCCATTTGGTGATGTCACCGGCACCCATGCAGATGACCATGTCGCCTTCTGCCGCAAGATCGCGCAGCTCGCGGCACAGCTCGT
>Ga0070670_100001548_pt1 | contig 18546 bp, 17 predicted proteins | sample KBSS63metaG_FD_64665 | JGI IMG/M metagenome (GOLD analysis project Ga0070670, IMG submission 64665) | Switchgrass rhizosphere microbial communities from Kellogg Biological Station, Michigan, USA - KBS S6-3 metaG | ecosystem: Host-associated > Plants > Roots > Rhizosphere > Soil ... | reverse complement strand
AAGAGCGTTGTGCGGGCGTCTCCGGATGCAGCGACCGCGAGCTGCGCGTGCTCGAGTGGCAGGAACACGCTGACGTCGCCTGCGCCCGGGTTGATGGTGCCGACGAACGCCACGATCAGCAGCGGCCAGAAAGCCGTGATGCTCGCGAAACCGACGCCTGTCAGGCACATCAGCAGCGCGGCGCCAAGGAGGAGAGTTTCCCGTGTCCAACGGTGGCCGACTGCGCCCACCGCCAGCGTCGCGAGCGCCGAGCCCGCTAACGTGACCGTCGAGAGAATCCCGACGTCCAGCTGGTCGAATCCCAGTGCGAGGAGATACGCAGGGAGGAGAACCGCGACGTATCCGTCCGAGAACGCTCGCAGCGCGCGTCCGACGATGAGTGGCGCAACCGCGGGGTCGGCGTCCGCGGGCAACAGGAGGCTACGGAGCGCCAGCTTGGCGCCGGTCAAGCGGCTACGGCCGGTGGCGCCGGTGCCGTCAATCGTCGTGGCGCCTGCGCATCACGTGATCGAAGCTCCAGGGCCCGCCGCCTGCCGCTGCGAAATACAGGAACACGAAGCTGTAGAGCGCTGCGAGCTCGCCGCGATTGAGAATTGGCCAGAATCCGTTGGGAGCGTGCGCGATGAAATAGGCGAACGCCATCAAGCCGGAAAGAATGAAAGCGGTTAGGCGCGTGAACATACCGAGGATCATCAATGCGCCACCGACGAGCTCCAGTGTGCCGGCAACACCAACTGACGACATGAGCTCGACGGGCTGTTCCGACGGGGCGGGAAACGAAAACCACTTCTGCGTGCCGTGCGCGATGAACAGGAATCCGGTGACCATGCGAAGAATGCTGAGAAGTTGCGGCGACCAGGGGGCAAGATAGGCTCTCATTTTCGTTCCTTTGTGCCGGCGATCGCCATCGCCTTTCGGTAGCCGGGACGCGCACCGACCCTTTCGAGGTGGTCGACAACGTCCCGGGCGGCGACGCGCCTTCCACCCGGGCTCGCGGCGCGAAGTGTAACAAGTTCGCGCAGCGCTTCCGTGCTACACGAGGACGAGGGACTCCCGGTTGCGCAACGGAACCGGGCATGCAAGGGAACCGGCCGAGGAGGATAGGCGCTGGGGTCTGCTCAACGCAGCGGGTGACGGTCAGTATCCGTTCCGTCCGACCTCGTGGCCGATCAGGCCACCGGCCGCGCCACCGATCAGCGTGCCGCCGACGTCACCCGTGATCGCTGCGCCCGCCGCGGCGCCGACGCCGGCGCCCACTACCGTGTCGCGTTCCTCGTGCGACATGCTCGCGCAGCCGGCGAAACCGAGTACGACGAATGCGCAAGCGATCAGCTTCCTGGTCGTGTTCATGAGCTTCTCCTTTGGCGGGTGTCGTCCGGACGAGAGCAACCGTCGTGAGGCCGGGCTTCGTCAGGAGCGGCAGGAACACTCCGAAGATGCGACTGCGAGTCCCCGAAAGACAATGCGGTGTCGACGGAGTGCCCCTGCCTTGGACGCATTCTGAACACGTACCTGTCAGCGCGAAGTCGGCACACGCCGCATTCGGCTGTCAGACGATGCCGTTCACGTCGGACGGGTGGCAAAATGCACGTAATGAAGCCGCGGCTCCATGTCACTTGTACGGACCGCCGGTCGCCGTTGGCGCAGCGCCGTCGCGTCGTCGGCGCGCTCGTCGCGCTCGGCGTAGGAACGCTGCTGCCCGCAGCGCCATCGTTCCCGCAAGGCAAGCCCTTCCTCACGCGTGCCATTCCGTCGTCGGGCGAAGCGCTGCCCGTTGTCGGCCTCGGCAGCTGGATCACATTCAATGTGGGGAACGACCGCGTCGCGCGCGACTCGTGCGCGGAGGTGATGCGCAATTTCTTCGACGCCGGCGGAAGAATGATCGATTCGTCGCCGATGTACGGTTCGTCGCAGGACGTGATCGGCTACGGACTGCAGAAGCTCGGCAAGCCGCCGCGCACGTTCAGCGCCGACAAGGTGTGGATAGCGTCGGGCTCCGCCGGCCGCGCGCAGATCGAGAAGTCCCGTGAGCGCTGGGGTGTTCCGCGCTTCGATCTGGTCGCAGTGCATAACCTCCTGTCGTGGGAGGAGCACCTCCCCACACTGTTCGCCATGAAAGCCGCAGGGCAGATTCGCTATGTGGGCGTGACGACGTCCGAGGGGCGGCGGCTCAAGGAAATCGAGGAAATCATGCGGCGGCAACCGCTCGATTTCGTGCAGGTTTCGTACAGCGCCGTCGAGCGCGACGTCGAAGCCCGCATCCTCCCGGTTGCGCGCGACCGCGGCATTGCGGTCGTTATCAACCGGCCGTTCCGCGAGGGCGCGCTGATCCGCTCCGTCAAACGCCAGCCGCTGCCGTCGTGGGCGAGCGAGGCCGATTGCGCGAACTGGGCGGAATTCCTCCTCAAGTTCATCGTCTCGCATCCCGCGGTCGTCTGCGCGATCCCCGCGACGACGAGCGTCGCACACGTGCGCGAGAACATGGGCGCATGCCTCGGCCGCCTGCCGGACGACGCAATGCGCCGACGGATGGCTGCCCACGTCGAGCAGCTCTGATGTCCGAGTGGTGGACGTATTCGCTGTCGGACTTCCTGCTGTTTTCGGCGCGCACGTACTACCGCCTGTTCGAGCTCTACAACATCGACATCTGGCCGGCGCAAAGCGTGGCGCTCGCTCTGGGATGCATACTCGTCGCGCTGTTGTGGCGTCCTCGTGCAGGGCAGGGCAGAGCCATCGCCGCCATCCTTGCGCTGGGCTGGATGTGGGTCGCCTGGGCGTTTCACTGGCGCCATTTCGTGACGATCAATTGGGCGGCGACGTACTTCGCTTATGCCTGCGCCTTCGAAGCACTGCTGCTGATCGTCTTTGGAGTCTTCGGGGACGACCTCGCCTTCAGGCCGGGCTCGAGCACGCATGGCATCGGCTTCGCGCTCGTTCTCTTCGCGGTCTTCGGCCAACCGCTGATCGCACCCCTTGTCGGACGCGGATTTCTGCAGGCCGAGGTGTTCGGGGTGACGCCCGACCCGACCACGGTGGCGACGCTCGGCGCATTGCTCGCCGGCGGGCGACGAGCGCAGTGGCGGATGGGGATCATCCCGCTGGTGTCATGCGTGTTGAGCGGTGCCGTGACGTGGACGCTCGAATCGCCCGATGCGGCCGTCATGATGATCGCCGCCGCCGTAGTAGTGGGTGCCGCGGCTACTAAGACGGCGCGAAAAGCGTAAGCTTCGGCGATCGCAGACACGAACGGAAGCGCGAGATGAAAGCAGAGGAGCTTCGCAGCCTCCAGGCGCCGCTCAAGGAGCGTTACAAGGAGCGCCCCGAGGCCGCGCTCATCACGCTCGAAGCGCACGGCCGGCTCGGGGAAGGGGTCACCTGCAGCGTGCAGACGGGCAAGGCGCTCGTTGCCGCGGGACTGCATCCGGCGACGGGTGGCAATGGTCTCGCCGCGTGCTCCGGGGACATGCTGCTGCAGGCTCTCGTGGCGTGCGCTGGCGTGACCCTCAATGCGGTCGCCACCGCGATCGGCGTCTCCGTGCGGGACGGTGAGGTGCGCGCGGAGGGCGATCTCGACTTCCGCGGCACGCTTGGAGTCGTCAAGGACACGCCGGTCGGGTTCCAGCGGATCCGGCTGTCGTTCCATCTTGATACCGATGCGTCGGACGAGGACCTTGCGACGCTCATCCGCCTCACCGAGCGTTATTGCGTCGTCTACCAGACGCTCCGGCAACCGCCGGAGTTCGCTGTGTCACGGCGTCCCTTACCGTCGTCAGGTTGAACGCCTGACCTGCCAATCCAGTCGAGACGTTACGCCAATCGGAGCCCGTCATGCCGATGTACATGGACATTCATGAAATCGAGGGCGCCACCGCCGAAGCGGTCGCAAAAGCGCACGCGGCCGACATGGCGGTCCAGAAAAAGTACGGCGTCGAGTACCATAAATATTGGCTCAACGAGAGCACCGGAAAGATCTTCTGCCTCTGCAGCGCACCCGATGCGGAAGCTGCGAACGCCGTCCACCGCGTGGCTCACGGGCTTGTCGCGCAGAAGATCATCGAGGTGGCGCCCGAAATCGCGGAGGGCTTCATGGGCGGGACCGAAATCAACGCCGCCGGCGCGGCGGTCCTCCCCGGCGGTGGCGAGGATCACCGTGATCCGGGGATCCGCACCGTTCTCTTCACCGACATCGTGGGCTCGACCGAACTCACGCAGCGCTTGGGCGACGAGGCCGCGATGAGGGTGCTGGAAATTCACGACACCGTGGTGCGCGCGGCGCTCGACGCACTGGGCGGACGAGAGGTGAAACACACCGGCGATGGGATCATGGCCAGCTTCTATTCCGCGGTCGCAGCGGCGCGTTGCGCTGCCCGCATTCATCGCGCATTGGCGGCGCAAGGCAGCGAGCCCGCGCCGTTCAAGGTGCGGATCGGCGCCGCGGCCGGCGAACCCGTCGAGAATCATCGGGATCTTTTCGGCACGACCGTTCAGCTCGCGGCGCGCCTGTGTTCGCACGCCGAACCCGAGCAAAGCCTCGTTTCAAACGTGGTCGCCGAGCTGTGCCTCGGCAAGGGTCTCGCGTTCCGGGACCTGGGCGAAGTCTCGCTCAAGGGTTTCGTGCATCCGGTGAAGGTGCACGCGATCGTGCACGCGGGGGAATGACGGGGCCGGCGAGTCACCGCAGCACCAGCGTGTGGAGCGTCGCCCACATCGCCGCTTCGCCCACGCGCGAATCCTTCTCGAACGAGTCGTAGAGGGCCATCAGCAACGCGCGCCGGCCCTGTTGCGCGACGATCGTGATGCCCTCGGGGTGATTGTTCGTTGCGCCGTACGGCAGCTCCAGCAGCTTCGGCAGCGTGCGCTGCCCGATCATGCTGTCCTTGCGCGCGGCGAGTGCGGATTTCCATTGATGGACGCGAGCCTTGCCTTCGCCGCGCATCGGCGGTCCCGCGAGAATAAGAAGATCGCGTCCCGCGAAGCAAAGATCGCGGATGCCCGCGCCTCCAAGATCGAGAAAGTGCTTGCGATATCGGTTGCTGTGCGGCGCCGATGCTTTCGCGCTGGGAAACTTCCGCAGCACGAGGTCGGATTTGCGTACCGAGTGCTCCGTGACGAGGAGTTCGAGCACGCAGGCCCAGCCGTCGATCACGGGGCCGCGCAAACCGAGGAACAGGCGGCCGCCTGGAGCTGCCGCCAGCCCCTCGATGTCGAAGCCATTGTCCTTGCTCGGTATGGACAGGAATGGAGCGAGGTGGGGATCGGTGCGCAAGAGGCGGGTCAGCGCGTCGTGCTTGCGCCCTCCGGGAAGTCGTGCGGCGCGGCGCGTCCGCCCGTCGCTCGCGCGGAACTCAGAGACGAGCAGCGGCCCCTCCGCGCTCTCCTGCATGGGAATTCGCGCGAGAAGGAAGCGGTTGCCGTCGCGGCGAACGTGGGCGAGCTCCGCGATCGCCTTCGGCCCCGTTGGCTGCGTCAGCGGACCGCGCACGGCACTGTGCGAGCCCGCGATCCAGAGGTAGCCGTCGCGAATCGCGATTCCCTCGATATCCGCCTCGGCGATCGGCCCACGCCGCCGGTCCGCGGGCAACGCGGGCAGGGCGATGAAATCCTGGAGGTCGAAGCGACGATGGTCCGCATAACGAATGGCGCCGGTGCGAGGTTTCTCCGCGCGAAGTGTCTCGATGCTGATGGTTTCGTCATGCGCGAGCCACAGCGTGTTCCCAACGGACGCAGCCGCCGACATGCCGTCGCTCAACCGCTTGCCGCTGGGTAGCAGGTCGGCGCCACGATCGAATTGCAGCCGAATCCTGCGCTTCGGTAATCGCATCGACGTTCCTTCCTCGCACCGCCAGCCGCGGAAGAATGGCGGCGAGGCGTGAGCCGGATCATATCCCTCACGGGATGCGATCGCGCGACGCGCATGCGGCGGGACGTAAGGCCCATCCGACAGGACGACGCGGCGTCGCCCGGTATCCCGCGCGTCGGCGGGACCGCAGAATGCAGTCGTCAGCGTTACGGATCCAATGCTTGATTCAGTCCTGACACGAGCCGGAAAGTATCCGATCATCGTGCGAGCCTCCAAAGCCCGGTAGGACCAGCAAGCAACGGACCGGGACTGGTTCCCGGATGCTGACACCCGCGGCCGCCTTGTGCGGCCGCGTTCTTTTGTGGTCGGCTACAATCGACAACTCCGAAACGCGGCCGGAGCGCCCACCGGGGAATACCCGGCCGCCATTTCGGTTTGCGAGGACATGACTGGCAACCACCATAGGCGCCGAAACGGCCTGGCCCGCCGATACGCGGGACAGGCCGGGGCCGCGCGCGTGAGTCGACCGACCGCGGCAGGGCGGCCATGACCGCGCACGTCGTGCCTCTGAACGCCTCGGACCATGCTGCCGTCGACGCGCTGCTGCCGTGGTACGTGAACGGCACGCTCCGGGGGGACGAGCTTCAGCGGGTGGAGCAGCACATTGCCGGTTGCCCCGCATGCCGGCAGGAAGTCGCGTGGTTGCGCGACGTTTTCGCAGCCTGCGTGGCGGCGACGCCTCTTCCCGAAACATCCGCGGTGGACGCGGCGGGTTCCCCGTATCCCCGCCAACCGGGCAGGGAGCCGAGTTGGGGCACCGCGGCCCGACGGGGGTGGCAATCGACCCCGCTGTGGATGCGCGCGCTCCTGGCGGCGCAGCTCGCCGGCCTGGTGGTTCTCGGCACGCTGCTCGCCGGCGACGCCGGAGACAACCCCACGTTTCGCACACTCGGCTCGCCCGGAGGCTTCGCAACCTCGGGCGAAACCGTCGTGGTCATGTTCGATCCTGCGACTACCGAGGCCGAGCTTCGCGCTGCCGTCAGCCGGGTAGGCGGGCGTCTTGTCGACGGCCCCACGACGACGAACGCATACGTGCTTCAAGTCCCTAACGGGCGGTCGAGCGACGCGGTAGAGAAGCTGCGCGCGGACGCGAAAGTCCGCTTGGCTGAGCCGCTCGGTGCCAGGGCGCAGCCGTGACCGCCCCTCGGCTGAAGCCATGACCGTCTGGTCAGGCGCCCTTTCCTTGCTGCTGTTGCTCGCGGTCGGCGTTTCGCCGATGCCAGCGCGTGCGGAAGCGGGCGAGCCGGCCGCAGGTGCTGGTTCGGCGGCGCCCGGCTCTTCAACCCAGGAGCTGCTCGTGATGCTGCGGTTGCCGCCGCCGCACTTCAGGCCCGACGCGGGTTATGTCGGTGGTTATGCGACGCAGTCCGGCAGCGCAGGGCGGAGGCGCATCGCCGAGGACCTTGCCGCACGGTTCAAGCTGCGGATCGTCGACAACTGGCCGATGCCGGCGCTCGGGGTCGTCTGCTTCGTGATGGAGGCGCCGAACGACGTCGCGCTGCAACCGCTGATCGACCGGATGGCGCTGGACGCGCGTGTGGAGTCGGTGCAGGTCGTGAACCTCTTTCGGGTTCTCGCGCACGACGATCCGCTCTACCGGTTGCAGCCGACGGCGACTGCCTGGCATCTCGACGAGCTACACCGCGTCGCAACGGGCCGCGATGTCCGTATCGCTGCGATCGATTCGGGTGTCGAGCTCGACCATCCCGACCTCCGTGGCCGGATTCTCTTCGCGCGCAACTTCGTCGACGCCCGCGAAGGCGTCGGGGAAATGCACGGAACCGCCGTCGTCGGAATCATCGGCGCGCGGGCGGACAACGGCGTGGGTATCGTCGGTGTGGCACCCGACGCCCAGCTGATGGCGCTCCGCGCGTGCTGGCAGAATTCGCTCTCCGAAGGCGCCGCTTCCTGCAGCAGCTTCACGCTCGCGAAAGCACTGCAGTTCGCAATCGACAATGGCGCGAAGGTGATCAACCTGAGCCTCGGCGGGCCTCGCGATCGTCTGCTCGAGCGGCTTCTCGCCGTTGCCGCGTCGCGCGGCGCCGTGATCGTCGCTGCATCCGATCCGGGGGCGGCAAACGGCGGCTTTCCCGCATCGCTGCCCGACGTGCTTGCCGTTGCCGCCGATGACGTGCACGATGCGCCCGAGGCGACCTATCTTGCCCCCGGACGGGACATTCCGACGACATTGCCCGGCGCGCGCTGGGGCCTCGTTGGCGGCTCGTCCTACGCCGCCGCGCAGATGTCCGGGCTCGTCGCCCTGCTGGTCGACCTGGCGCCGGACCAGAGCGCTCAACAGCTTCGCGCCACGCTGAGCACATCGGATCGAGCCGGTGCCTCTTCGCGTCCCCGCGCCATCGTCGATGCCTGTGCCGCCGTCGCCAGGACCGTTGGCGCTTGCGCCTGCGGATGCAGGTTCGCGCGCGGCGACGTTGCGACGCCCACCCATTGACGCCCAGCTCGCGCGTGCGATCGCGGCGATCCTGATCTGGGCGGCCGCGCAGAGCGCTGCGGCGCAGCTATCCGGCACGGTTGCCGGCGTCACCGACTATCGCTATCGCGGCGTGACGTTCAGCGACCGGCGCCCGGCGGCCCAGGCGGGGCTCACCTACGATGACGCGAGCGGCTGGTATGCGGGCGCCTTCGGGTCGACCGTTCGACTCGATCCTCCTCCCGGCTGGGCCCGGTCCAGGTTTCAGGCGATTGCCTACGGAGGTTACGCGCTTCGCATCGCGCCGGGCGTCAGCCTCGAGGCCGGCGGCGATTACTCCGCTTTTGCGGGGCTCAGCGGCTTCAATTACGGAGAGGTTTTTGTGGGTGCGTCGGCGGAGAACGTGAGCGGGAGAATCCATTACTCACCGCGGTATTTCGGCACATCCTCGAACGCCGTCTACGGCGAGATCAATGCGGCGCATCCGCTGATCGACGCGCTCCGTCTCAGCGCGCATGCCGGATTCTCGCGCTACCGATACGACTATGCGTACGGGGCGCTGTACGGCGTAACGCCGACGAAGAACATTTTCGACGCGAGAATCGGCGTGCGCGCCGACATCGACCGGTTCCAGCTCGAGGTCGCGTGGGTGGGCATAAGCGACCATTCCGCCGGGTACTTCATCACCGGCAGAACCACCCCGAATGGCTTGGTCGCGTCGGTGTCGCTGGCGTTCTAGCCGCAGGCAGGGCTGCGCACGCCGTCAGCGTGCGTTGTTCGGCGCCGATTGGGCTTTCAGCGCGGCCGCATGCAACGCCTCGCGCGCGGCGGCGAGGCGCGAGACGACCGTCGCGACGGGAATGCTGAGGAACGCCGCGATGTCGCCGTACGACAGCCGCTCGACCGCGACCAGCAGGAGGATTTCGCGCTGCTCGACCGGCAGCTCAGCGACCTGGGCGAACGTTTCGGCGGCGCGATCGGAAATCGATCTCGCGCTGCTGCCGTCCGGTCCTGCGAGCCACTTCGCGGGTCCCCCGGAAACAGCGCCGAAGAACGCCGGGTGACTCCCTCGCGTCGCCCTCGCCGTCGCGAGGTCGCGCAGGAGTGCCATGAGCTCGAGGCTGCGGCCGGAATGCACCGCGCTTTCATCGGCGTCACGCCGGAAACGGAGCAGGGTTTCCTCGACGAGGCTGTCGGCGACCTCCGGGTCGCCAGTCAGCACACGCGCATACCGGCGAAGCCTAGGAAGCTCGGCCGAGAGATCGGTGGCGCGGAACGGCGTCGACATGCTTCGAATTTGCGGCGCGGCAGGAATCGTCCTCCTTATACCGCCGAAAGTTGTCGACGACAAGGTCCGGTACGGCAACGTACGGACCTTCGTCGCTGCGCGCGAAGACCGTCGCGCGTGCAGCGCGTCAAGGGGCGAGCGTCATCATGATCGGGGCGTGATCGCTGGTGCCGATATCGGCGAGCACGCGGCATTCGATCGCGCGTGCCGCAATCGCGCGCGACGCGAGGATGTAATCGATCCGCCATCCGATGTTCCGCTTGCGCATGTCGCGCCAGGGCGGCCACCAGGTGAAGAGCCGCTCATTGTCGGGATCGAGCGTCCTCGTGACATCGACGAGCGAGTCGCCAAGCAGCGACGCGAACAGAGCGCGCTCTTCCTCGCGCTGTCCGATGACGCCGGGTTTGCGCTCCCTCGGATGCACGTCCACGTCGGCGCGCGCGATGTTGATGTCGCCGCACAGAATGAGCTCACGCCCTTCGGCATGCAGCTCGTGCACCCAATTCACCAGGCTTTTGACGAATGCGAGCTTGGCGGCGTAGTCCTTGCCGCCGTTCGGGACGTAGACGGAGGCGAGCACGGTATTGTCGAGCGCGGCATGCACGATTCGCGTTTCCATGTCGAAGTCGGGATGCGCGAACTCGGGCGACTGCAGCAGCTCCTGCCGCACGTGCAGCGACACGCCCGAGTAACCGCCGGCGCCGTGCCAGAACGCGTGGTAGTCGGAGAGCCTGCAGCGTTCCGGCACCTGATCGGGACGCGCCTTGATCTCCTGCAGGCAAACGACATCGGGGCGGTCGCGCTCGAGCCAGTCGCAGAGCTGCGACTCGCGGGCGCGGATGCCGTTCACGTTCCAGGTCGCGATCTTCATGCTGGTTTCAGCCCAGCGCCGAGCGGGCCAGCAGCACCTCCACGTCGGCCGCCGGAAGCGCGCGCGCAAAGTGGAAGCCCTGGGCGTGGTCGCACCCATGGTGGCGGAGCAACTCGGCCTGCGCGGCGTTCTCGACGCCTTCCGCGACCACCGTCAGCCGCAGGGTGTGCCCGAGATTGATGATGGCGCCCGCGATCGCCAGATCGTCGGCGCGGATTTCGATGCCGTGAATGAGCGACTGGTCGATCTTCAGGTGATCGAGCGGAAACCGCTTCAGGTATTGAAGCGATGAATAGCCGGTGCCGAAATCGTCGATGGCGAGCGCAACTCCCTGCTCGCGCAACGCCGACAGGATGCCGATGGTCTTGCGGCTCTGGTCCATCAGCGTGCTCTCGACCATTTCGAGCGTCAGCCACTCCGGCCCGATGCTCGCTTGGAGCAGCGCCTGTGCGACGAGCCGGGGAAGCGTCTCCTGGAACTGTCGGGCGACGACGTTCACCGACATGCGCACCGGCCTCAATCCCTTGGCGAGCCAGCGCCGGCTCTGGCGGCAAGCCTCGAACAGGATCCATTCGCCGATCGGCTCCATGAGACCGACTTCCTCCGCGAGCGCGATGAAGCGGTCGGGATCGAGCAGCCCGAGACGCGGGTTGTGCCAGCGCAGCAGCGCTTCGACGCCAACGACCCCGTTGCTGCCGAGATCGACCTGCGGCTGGTAGTGCAGGACGAGCTGCCGCTCGGCGATCGCGTTGCGCAGCTCACTTTCCAGCAACCAGCGATCGCGCATCCCCGCATTCATCGTTTCCACGAACATGCGCGAGCTGCCGCGTCCGCCTTCGCGAGCGACGTTCATCGCGGTCGTCGCCTGCTGCAGCAGCGTTTCGACGCCTTGCGCCGCGGCGCCCGCGCTCGCAATGCCGACGCTGACAGTCACGCTGAACGGATGGTCGCCGATCGCGAGCGGCTTCTCCTGCTCCGCGATGATGCGGCCGGCGATTACCACCGCTTCGCCGGCGCTGCAGCCGGTGAGCAGCAGCGCGAATTCGTCGCTGCCGAGTCGTGCCAGCAGATCGGCGGGGCCGGCATGGAGGCGCAGGCGCTCGCCGACGGCACGGAGAACCCCGTCTCCCTTCGCCTCGCCCAGCGCGTCGTTCACTCTCCGGAAGCCGTCGACGTCGATGCACAGGAGGCATGCGCGCTCGGGATCGCCGACGGCGTCCAGCCGGCGTTGCCCCTCTTCCAGGAACAGCGAGCGGTTCGGCAGTCCTGTAAGCGCGTCCTGTCGCGACAGGTGGCGCAGGCTGCTTTCCGCGGCGTGGCGTGCGCTGTCGACTTCGCGCGCCGCGCGCCGCTGCTCCGTCACGTCGCGGAGGATGCCATGGACGATCTGCCCTCCGCCCATCTGCACCGCATGCAGGATCACGTCCAGCAGCAACGTTTCGCCGTCGGCGCGCCGGAAATCCCACTCGAAGCGCTCGACGCCCGATGCGATGACCTGCAGCCTCCCTTCGGCGAAGGCCTGCGCCGACAGCCTCCCGTCGGCCTGGTGACGGGGAGCGAACGCCGACAGGGCCATTCCGACTGCCTGCTCGCTCGAATCGATGCCGAGGAGGCGCAGCGCCGCGTCGTTGCAATCGAGCAGCCCGTCCGCGTCGAGAAAGATCATGGCGTCGCCGGCGAGCTCCCAGATGGCCTTGAGCTTCTGCTCGGAGGAACCCTGGAGGGCGTACGTCATCTTTCGCTCGATCAGGACTGGTCGCGTCGCGCCAAATTCGGAGTTGCGCCGAGTCAGATTATCACGGCCGAGGGGGGCGGCATGCCGCGTATGCGGCACTACATCATTGACCTCAGGGTGATGCTTGTTGACTGAATGGGTACGGCGGGCGAATCGGCCAACCTAATTGCTGAACTGCTTGACGGTCTACCGGGCGGAAGTTGATTCCGACCCTGGCACCATCCGACGTGCATCGTCGATCGTCGCCGCGAGTTGGTCGGCGCTGACGTCAGTTTGAGCGTTTCATTAGGCATGAAGGGCCGTCACAAACGACGGGTATTGGACCGAGCGGCAACAGTCCCAGGGCCGTCATTGGCAGGTTATTCGACGAGGCGATCCGCGCGTAACAGGACAGACTGCGGAATGCGAATGGCCAGCTCTTTCGCCGTTCTCACATTCACCACGAATTCAAATTGCGTGGGCAATACTACCGGCAACTCGGAAGGCTTCGCACCGCGCAGAATCCGGTCGACGTATCTCGCTGCCTGGCGAAAGAATTCGTCGTACCTCGCGCCGTAGGACATGAGGCCGCCAGCCTCCGCAAACGCGACCTTGTTGTAAATCGCCGGCAGTCTGCTGGTTCGGGCGAACTCGGCAATCTCCGGCTGCCGTGCGTCGAAGACCACGTCTGCAAGAACGAGCAGGGCCTCTGGCTTGACTGCCCGTATCGCCGAGTAGGCACGGGCTAGCGTCGCGGCGTCATGTGCATCCACGGCCTCCACCTTGATCTTCAACGGCTCGGTGCCGCTCTCGATCTGCGAGTAGGCCAGGCGATGCCCGGGATTCATAGGGTTGCGGAGCACAGCGATTCGTCTCAATCCGTTGACGGATTCGTTGAGCAGTTCGATCTGTTTGGGAAGGAGCTGGGGCGCCGTCGTCGCGGATCCCGTCACGTTTCCTCCGGGACGGGCAAGGCTTGCCACCAACCTGGTGCCAACCGGATCGGCAGTGGTAGCCATGACGATCGGAATTTCGGTCGTTGCATTCTTCACGGCAGTCGTCTCGATGGTGCCCTCCGTGACGATGACGTCGAGCTTGAGGTGCACAAGGTCCGCCGCGAGTTCGGGAATCCGCTCGGGCATGCCGGACGACCATCGCCAGACGACCTGGACGTTGTCACCTTCACGCCAGCCGTTCTCGCGTAGCGTCGCCTCGAAGTCGTTCCAGCGCGGACCCGGTGCACCGCCCAGAACGCCGATGCGGCGCATCCTTGTCGCCTGTTGACCATAGGCGACGAACGGAGCGGCCAGCACCACGCCAGCCACGACGAGAAAGCTTCGGCGTCGAGCCGGCACCATACCCTGCTCCAGGAACCCGCCGAAAAGTTTATTCCAGAATGGCCGCGGAGGTCGACGACGGACCGCAAACGGTGGCGCGGTGTCGTTCAGGAGGACGCACTCCATCCGTGGTCAGCGCATGCGATGATGCGGGATCGCGGCGACCGAGGGGTCGACTTTGCGGTTGGGTCCTCGGCCCCGTACCCGCACAGCCCAGTCCACTGAGGAGGACTCTTCGCTGACGCGTACGGTGTCGGGCTGGCGGTTTCGATTCCTTGTCAGCTTGGCCGAATGGCCCGCAATCCGCCTAATCCCAGCTGAGCGTCCCGCCGGTTTGATACTCCGTGACTCTCGTCTCGAAGAAGTTCTTTTCCTTCTTGAGATCGATCATCTCGGCCATCCACGGGAACGGGTTGTCCGCCTTGTCGAACAGCGGGTCGACGCCGATCTGCTGGCACCGGCGGTTGGCGATGAAGCGCAGGTACTCCTTGAACATCGTCGCGTTCAACCCGAGGACGCCGCGCGGCATCGTATCCTCCGCGTAGGCGTACTCGAGGTCGACACCCTTCTTCATCAGCGTGCGGATCTCCTCGCGGAATTCGGGCGTCCACAAATGCGGGTTTTCGAGCTTGATGGTGTTGATGAGATCGATGCCGAAGCTGCAGTGCATCGATTCGTCTCGCAGGATGTACTGGTACTGCTCGGACGAGCCCGTCATCTTGTTCTGCCGGCCCATCGCGAGAATCTGCACGAAGCCGACGTAGAAGAAGAGCCCCTCCATGATGCAGGCGAACACGATCAGGCTCTTCAGGAGCTTCTGGTCGGCTTCCGGCGTGCCGGTCTTGAACAGCGGATTCGTCAGCACGTCGATGTACGGGATCAGGAACTCGTCCTTGTCGCGGATCGCCTTGATCTCGTGGTACGCGTTGAAGATCTCGGCTTCGTCGAGTCCCAGGCTTTCGACGATGTACTGGTACGCGTGCGTGTGGATCGCTTCTTCGAAAGCCTGCCGCAACAGATACTGGCGGCACTCGGGCGCCGAGATGTGCCGATACGTGCCGAGCACGATGTTGTTCGCGGCGAGCGAATCGGCGGTGACGAAGAATCCGAGGTTGCGCTTGACGATGAGACGCTCGTCGTCCGTCAGGCCGTTCGGGTTCTTCCACAGCTCGATGTCGCGCTGCATGTTCACTTCCTGCGGCATCCAGTGGTTGGCGCAGGCGGCGAGGTATTTGTCCCACGCCCAGCGATACTTGAACGGGACGAGCTGATTGACGTCGGACGAGGCGTTGATGACCCGCTTGTCCTCGATGCGGACGCGGCGGAAGCCGTTGTCCGCGGCCTGCTTCTCGGCAGCATTCAGCATGGGGGTGGCCTCCTCGGGCGGCTCCGCGTCCCGTCCCGGAGGAGCCGACCGATTCGGCGACCGGTTGGACGACCCGATGGCCTGGGCGAGGATCCCGGGCGAGCGGTCACGCGCCCCGTCTGAAGGAGGCGCGCGCCGCGACGGCAGCGCCGTGGCGAACTCGTCTTCGAAGCTCAGCATGTCGATCTTCTCCATTACTTCGTGAGACCTCTCCGCGAGGCGAAAGTTGGCCTTGAATTCAAGGCGTCAGTGCATCGCGCTCAGCTTGTCGTACAGATAATCGGGGGCGAAATCCACACCGTGGTGCCAGGCGATCGTCGCAAGACCGTAGTCGAGATAGAAATCCGCGAAGCGGCGAGTGTCGCGCAGCGCTTCGAAGTGTTCGCCATATAGATCGTCTGCAAGGTCCACCACGCCCTTCTTTCCGTCGTTGAACTCGAGCCAGATCTTGTAGTCACCCAGGTACCGCGCTTCGGTCACATGTCGCTGCACATTTTCGTAATGGGCCAACTCGACCTCCAACGGGCAGGTTGACGAACGGGCCGCCGCCTGGGCCTTGGCGCGCGCCGCGCGCGGGCTTTCCGCAGCAGCGTGACCGCACGGGCCGGGACTGCGGGCCCGCGCCGTGGTGCGGCTACTTGCCCCGCATCAGCAGCGGCGCAAACGTCGCCTGCTGCGGCGCGGGCAAACCCGAGCGCTTCCGGAAGTCCGCATCGACGTCGCGGCCGTCGCGCTCTGCCGCGCTCGTAGCCGGCCAGCGCCAATGGCGGCGGCCCGCGCTGTCGGTGTAGGACTCCCACCTGTCGGTCTTTTCGTTCATCGCATGCCCTCCTGTCCGGGTTTGCGGGGTTGGGTTCTGGTCTGCGCGAGCCGTTCTTGGACTGTCTGACGGCCCAGTCGCAGGTTTACCGTCACTGGCAGGCTTCGCAGGACGGATCGTCGATGCTGCAGTACTTGATCTCCGGCTCGGCGACCTTTGGCGCCGCTGCAGCGCGGCTTCCCGCCGCTGCAGCGGGCGTTGTACCCAACTGAGCCGACTGCCCCGAGCTTGGAACCGCATTCAACTCGCCGCCCGCGCCGGTGGACTTCTCGGCTTGCGTCGCCGCGAGCGTACGCAGGTAGTACGTCGTCTTGAGGCCCCGGAGCCACGCGAGCTTGTACGTCTCGTCGAGCTTCTTGCCCGACGCGCCCGCCATGTAGATGTTGAGGCTCTGCGCCTGGTCGATCCACTTCTGGCGCCGGGCTCCGGCCTCGACGATCCACGTCGCGTCGACCTCGAACGCCGTCGCATAGAGGTTGCGCAGATCGGCCGGCACGCGGTCGATCTTCGCGAGCGAGCCGTCGAAGTACTTGAGGTCGGCGACCATCACCTCGTCCCACAGGTTGCGCTTCTTGAGCTCGGCGACCAGGTGCTCATTGACGACGGTGAACTCGCCCGACAGGTTGGACTTGACGTAGATGTTCTGATATTCGGGCTCGATCGACGCGCTGACGCCGATGATGTTGGAGATGGTTGCCGTCGGCGCGATCGCCACGCAATTTGAGTTGCGCATCCCGTGGATGCGGATGCGCGAGCGCAGCGCTTCCCAATCCATCGTCGCGGATTCGTCGATGTCGACGTAGCCGCCGCGCTCGTCGCGCAGCATGCCGAGCGTGTCCTGCGGCAGGATGCCGCGCTCCCACAGGCTGCCCTTGTACGACGAATAGCGGCCACGCTCCGCGGCGAGCTCGGTCGACGCCCAGTACGCGTAGTAACAGACAGCTTCCATCGAAGCATCGGCGAACTTGAGCGCGTCTTCCGACGCGTACGGGGTGTGCGTGAGATGCAGGCAGTCCTGGAAGCCCATGATGCCGAGGCCGACGGGACGATGCTTCAAGTTGGAGTTGCGCGCCTTCACGACGGCGTAGTAGTTGATGTCGATCACGTTGTCGAGCATGCGCATCGCGGTGCGCACCGTGTTCTGCAGCTTCGCGTGATCGAGCTCCCATGACGTGCCATCAGCCCTTCCATCGGCCGCACCGTCGGCGGACGCCACCGGTTTCATGTGGGCGAGCAGATTGATCGAGCCCAGGTTGCAGACGGCGATCTCGGTCGCGCTCGTGTTGAGCGTGATCTCGGTGCAGAGATTCGAGCTGTGCACGGTGCCGACATGCTGCTGCGGCGAGCGGATGTTGCAGGCATCCTTGAACGTCATCCACGGATGGCCGGTCTCGAACAGCATCGACAGCATCTTCCGCCAGAGCTGGACCGCCGGGAGCTTCTTGTGCAGCTTGATCTGGCCGCTCGCGGCGAGCGATTCGTAATGCGTGTACGCCTTCTCGAACTCGCGGCCCCACTTGTCATGGAGGTCGGGCGTGTCGGCGGGCGAGAAGAGCGTCCAGTCGCCGCCTTCGAGCACGCGCTTCATGAAGAGATCGGGAATCCAGTTCGCCGTGTTCATGTCGTGCGTGCGCCGGCGGTCGTCGCCCGTGTTCTTGCGCAGCTCGAGGAATTCCTCGATGTCGAGGTGCCAGGTCTCGAGATAGGTGCAGACGGCGCCCTTGCGCTTGCCGCCCTGGTTCACGGCGACCGCGGTGTCGTTCACCACCTTGAGGAAGGGCACCACACCCTGCGACTTGCCGTTCGTGCCCTTGATGTGCGAGCCCATCGCGCGGACGTTGGTCCAGTCGTTGCCGAGGCCGCCGGCGAACTTCGACAGGAGCGCGTTCTCCTTGATCGCCTCGTAGATGCCGTCCAGGTCGTCCGACACCGTCGTGAGGTAGCACGAGGAGAGCTGCGACCGATGCGTGCCCGAGTTGAAGAGCGTCGGCGTCGAGCTCATGAAGTCGAACGTCGAGAGCACGTTGTAGAACTCGATCGCGCGCGCCTCGCGCTCGACTTCGTTCAGCGCGAGGCCCATCGCGACGCGCATGAAGAAGCATTGGGGCAGCTCGAAGCGGCGCCCCGCGTTGGCGTGGACTGCATACTGGTCGACGAGAAAATAGCGGTCGTAGAGCGTCTGCAAGCCGAGATAGCCGAATTGCAGGTCGCGCTCCGGCCTGAGCGCCGCCCCGAGCGCCTGCATGTCGTACTGGAGCAGCGCCTCGTTGAGCAGTCCGATCTTGACGCCATGCCGGATGAAATGCGGGAAGTGCTCCGGATACTTGACCGCCATGTCCGCCTGCGTCGCTTCTTCGCCGAGCGCCTCGTGGCGAAGCGAGTCGAGAAGGAGGCGGGCCGTGACGAAGCTGTAGGCCGGGTCCTTCTCGATCAGCGTGCGCGCCGCAAGCACGACGCACTTGCGCACTTCCTCCATCGCGACACCGTTGTAGAGATCCTTGAGCGTCGCCTTGAGGATGCGCTCCGGCTCGGCCTCGGCCAGGCCCGCGCACGATTCCTTGACCAGCGCGCCGAGCCGGTCGAGGTCGAGCGGCTTCGACACGCCGTTCTCGACGACCGTGATGGTGGTGGGCTCGGGCTTGCCGCGCTTCTGGGCCTTCTCCTGTGCCCGTTCCTGCGCCCGGCGCTCGCGATAGAGAACGTAGGCGCGCGCCACCTCGTGCTCGCCGCCGCGCATCAGCGCGAGCTCGACCTGGTCCTGGATCTCCTCGATGTGAATCGCGCCGCCTTCGGGCTTGCGCTTCATCAGCGCGGCGACGACGACGTCGGTGATCTTCGCCACTTCGTCGCGGATGCGCG
>Ga0070670_100001542_pt1 | contig 18568 bp, 18 predicted proteins | sample KBSS63metaG_FD_64665 | JGI IMG/M metagenome (GOLD analysis project Ga0070670, IMG submission 64665) | Switchgrass rhizosphere microbial communities from Kellogg Biological Station, Michigan, USA - KBS S6-3 metaG | ecosystem: Host-associated > Plants > Roots > Rhizosphere > Soil ... | reverse complement strand
TGTTCATGTTGTCGTACGACGTGTGGAAGGCGCTGTGGTTCGACGCCCCCGGCGGCGGCAAGCAGTTCGGCCTCGGCCTTGGCACCATCGTCCTGGCCGTCAACGTGGTGCTGTTGTCGTCGTACACCCTGGGCTGCCACTCGATCCGGCACCTGTCGGGCGGCGTGAAGGACGAGATTTCGAAGTCGCCGGTGCGGCAGGCCTGCTACAACTGCTCGAGCGCGCTCAACTACAAGCACCAGCTGTTCGCCTACAGCAGCCTGTTCTCCGTGGCCTTCTGCGACGTCTACGTGCGTCTGTGCTCGATGGGGATCTGGTCGGACTGGAGGATCCTCTGATGTCGGCGCACGCCACCTATACCTACGACGTGCTGATCATCGGTGCCGGCGGCGCCGGGCTGCGCGCGGCCATCGAGGCGGCCAATGCCGGCGTTTCGGTCGGCCTGATCTGCAAGTCGCTGCTGGGGAAGGCGCACACCGTGATGGCCGAGGGCGGCATGGCTGCCGCGATGGCCAACAACGACGACCGTGACAGCTGGAGGGTGCATTTCGCCGACACCATGCGCGGCGGCCAGTACGTGAACAACTGGCGCATGGCGGAAATCCACGCCAAGGAAGCGCCGGACCGCGTGCGCGAGCTGGAAGCCTGGGGCGCGGTGTTCGACCGCACGGCCGACGGCCGCATCAACCAGCGCAACTTCGGCGGCCACCGCTATCCGCGGCTGGCACACGTGGGCGACCGCACCGGGCTCGAGCTGATCCGCACGCTGCAGGATCACGCCATCCACAGCGGGATGACCGTGCACATGGAGCACACCGTCATCGAGCTGATTCTCGATGGCGGGCGCGCGGCGGGCTGCGTGGCCTACGACCGCGAGCGCGGACGCTTCCACGTGTTCAACGCCAAGGCGGTGGTGCTGGCCACGGGCGGCGTCGGCCGCGCCTACAAGATCACCAGTAACAGCTGGGAGGGCACCGGCGACGGGCACGCGCTGGCCTATCGGGCCGGCGCCGAGCTCATCGACATGGAGTTCATCCAGTTCCACCCGACGGGCATGGTGTGGCCGCCGAGCGTGCGCGGCATCCTGGTGACCGAGGGCGTGCGAGGCGAAGGCGGTGTGCTGAAGAACAGCGAAGGGCGCCGCTTCATGTTCGACGACATCCCGGACAACTACAAGCCGCAGACGGCGGCCGACGCCGAAGAGGGGTGGCGCTACACCCAGAACGACAAGAGTGCGCGGCGTCCGCCGGAACTGCTCACGCGCGACCACGTGGCCCGCTGCATCAATCGCGAGGTGAAGGCGGGGCGCGGGTCTCCGCACGGCGGCGTGTTCCTCGACATCGCCTGGATCAAGGAAAAGATCAGCGACTCCGAGGGCCACATCAAGCGCAAGCTCCCCAGCATGTACCACCAGTTCAAGGAGCTCGCGGACCTCGACATCACCAAGGAGCCGATGGAAGTCGGCCCGACGACGCACTACATCATGGGCGGCATCCGCGTCGATGCCGACAGCCAGATGTCCACCATCCCCGGCCTCTACGCAGCGGGCGAGTGCGCGTCGGGCATCAACGGCGCCAACCGCCTGGGCGGCAACTCGCTGTCGGACCTGATCGTGTTCGGCAAGCGCGCCGGCGAGTACGCGGCGGAGTTCGCCCGGAAGCAGGGCGCGACGCGGGTGGACGACGGCGCCGTCAGCCAGGCGATTCAGGCGTCGCTGGCGCCGTTTGAACGCGGCACCGGCGGCGAGAACCCCTACAAGGTGCAGGCGGACCTGCAGGAGTCGATGCAGGCGCTCGTCGGCATCGTGCGCCTTGAAGGCGAGATGAAGGACGCGCTCACTCGCATTGCCGGATTCAACGAGCGCGCGGCGCGCGTGGGTGTGGACGGCCACCGCGAGTACCACTCCGGCTGGCACACGGCGCTCGACCTGCGCAACCTGCTGGCGGTGTCGGAAGCCATCGCGCGATCCGCCATCGAGCGGAAAGAGAGCCGCGGCGGTCACTTCCGCGAGGACCATCCCGACAAGGTCGCCGAATACTCCACCATCAACATGATGGTGAAGCAGGTGGCGGGCGGCGGCATGCAGCTGTCGCGGATCCCGATCCCGCCGATTCCCGATCACCTCAAGCAAGTCATCGAGGAGCAGAAGTCGTAATGGCGCACGCAACCTTCAAGATCTGGCGCACGCACTCCGACGGCGACGGCACGTTCCAGACGTTCGACACCGAGGTGACGGATGGCATGGTCGTCCTCGACGTCGTGCACAAGATCCAGGCCGAGCAGGCGCCCGATCTCGCGGTGCGGTGGAACTGCAAGGCGGGCAAGTGCGGCTCCTGTTCCGCGGAGATCAACGGCAAGCCGCGCCTGATGTGCATGACGCGCCTGAGCCAGGTGAACCTGCACGAGCCGGTCACGGTGGAACCGATGCGCGCGTTCCCGCCCATCAAGGATCTCGTCACCGACGTGTCGTGGAACTTCCGGGTGAAGAAGGGCATCACCAAGTTCACCCCGCGGCCGGCCGACGCGCCGGACGGCACCTGGCGGATGGCGCAGAAGGACGTGGACCGCGTGCAGGAGTTCCGGAAGTGCATCGAGTGCTTCCTGTGCCAGGACGTGTGCCACGTGCTGCGTGATCACGGTAAGCACGAGGAGTTCATCGGGCCGCGCTTCTTCGTCTACGCCGCGAACCTGGAGATGAACCCGATCGACACCGCGGATCGGATCCCCGAGCTCAAGGACCAGCACAACATCGGCTACTGCAACATCACCAAGTGCTGCACCAAGGTGTGCCCGGAGCACATCCACATCACCGACAACGCCATCATCCCGCTCAAAGAGCGCGTGGTCGACCGCTTCTACGACCCGGTCAGCCGGTTGTTACGGATGGTCACGGGCAAATAGCGGGTAAGGTGGCGAGGGCTCGGCGACGGAGAGGTAGAGGGCGGTCTTCAGACCGCCCTTTTCTTTTTCCGCTACGCTACGCCCGTGCGTGGCTCGAGCACCACGCCAGGCAGGCCTGAAGGCCTGCAACTACGAACGAGGAGACCGATGAACCACGCCTACACCACGACCACCTTCGACGTGCCCGGCCATCGCACGGTGTCCACGCTCGGCGTCGTCCGCGGCATCACCGTGCGGTCGCGCTCGATCGTCGGCTCCTTCGTGGGCGGCCTGCAGACGATCGTCGGCGGCAACATCACCATCTACACCGAGCTCTGCGAGCGTGCGCGGAAGGATGCGTTCTACCTGATGGTGCAGCATGCCGAGGCGCTTGGCGCCAACGCCATCGTGGGCGTGCGATACGACGCCAACGAGATCATGGCCGGCGTCACCGAAGTGCTCTGCTACGGCACCGCAGTGGTAATCGAGCCGGCGGCGTAGAGATGGCCCGGAAGGCCCCAGCCACCGACGTGGCCCACGCGTATCTCGCCACCCTGCCGCCCGAGGCTCGCACCGCGGTAGAGCGCCTGCGTGCGTTGATCCGGGCCGCCGCGCCCCCTGCGGTCGAGAGCCGCAGTTACGGCATTCTCGGCTACAAAGTCGGCGGCTGCGCGTTCGTGTATTGCGGCGGCTTCAAGCAGCACGTGGCCCTGTACCCGGTGACACCGGCGATGCGGCGCCAGCACGCCGACGCCATCGCGCCGTTCCACGTGTCGAAGGGCACCCTGCGATTCCCGCTCGGGAAACCGCTGCCGGTCCCCCTGATCAAGCGGCTGCTGAACACCCGCCTCAAGGAAATGCAGGCCGCCCGTACGGATTCGAGATAGCGAACGTTTCAGCAAAACGAGGTGCAGATGATCCGCCGCCCGCCCGCGTTGGCGCTCTTCGTCGTCCTGTTGTCGATCGCCGCCGCCCGACCCGCCGGTGCTGCCGACACCTGGACGCAGGTGACCAGCCCGAATTTCACGGTCGTCTCCAACGCCGGCGACAAGCGCGCCCGCGAGGTGGCTTGGCAGTTCGAGCAGATTCGCGCCGCCATGACGGCTATCTGGCCGTGGATGCGCGGAGAGCTCGACCGGCCCGTCATGGTGGTGGCCGCCAAGGACGAGAACACCATGAAGCTGCTCGCCCCCCAGTATTGGGAGAAGGGCGCGAAGATTCACCCGGACAGCGTCTTCGTCACCGGTCCCGATCGTCATTTCGTCGCGCTCCGGGCCGACGCCCGGGCCGAGGACACGAATGCCGTCAACCCGTACTACGCCTCGTACTGGTCCTACGCCGCGCTCCTGCTCGACGCGTCGTTCGATCGGGACCTGCCGCTATGGTTGCGCGATGGTCTCGCCGGGGTCCTGAGCAACACCATCGTGCGGGAGAACGAGATCCGGTTCGGCATGGCTCCTCCGTGGTATGTCCAGACGCTCTCCACCCAGTCGCGCCTCCGTCTGCCGCAGCTCTTCGCCACCGACCGCAACGCCGACTACTATCGCTCCGCCGCGACGCGTGAACTGTTCGACGCCCAGACCTGGGGATTGCTGCACTACCTGCTGTTCGATCCGGTCATGGGGAAATCGGGCAAGCTGGATGCAGTGATCCAGGCCGTCGCCAGCGGCACGCCGTCCACCGACGCCATGCGCCAGGCCTATGGTGATTTCGAGCCGCTCGAGGGCGCCTACATGCTGCACGTCCGCAAGGAGCTGATGCCCTACAGCCGGCTGAAGACCGAAACCAAGGTCACCGTGAGCTCGTTCGCGAGCCGCGCGCTATCCGAAGCGGACGCCGCCAATACGCGCGCCGCGCTGCACGCGGTGATGGGTCGTCCGGGCGAAGCGAAGGCGCTGATTGCCGAGGCACGCAAGAATGGTGATGCGGCGGCCGGGTACGAAGTGGAGGCGATGCTCGCCGAGCGCGACGGTAATGCGGCGGCCCACAAGGCGGCGCTCGCCAGGGCCGAGCAGCTCGGGACCACGAACTTCTACGCGCTGTACCGACTGGCGCTGCTGGAGATGCCGCAGAACGATGACGCCGCGGCGAACGCAGTCGCCGAGGCGCGGTTGCGGAAGGCCGTCGAGCTCAACCCGCTGCATCCGGCGGCGCACGCGTCGCTGGCCAGCGTGCTCGCATCGGGGCCGGCGGAGAAGCGCGCCCAGGCCATTCCGATTGCGCAGAAAGCGGTCACGCTCGCGCCCCGCGACTGGTTCACGCGTTCCGCGCTGGCGCGCTCGTTATGGAACGTGGGGGAGCGCGATGCCGCGCTCGCGCAGGCACGTCTGGCGGTGTCGCTTGCGCAAACCGACGCGCAGCGCGGTCAGGCGCAGCAGCTGCTCGACTTCTTCGTCAAGAACGCGGCCTCGGCGCCGCGCTAGCGGTTTCGGTCATCGCGCCGCAGGCACGGTGGGGCACGGGTCGTCGGGCAGCGCTGGGCCGCCGCGCCGCAGCACGGCGAGCATCACCGGGTCGTGCAGGCGCTCGGCGAGGCAGTCGGCGTCTCGCCCGTCGACGTGCTGAATCGTCGCACCGGCGCCGAGCAGCATCAGGATCGCGTGCTCGTCGCGCATCGCGACCGCCCACCACAGCGGGGACACGAAACGGCCGACGCCCGCGGTGAGGGTGGGATGGCTGACGACGATCAGCTCGTCCGGGTGCCGGCGCGTCTCGCGCAGCAGCGCGTAGGCGCGCGCGACGTCATGCTGCGCGATCGCATCGCCGAGAGTAAAGGCTTTCGGCCGCCCGAACCACGGCGAACGGGGCCGCGCGACACGTCCGCCCTCGAGGGCCAGCACCAGGCCGGCGGCGAGCACGCCCGGCACGAGCAGCCAGCCGCCGACGGAGCGCACTCGCGCGGCGGTCATGGTGCCTGGACGTTGGCCGGGCTGAACACGCCCATGATCGGCCGCGGGTAGTTGGTGGGGAGCGGCGCCGACTCCGCGGTGCCTTGCGCCCGCAGGCTGTCGAGGATCGAGAGGTAGACCGGCCGATCGGCGAAATCGCGCGTCCGCTGCGCCAGGCTCGTCAGCCACTCCATCTGGTTCCGGGCCGCCGTCACCCGCACGGCTTCGACAGTTCCGACGGCGCGTATGTGCCACAGGCTGGCGAGCAGAACGAGGCCGGCCGCGGCCGCCTCGAATCGCCAGCGAGGCAGCTCCGTCACGCGACGGGCGGCAGCGCGCAGAGCATGGAACGCGGCCAGGGCGTAGAACGGCACCGCCATGCCGCCGAGACGGTCGCGGGAGTAGTTGAAGCTGAGGGCGCCACAGGCGGCCAGCACCAGCACGAGCGCCACGACCGTGCGGGCTTCGTCGGTCCAGCCGCTCCGGCGCGCATGCACGAGTTCGCCGGTGGCCCACCACGCGAGGAGCGTGGTGAGGCCGATCGACGCGGCCAGGTGAATGTACTGCCACCATTCGGCGGTGCCATCGCCGATTGCTCGGACGATGCTGAACACGCCCGCCGACGGCTCCGAGAACAGCACGTTTCCAATCGTCGCCAGTCCGGAATATGCGTAGACCAGGTAGGGGAAGGTGCCAAAGCGCGCCGTGGCCTCGCTGGTGCTGACCTCGCGGAAGCCCAGTCCGATGGCCTGCTCGAACGTCGCCATCCGCGGGTGCCAGGCGAATCGCAGCGCGACGTACGCCAACGCGAGGACCACGAGGATCACCGCCTGTGTCCGCGTCGCGCTCGGCGCCCTCGTTACCCACGCGGCCACGACCAGCGCCACGATCGCCAGCCCTTGTTCCTTGAATCCGACCGCGGCGACCGTCAGGGCGACGACCGCGGCCGTGTGCCACCGCCGCGGCGGAGACACCAGCAGGTGCCACGCCGCCAGCGCCAGCGGCATGCCGACCGTGGTGTAGCTCAACGGTATTTCGAGGTTGTCGCGCAGCCCCGGGCTGCCGAGGAGGACCGCCGTGGCGCCCGCGGCCGCCGCGGCGTCGACCAGCGTGCGTGGGCGCACGTGCAGCAGGAACAGCCCGGCCAACGCCACCACTGGAGCAATCTGGAGCACGCGGATGGCCGCCACGCGCGCCTCGATCGACACATCGGCATTCCAGATCGTCGAGAGCACGATGTGAAAGAACGGCCGGTAGTAGGCGGTGTCCGGGACCAGGAAGGCCAGTCGCGGTTTACGGGTGACGTCCTCGAGCAGCGCGACGGCTTCGCTCACCGGCAGCGGCGTGCGCCACAAGATCGCGGCGATGGCCCCGAGAACCGGTGCCACGACCACTACGGCAACGATCAGCCACCAGCCGCGATCGCCGCCGCGTTCGCGGCCGCCATTCAGGTGACGAGTCGTGGCGCGCATCGGCGCAGTGGGGTCAGGAGTGAGCGCGCTGGAACGCGTCGGCCTGTTCGTGCGCGTGGTACGAGGATCGCACGAGCGGACCGGACTCGACGTGCACGAAGCCGCGAGCCAGCGCCTCTTGCTTGAGGTCGCCGAACTCGTCGGGGTGGTAGTAGCGCTTCATCGGCGCGTGGGTCGCCGAAGGCCGCAGGTACTGCCCGATGGTGAGGATCGACACACCCACCCGCCGCAGGTCGTCGAGCACCGACAGAATCTCGTCGCGCTCTTCGCCCAGTCCGACCATCAGCCCGGTTTTGGTGGCGATGTCTTGCCGGTAGGTGCGCGACCGGTCGAGCAGTTCCAGAGTGCGCGCGTAACGGCCGCCCGAGCGGGCCATGCGATAGAGCCGCGGGACCGTTTCGACGTTGTGGTTCAGCACGTCGGGGCCCGCGTCGAGCACGGTGCGCAGCGACGACTCGATGCCCTGGAAGTCCGGAATCAGCACTTCGATGCGGCAGCCGGGAACGCGCTCGCGGGTGAGCCGGATGGTGTCGGCGAAGATCGACGCTCCGCCGTCCTTGAGGTCGTCACGATCCACCGACGTGATGACCGCGAACTTCAGCCCCATGCGCGCCACCGCCTCGGCCACCCGGGCGGGTTCGGCGGTGTCGAGCTCGTTGGGGCGGCCATGCGCGACCGCGCAGTAGGCGCAGGCGCGGGTGCAGACGTCGCCCAGGATCATGAAGGTGGCGGTGCCGTGGTGCCAGCACTCGCCGATGTTGGGGCAGCGCGCGTCCTCGCAGACCGTGTTGAGTTTCAGCTCCTGCATGATCCCCTTCAGGCGCACGAAGTTCTGTGAGCCGGGGGCTCTGACCTTCAACCATTCGGGTTTGGGTTCGCGGGGACCGATGAACTGGACGGGGGCGTCGACGGGCATTTCCTCTTCAAGTGTACTGGACCGCTACAATCGGAGCCAATGTCCCCCCTGGCCATCACTTGGTTCGGCCACTCCACCTTCCTGATCCGCACGCCTGGTGGTAAACGCCTGCTGTTCGACCCGTGGTTGAAGGGCAATCCTGCCTGTCCCGACGCGCTGAAGAAGCCGCCCCAGGCCGACGCCATCCTGGTGTCGCACGGCCACGGCGACCACCTGGACGACGTGGTGGCCTGCGCGCGCGAGAGCGGCGCGCCGGTGGTGGCCATCTACGAGCTGTGCGACTGGCTGGGGCGGAAGGGGCTGCAGCGGCTCGAGCCGATGAACCGGGGCGGCTCGATCGAGGTGGCCGGCGTGCGGGTGACGATGACCGACGCGCGTCACAGCAGCGGCTACGTCGACAACGGCCAGATGGTCTATCTGGGCGAGGCCGCCGGCTTCGTGGTCGGCCTCGAGGACGCGCGATCGGTCTACTTCGCCGGCGACACGAGCTTGTTCGGCGACATGCGCCTGATCGGCGAGATCCATCGTCCTGCCATCGCGTTCCTCCCGATTGGCGATCGCTTCACGATGGGCCCCGCCGACGCTGCGCGCGCCTGCGCGATGCTTGGGGTGCGGCAGGTGGTGCCGATGCACTGGGGCACCTTTCCGATACTCACCGGGACGCCGGCCGAGCTGAAGTCGCTCGTGCCGGCGGGAGTCGACGTGCTGGAGCTGAAGCCGGGAGAAACGGCCGAGTAGCCCTACTGAATTCTGATCGTGCCCTGAAGGCTCGTGTTGCTCGGCTGATTGTGATCGTGGAAGCCGCACGTGCGCGCGGTGGTCAGGTTCAGCGAGATGCCCTGGGCGCCGGCCGCGATGAACCCGACGTTGAGCGCCGGGCAGTCGGTGTGCTCGGGGTGTGGGTTCGAGTTCATGTCGTGCGGCTGCGAGTCGTTGTTGACGAAGGTGACGCGTGAGCCGACCGCCACGGTGATGTCCTTCGGCGAGACGCCGCTCGCCGTGATCGTGATCGTGGTGGTGTTGGTCGAGCCCCCGCCCCCGCTGTTGTTGCCGCCAGACGAGGACGGTCCGGTGGAACTGCCACCGCACCCGGCCGCCAGGCACGCGGCGGCCAACGCCGCGGCCGCGATCGAAGTCGTCTTGGTCATGGTCCCTGCCCTCAGAAGAACTTTCGCGAGATGTTGAAGCCCATATACCAGTTGTCCTTGGCCGTCCCGCCGCGCGCCAGCTGTCCCATCGTCGTGCCGAAGCCGTCGGAGAAATTCAGCTGGAACGTGTGGCCGCCGACCACTTTCTCGATGCCGAACGTGCCGTGGTTGACGCCCGGCGTGTTGCCCGAGCGCGGGATGAACTCGCCCACGACGTAGACGGTCGGCCGCACGCGCACGCGGGCCCCCAGGCCCACCATGAACGTGTCGTTGTCGTCCACCAGCTCCGAGGGGAGCAGGTTGGAGTTGTTCACGTACATCGGCTCCACGTAGACGGCGCCGTGGCGGCCGAGCTCGCGCGAGAGCGCCACGCCGATCATCGGCGTGTAGCTGTCCTTGAAGTTGTTGGTGCCGTCGATCGAGGCGATCACGCCGAGTCCCACGCCGTGATCGGCCTGCTGGAGCAGGCTGTACTGCGTGAAGAACTCGATCGTCCGGTCGCTGGTACGGTTGATCCCCACCTGCAGCCCGCGCATGAGACCGAAGCGGTACTCGAGCCCGATCTGCGCGCCCGAGTCGAGGCCGAAGAGGTCAGAGGCCAGATCGCCGAAATTGCCCTGTCCGAGCGGCCGCCCGAATCGGTGGGTGACGCGGAAGGCGCTCTTGAACTTCGGCAGCCGCAGTGTGGTTGGGAGATTCACCACCACGAAATCGGGCTGCGAGCGGTTGAAGTCCCGGTCGGGGTCGTCGTCCTTGGCGGCCGGCGCGGCCGGCGCGGCCTGCGCGAGCGCCAGGTGCGGCGCCAGAACGGAGAGGGCCGTCAGCAGCCCCAGCGTACGAAACACGGTCATTCCACTACTCCTACGCCCGCCCGAAGGGCGGGCAATGAAATACGGGCCGACAACGAGCCCTGCGGAGCCTTGCTAGTTGTTGGCGGCGCCTTCGGCGATCCAGCGGCGGATGACGAGCATCTGCCCGCTCGTCAGGAACGGACCTCCGCCACGTGGCATGCGCTCGCCCACGATATTGGGCCCACCTTCGAGCTTGTGCACCATGTAGCTGTTGTCGGGGTCGCCCGGCGCCACTCGAAGCAGGTTCGGCTTCTCGAAGCTGCGGGCGTTGACCAGCGCAGCATACGCGTTGGCGCCAGTGTAGTTGCCCGGCACGAACGGATTGCCATTGTGGCACGTGATGCACGCAGGACGGCCCGACGAGTCCGCCGTGTTGAGGATTTCCTGCTGGATGCTGCTGAAGGTCGGCTCGAGATTTGGCGTGGGGCCGGTGAGATCGGACAGAGCTTCGTCGCAGGCCGCGGTTCCCGCAAACACGGCGGCAGCAACGAGAAGGCTCAGGACACGGAAGCGCATCGACTCTCCTTTGATCGGACTAGTTCTGCGGAGCAGGGGGATCGGACGGCGCCGGGGCAGGCGGCGCCCCGTCGCCGGCGACCACCACGAGCACGCCCTTCATGTCGTCATGGCCGTCGCCGCAGTATTCGGAACAGAGGAACGGGAAGCGGCCGGCTTCGTCGGCGGTGAACTCCACCGTGACCGCTTTGTTCCCGCGCGGGATCTCCTTTGCGATCTTGAACTTCTTCAGCTCGATGCCGTGCAGGCCGTCGGCCGTGCGCAACACCAGGCGGACCCGCTCGCCCACCGTCACCTGGATCTCGGAGGGCTCCCAGGCGAACCGTCTGGCCACTACCTCGATGACACGCGGTTGGTCGGCACGCATCGCCGCCAGGGCGGCGCGCGGGGCCGCCGGCGTGGCGGGGACGGCCACCAGACACACGACTGCGACGGCAGTCACAAGCGGCAGGTGATGACTCATTCGGGAGACTCTATAGGTGTCCGGGAGCAGGCGCAGCTTCTGGCTGCAAGGCAAATGCCGGTTGTGATCGGGAGCCGACCGCCAGCGCCTCCCGCGATTCCGTCATTGTTCCGCCGCGGCCTAGCCCGGCCGGCTTACTTCGCCGGTAAGCGCTCACGCGACCGGAAAGCGCGAGACAGGTGGGCGGCTTAGTCGATCCGGTACTTCGCCAGGTAATAGCTCAGTGCGCGCTGGCTGATGCCCATGAGCTCGGCCGCCTCTTTTTTCACGCCGCCGGACTGCTGCAGCGCGCGGCGGATCGTCTCGCGCTCCACCCACTCGATGTTCTGGTGGAGGCGCGGCGAGGGGAGTCCCGACGACGGCGAGGACGTGGCGCCGAGCAGCGAGATCGATGACGCGGTCACGATGGGGCCGGTCGCGAGCACCACCGCGCGCTCGATGGTGTTCTCGAGCTCGCGGACGTTGCCCGGCCAGTTGTAGGCGCGGAGCGCGTCCACCACGTCCGGCTCTATCCGCTCGATGCGTTTCCCGGTGCGCTGGCAGTGCTTCTCGATGAAGTGCTCGATCAGCACGGGAATGTCGTCGGGCCGCTCCCGGAGCGGCGGCAGCACGAGCGGGATCACGTTGAGGCGGTAGTAGAGATCCTCCTGGAACTTGCCCTCGGCGACGAGCTGCTTCAGATCGCGATTGGTGGCGGCAATCACCCGCACGTCCACTTTCTGCGTGCGCTCGGCGCCGAGCGGCTCGAACTCGCGCTCCTGCAGCACGCGCAGCAGCTTCGACTGGATGGTGCCGGTCATGGTGCCGATTTCGTCGAGGAAGATCGAGCCCCCATCGGCGAGCGCGAACTTGCCGCGCTTGGTCATGGTGGCGCCGGTGAACGCGCCGCGGACGTGACCGAAGAGCTCCGATTCCAGCAGCGTCTCGGGAATTGCCGCGCAGTTCACCTTGATGAGCGGCATGTCGCGCTGCGCCGAGCGGTGGTGGATGAGGCGCGCCACCATCTCCTTGCCGGTGCCGGTCTCGCCGGTGACCAGCACGGTGCTCTTGGTCTCGGCCACCAGACTGCAGCGCTGCAGCACGTCCTGCATCGGTCGGCTGCGTCCAACGATGCCGTAGTGATTGAACTCGGCGTCGCGCTCGCTGATCAGGTACTGCTTCTGGGTCTGCAGGCGGTGGCTCTTCACCGAGCGCCGCGCCAGCGCCAGCAGTTCGTCCACCTCGAACGGCTTCTCGAGGAAATCCTCGACGCCCATCTTGAAAGCATCGCGGACGATCTGCGTGGAGCCGTGCGCGGTCATGAGCACCATCTGCGGGCGCTCGCTGTCGGTCATCGTGGACGCCAGCTCGCGCACGAGCTCGAGGCCCGTCATGCCCTGCATCACGTTGTCGATGACGGCGAGGTCGAAGTGGCGCTCGGTGAGATGCCGCTGCGCATCGCGGGCGCTGCCCGCTTCAGTGACGTCGTGCCCCTCGTCCCGCAGCGCCCGGCCGAGCCGCTTGAGGATCTTCTCTTCGTCGTCGACGAGAAGAATCGTCCCCCGGACCGCGCTCATGCCGTTGTGCCGGCGCGTGCCGGCAGCTCGATTCGCACGGTGGTGCCCTCGGTCTGGCGGCTGGTCACCGCGATGGTGCCACCAAGCCCTTCGACGATGTTCTTGGCGATCGGGAGCCCGAGGCCGGTGCCCGAACGGCGGGTCGTGTAGTACGGGTCGAACACGTGTGGCAGATCCTCGGGGGAAATTCCCGCCCCGCGATCGGCCACCGAGATGACGACGCGCGAGTCGTGCTGTTCGGTGCGCAGGATGACGGCCGGCTCGTCGAGAACCGTGACCCCGCCTCGCGTCCGATCGGCGGCCACCGCCTGTACGGCTTGCCGCGCGTTGGCCAGGAGGTTGACCAGCACGGTTCGCAGCCGCTCGGCGTCGGTGACGAACGGCGGGATGTCCGGGGCCAGATCGAGGCGGACGTCGTCGGGAGCCTCGCCGGCCCAGGCGGCGGTGACCGACGCGCGGCACACGTCGTTGACGCTCGTCTCGGCGAAGTCGAAGCGGATCGGCTTGGCGAAGTCCAGCACCTCGGTGACGATGCGGTTGATCCGCTGCGTCTCCTCGTCGATGTCCGCGACCGCCTCGCGCACGTCGCGCGCCGACACGCGCTCGCCCCGCAGCGACGACAGCGACGCGCGGATGATCATCAGCGGATTGCGCACTTCGTGGGCGATCACGGTGGACAGCCTCCCGAGCGACGACAGCCGCTCGCGCTGCGCCGCCTCGCGCTGGAAGCGGGCGATCGATTCGGTGAGCGTGTTGAACGTGGACCCGAGCAGCCGCGCGTCCTCGTCGTCCCAGGCGCGGCTCTGTACGGTGACCTTGCGCGTGAGGTCGCCGGTGGCCGCCACGTCGCGCATGGCGTCGGTGACGGCGGCGAGCGGGCGCGTCATCGTGCGCGCGACGGCGTAGCTCAGAACGGTGGCGAGGAGCAGGGTCACGATCAGGGCGCCGCCGAGACCGGCGCGCAGCGTGCTCAGGTAGCGGAGCCGTTCGGTGCGCGAGCGCAGGATGAGCGTGGTCGGCCCGTTCGGGTCGGCCGCCGTTCCGGCGCGTGCGAACGGCCGCGACACCATCACGTATTCCTCGCCGCGCAGCGACACCGGGGTGACGCCGCGCGTGGTGGTGAGCGCGTCGAGACCGCTGCGCGTCTCGCGCGGCAGCGATGACGCGAGCACGTGTCCGCCGGCCGCGAACGCGATCTCGGTGCCGGTGACCGCCTTGAACTGCACGGCCCGCCGGTCGTCGAGGAAGAAACCCACGATCAGGCGGCCGATGACGTTGGTTGGATCGCCCCCTTCGATGATCGGGACGCTGACCACCTGCAGGAGTCCGCGTTCGTGAGGCATCGAGGTGGCGCCTTCCTGGGAGCTTCCGGCGGCGGCCCGCATCAGCGCCTCGGTCTCGACGCCCGAGCGGGCCAGTACCTTGCCGCTGGGGCTGAGGATGACCAGCGCGTCGGCGTCGATCTGATCCCGGTATTCGTCGGCCAGCGGCTGCACCGTGGGTGCGTCTTTGGTGGACACCGCGCCAATGAGCTTTGGCAGGTCGGCAATGAGGCGCGTGAGGGTCGTGAAGGTCTCGGTAAAGGCCGCCCGGCGCTGATCGACCAGCGTGCCGGCCTCCGACAGGTCGCGCCGCAGCTCGGCCTCCACTTCGCCGGTCACCTGGGCGTTGACGAACGCGAAGATGAAGCCGAGCGATACCGTGGCCAGCAGCGTGCAGGCCAGGAAGATCCGGTTCGAAAGCGATGACGACAGGCGCATCGGTCGAGGCCCCGATTATGCCTTACCCGCCCGGGGCGACCCCGGGCCGTGCCGAAACGGCACACCGGAAGCCCCGGGGGGCCAGGGTATACTTCCCGGCGGACGCGCGAGCCGCGAGGAAAGGCCCCGAGGAGTAGCAAGTGGCGTACATCATCTGTGAACCCTGCGTCGGCACCAAGGACACCGCATGTGTCGACGTCTGTCCGGTCGATTGCATCCACCCGCGCAAGGACGAACCCGAGTTCCAGACCGCGGAGATGCTCTATATCCATCCCGATGAGTGCATCGACTGTGGCGCGTGTGTTCCCGCCTGTCCCGTGGAGGCGATCTTCGCTCTCGACGAGACACCGGAAAAATGGAAGAGCTTCATCCCGGTAAACTCCCAGTACTTCCAGAAGTAACGAGGCGTAACGGGAGCACCTTCCGGCAGCTACGTTCCAAGGCTGACAAGCCGCTTGCAGGGGGCGGCGGGTCACGTTACCCGAGTCTGAAGGGTTGGGGCCATGCCCATGACACGTCGACACGCGGGATTCGTGTTCTCGATTGCCGCCCTCTGCACCCTGGCGCTGAGCGCCGATGAGCGCTCGTCGAGCGGCGACGCCGATCTCCAGTTCCAGCTCGCGAACCAGCTGTTCGAAGAAAACCGGCTTCAGGAAGCGCTGAAGGCCTTCGACCGCGCCACGCTGACCGACGACCTCGGCTTGGCCGCGCAGGCACGCAAGGGCAAGATCCGGACGTCGCTCAAGGTGGCCGAATTCGGCATCGCGCGGCAGGAGGCCGAGAAGCTGGTCGCCGCGCCCGGCGCCGACGCCGAGGCGCAGTCGCTGCTCGGCGACGCGCTGTGGTCGAACGGCCTCTTCGACGAAGCCGACCGCGCCTACGACCGTGCGCTGGCAGTGGCCCCCGAGTCGCCGCGTGCGCGCTTCGGCCGCGCCAAGTCGCTGGCCACCCGCAGCAAGCTGCAGGAAGCGCTGAGCCAGGCCTTGGCCGCCTCCGCGGCCGCTCCGCGCGACGGCGAGATCCACGCCGCCATCGGCGATATCTACGAACGGCTCAATCGCTACGACGAAGCCGTCATCGCCTATTCCAACTACATCAACCTGCTGCCCAACAAGGACCGCAGCGACAAGGCGGCGTGGGCGCGGGCGCAGGTGGAGTTCCTTCAGGCCTTCGCAGGCATCACGCCGGCGGAGATCGACGCCGAGGATCTGGCGAGCCTCCACACGCTGCCGTTCAAGCTGGTCAAGGACAAGATCGTGGTGCAGGCGCGCGTCAACGGCGGCCGCCTGCAGGATTTCATCCTCGATACGGGATCCGAGGACACGGTGCTGTCGCGCGAGACGGCGCAGCGCGAGCGCGTGCGGCCGATCACCTACACGCTCAGCGCCGGGGTTGGCGAGGTGGGGCTCCGGGGGCTGCAGCTCGCGCGCGTCAAGTCGCTTGAATTCGGCACGCTTCAGGTCCGCAATCTGCCGGTACTGATCAAGAACCCGGCGCTCCGCGGCATTCCGAAGCGCGAGGGTGAGAGCTTCTCCCCGCTGTCGCTCGGGATGTCGATGACGATCGACTACAAGCAGCAGCTGCTGACCATCGGGCGCAAGCTGACGACGACCGGCACCCCGATGACCAGGCTGCCGATGCGGGTGTCGCGCCTGGCCATGGTGCGCGGCGTGCTCAACTCGAACTACCCGGCCTACTTCGTGGTGGACACCGGCGGCGAGGTGATCTCGATCAGCTCGGACACGGCGAGCGCGCTGCCCGCCAACAGCTTCCGGCGTATTCCGCTGAAGGTGTGGGGCACGTCGGGGTGGGACCGCGACGCGTTCCTGCTGCCCGGCAACGACCTCGACTTCGACCACATCGAGTACCGGAACTTCCCGCTGGTGGTGCTCAACCTGCGCGCGCCGAGCGTGCTGCTCGGGTTCCAGCTCGGTGGCATCGTGGGCCACAAGTTCCTGTCGAACTACCGCGTGTCGATGGACCTGGAACAGAGCGAGCTCAGGCTCGAGAAGAACTGACAGCCCAACGCCGGCGGCGCAGGGCCAGCATCATCAACACGACGACCGCGGTGTTGGCGGCGAGCAGGGCGAATCGCAACGCGCTCGTTCTTCGTACCAGCTCGTACAACTCGAACGGCAGGTAGATGGCGGCGCTGCTCGCCGCAAGCACTTCGGCCCACGCCCGGCGGTGCCAGAGCCCGTACGCTTCGGCGAAGTGAATCGCGACATATCCGACCGCCGCCGACGCGAGCAGCAGCAGCCTCATGTCCTGGAGGTGCGCCGCCGCAGAAAGGAAGATGCTCGGGTATTTCGCCGCTGGGTCGAGGTGGGCGTGCTCGACCAGCCGCATGGCAATGGCGTGGACGTCCTTGTGGACGAGCGTCAGGCCGCTCGCTACGGCGAGCACGAGAACGCCTTTGATACCTTCGTACACCGCGACGGCGCGAACGCCGGTGTCGATGCCCGGCGTCAGGCCGCCGTGCTCCTCAACGGCCTGGGCCATCGTCCGACGATCGTCGAGCCCGGTAGATCATGAGTGCCATTAGAACGCAAAAGGCCGGCGGGGTTACCGCCGGCCCTAGCGAAGGCCAAAGGCCAAAGGCCTAAGGCCAACGGTGGATTGGCTCAGAAGTCGTATCCAATCCAGAACGTGACCTTCGGCTTGCGGAACTCGGTGCTGCCGCCGTATGCCGCAAACAGCTGGTCCTCCCAGTCCTTGTTGAGCAGCGTCTTCCACGACCAGTCGATGTGGACGGGAAAGCCGAGCGCGAAGGTCTCGAGGCCGATACCGTAGGACGCGCGCGCGTCCACCAGGCGCAGGCCGCTCACCGTCGTCGGGGGGCCGTAAATCGGCTCCTGCGTCAACAGCGTGGTCTGCTTGTAGCCGATGATCGGCGTGTACTGCTCGGTCTTGTTCGACCACCACTTGAACGGCTGCCCCTCGAAGTGGCCGCCGCCCATGTTGGCGAAGAAGACGCCGCGGATGCCGCCGAGCACGCCGAGCGGTGTCAGCATCGCTTCGATCAGCGGGAAGCGCAGCTCGGCGTTGAGGAACGCCGACTGGCTGCCCACGAACTGCAGGTACTCGTAGCCGCGCATCTCGGAGTTGCCGCCGAAGTAGAGGAAGTCCGGCGCGCCGCCCCAGCTCTTGAAGCCGCGCGCGCGCAGCGCCAGCAGGCCGCTGGCGCCGATGCGCTGGTAGAAGCGGGCGTCGGCGTCGGCCGTCTGGCGGTCGAGCGAGTTGCCGATCTTCGGGGCAATCTCGTAGCGCAGGCGCATGGTGTTACCCGAGAGCGGTCCGAACTCGCGGAAGACTGTGGTCTCCTGCACGTAGGACGCCCCGAGCGGCACGTAGTAGCCCGACTGGAGAATCTGCTGGCCGAACTGCTGCTGCTGGTAGTTCTGCGACAGTTCCTGCAGGCCAGGATCGTTGAACCGCTGGTCGTACTGGATGATGCCGCCCGAGAACTCCACCCGCCGGTAGCGGTTGAACGGGTAGATGCCGAAGGCGTTGCCGCCGCGGATGGTCGTGGTGGCGGTGGCCAGATCGCGGTCGATGAAGCCCGAGTAGATCGGGTCGTAGAACACGCCCCCCTGCTGCCCGTAGAAGAACTGCGTCTGCGAGAAGCCCTGCAGGGCGTAGTTCAGACGGCGCGCCAGGTTCAGGTAGGAGAACGACAGCGTGCGGTACTGCGAGATCGACGCCGCGAACATGCTGAACTGCTGGTCGCCGAGCACGTCGCTGAACGTCACCTGCGAGCCGCCGAAGATGTCACCGCCGCTCGTGACGCCTACGTTCACCGGCGGGCGGCCGTCGAGGAACATCTTCTCGAACTTGCCCTTCTTCTTGATCTTGTCGGTCAGCAGCGTGTGCGAGAGCGGCGCCTGGAAGTCGATCACCTCGCCCGGTGCGCCGAAGTCCGCCGAGGCGGCGGTGATGATCGGATCGCGGCGCTCGAGCGCGTGCAGCTCGTAGTCGCCCTTGTAGTAGCCGATGAACCCCATCTGGATTGGCTCGTTGCCGCGCCGCAGCACGATCGGTGTCGTGTTGCCGCTCATCGCGTCGGTGTACTGACGCAGCTCGCCGTTCTTCAGGTTGAGCGTCCAGATGTTGTAGAT
>Ga0070670_100001541_pt1 | contig 18578 bp, 16 predicted proteins | sample KBSS63metaG_FD_64665 | JGI IMG/M metagenome (GOLD analysis project Ga0070670, IMG submission 64665) | Switchgrass rhizosphere microbial communities from Kellogg Biological Station, Michigan, USA - KBS S6-3 metaG | ecosystem: Host-associated > Plants > Roots > Rhizosphere > Soil ... | reverse complement strand
CCGAGGCCTATCCCCAGCTGCACGCGTCGGAGAACTTCATGAGCCTGCGAAGCGATCTGCGGAACACCGAAGAGAAAATCGCGTTCGCGAGGCAGTTCTATAACCGCAACGTCCTCTATTACAACACGCAGATCGACACCTATCCGGACGCGCTCATCGCGCGCAGTTTTGGCTTCGCCCCGGCGGAATTCTTCCAGGCTGACGAGAACGCGCATGCGGAGGTCGTGATCAGCTTTGCGCGTCAGAGCGCAGGGCGCGAACAGCCCGCATCACCTCCGGCGGCGTAGGGAGGATCATCGACAGAACAGTTCGGTGAGAGGTGGGACGTATGGTGAAACGCGTCTTGGTGTTTGCGGCGGTCGCCGCCATCTTCGTCGCGGCGGTCATCGCGAGCTTGGTGGTCCTCGACATCATCACGGCGCCAGAGCTCCGAGAGACGTTGCGCAAGACTCTGTCGGTGATCGGCCTTATCACGGCGGCAATTGTGCTGTCGATCGGCGCGGCACATTTCCTCACGGCCGCTCGGAAGTCATCTGTCAAGCCGCCTGCCGCATACCCTCCCGCCTGATAACCCATGGCCGGCGCACCGAGTCCGATCCTTGTCTACAACCGGATCGACGCGAATCGCCGTAACACCTGGTTGCTGCTGCCGGCGTTCGCCGTGCTGGTGGTGCCCCTTGCATATGGCCTCACGGAGCTACTCGTCCCGATTTCCTTCTACCGTGCCTATGTGGCGCTGGGCAGAGAACAAGCGCGATTAACGCTGGCGTCGATCGAGGTGGACACCGTGAAGATGGTGCTGCTGGCGCTCGGGTTCGCGGCGTGCATCGCGTTTCTCGCCTACTTCGTCAGCACGTATTTCGTTCTTCGGCTTGCGGGCGGACAGCGAGTCGATCGGCGGGAGGAGCCCGCTCTCTGGCGACTGATCGAGAACCTATGCGTCGGTGCAGGGCTTCCCGAACCAGCGGTCTACGTTGTCGAATCCAGCACGCCGAATGCTTTCTCGACGGGGCGCGATCCGCGGCATGCCTCCATCGTTGTGACCCGCGGTCTGCTTGAGGTGCTGGACGAACGCGAGTTGAGCGGTGTACTCGCGCACGAGTTGTCCCACATCGGCAATCGCGATACGAACCTGAGCAATCTACTCGCAGCGCTCGTCGCAACGATGAGACTTCCGCTGGCGGCGCTAAGAGAACTTACCAGTTTCGGGTCCGAGCCCGACGCGCTCGGATTCGTGATCATGGGCTGCGCAGTCGTCCTCGCGGTCGCGATTCTCCCGACGTTCCTCGTGTGGATGTTCGTAGCCACCGCACGGGCTGACAGCTTCGCGCTGAGGGAGGTCTTGACACTCGCCGCTCCTGGCTATGCGTTCTTCATCGGCCCGGCCGCCGCGACATGGCTCCGCAAGATCATCTTGCATCAGCGGGAGTTCCTGGCGGACGCGGATGCGGTCCTGCTGACACGCGATCCGGAGGGGCTCGCGCTCGCCCTGGCCAAGGTCGGCGCCGCCACAGCCTCGTTCACGAACGTGGCTCTGGCGCATTTGTATTTCGTGGATCCGCCCGGAAGCGCGCGGTCGTGGTTTGACGGACTGCCCTCGCATCCAACCGTGGAGGCCCGCATCGCGCTGCTGGCGCGGATGGGCGACGGCATCCCGGACGAGTTGCTGCGCCAAGCCGTTGCGGCTGGCTCTGCCCACCAGGCCCGTGTGTGGTCGCAAAAATCTGGCAAATACGATCGCGGCGCACTGCTCCGTCTTGCAGATCGTACGCTGCTGTACGACAGCGACGTAGGCTCCTCGGCCGTCGTAGCCGATCTGGACCCCAACGTCCTGGTCACCGTGATCGATCACGAGGCGTCGTTCATCAGCGTTCGCCTCGTTGACGGCACTGCTGGCTGCATCCCGGCTTCCGCCCGACTCATCCCCGCCGCATATAACGAACCCGACACCGTCGCCATCGGCGTCCATTACCGGATCCAGCCGCCCACGCGGTTCGATGGACGAATCGTTCCCGGAACACAGTTCCGCCTGTCCGATCGACTGACGCCGCTCTACGCGAAACCTGACGGATGGTCGGATGTGGCCTCAGAGCTCAAAGCCGGGAGCGTCGTGACGTTCCGCGAGGTCGTCGGCAACTTCGTGCGGGTCGAGGTCGATCAGATGGACGGCTGGATCCCTCGCGCTACCAGGGCTGTGCCAGCCTCGGCCGAGCGGAGGCGCGCGTGAGTGGTGCTGACGCCGCAACCCCGCTGCTTGTCTACAACCGCATCGAATCCAACCGGCGTACGACGCGCCGGCTGTTGACCGCATTCGTCATCGCGCTGCTGCCTGTGGCGTCGCTCGCGGCGTTCTTCATCTTTCCGCAGATCCATCTGATGTTCTTCTCGGTGAGTCCAGGTCTGGCGCGATTGGGCCAGCCGGCGCTGTTGACGCTCTACGCGGGGTTTTTTCTGCTATCGATGGTACTGGTCGTTCTGATCCTCGCGGCCATCGTCGATCGTCTCGTCTCTGATCACAGCGCCAGCTTCATTCTTCGACTGGCGCGTGCGCGGCAAGTCGCAGCCGCCGAGGAGCCGGAGCTCGTGCCGCTGGTCGAGAATTTGTGCATCGCCACCGGGTTGCCGACTCCGAATATCCATGTGATCGAATCGGCGTCGCCAAACGCGTTCGCCGTCGGCCGCACTCCGAACGATGCGTCGCTCGTGGTGACCCGTGGACTGCTTCGACTGCTGGACCATCGCGAGCTCGCGGGCGTAATCGCGCACGAACTCTCTCATATCGGAAATCACGATATCGCATTGAGCGTCACGCTCGCAGCGTTCATCCGCACGCTTGTCGTTCCGCTGAAGACGGTCAGCGTGCCATTACGCGCCGCAGCGGGACTGCCAAGACCGCTCGGCATGATTGTTATCGCAGCGGCAGCCGCCGTCCTTTTTGGATCAGGTCCGTTGCTGATGTTGCTGGAGGTGCTCGCCGGATTTGTTTACATGATCCAGTTCTATCTTCCAGGCGGGTTCGGCTGGTGGTGGGAAGTGTACGCCAAGGCCCTTCCTGTCTACGCGACGCTGGGCGCGCCGGTCGCAGCGCTAATCGTCCGCCAGGCTGTTTCGCATCGGCGCGCACTCCTGGCCGATGCCGATGCCGTACTGGTTACACGCGATCCCGAAGGCCTCGCGCGCGCGCTCGTAAAAACGGCCGCGGCGACCCGGGACGGACTTTTAATGGATGAAAGCAACGTCCACCTGTGTTTCATCGATCCGACGCCGACCTCCTGGCTTCATCTCGTGTTCCCATCTCACCCGCAACTCGATGAACGCGTTGACGTGCTCGCGCGGATGGGCGCTGGAATCTCGGCGTCCACAATTGCGGCCGCGCGCGCCGCCGCGGCGAAGTTCCTGATATCAGTGCGCAAGGAGGAGCAGGACGAATCGAGTCACAAGGTGGCACCGCAGCCCGAACCAGCCGATCCCTCCGGCTTTGAGGGTCTCACCCGGCTGTATGAGAGGGCAGACGAGACCTCCCGCCTGCTGGCGCTGCTTGGGGATCAGGACCATATCAGAGTAAAGGGTCGCGAAGGGGATTTCGTGCGCATCAGCGCGGAGGACGGAACGGAAGGCTATGTCCTCCGACCACTGCCATCCGCGCGCACATGAACGCGTTCAGCGCCTGCGCTTCGCCGGCCGCGTGCTCGACCTCGGCACCCCGATATCGTCGAGCACGCGATCGTTGTCGCGCCAGTCCGGATTGACCTTGACCCGCAAGTCGAGAAATACCTTCGTGCCGAAGAACTTCTCCAGATCCTGCCTCGCCTCGGTGCCGATGCGCTTGATCATGTCGCCGGCGCGGCCGATCACGATTGGCTTCTGCGACTCCGTCTCGACGTAGATCGTGCAGTAGAGGCGGAGCAGACGATCGCGCTCCTCCTCGTTGAACTCGTCGACGACCACCGCGGTGGAGAACGGCAGCTCCGCGCGCGTATGCTGCAGCACCTTTTCACGCACGGTCTCCGACACGAACGTCCGCTCGGGCTGATCCGTCACGTAGTCTTGCGGAAATCCGGGCTCCCCTTCCGGAAGGAGCTCCAGCAACACCTTCTCCAGCCGCTCGACGCCGTCGCCAGTGGCCGCCGAGAGCGGCACGATTGCGGCAAAGTCGTGCCATTCCTGCGCCTTCTCGATGAGCGGCAGCAGCTTCGCCTTCGCGACGAGATCGATCTTGTTCAGGACGAGCACGGCGGGCGTCTTCAGGTCCGTGAGGAGGTTCGACACGAACTCGTCGCCATGCCCGGGCTTCGTCGAGGCGTCGAACAGCAGCACGACGACATCCACGTCGCGCAGTGTCTCGATCGCCGTGTCGACCATGCGCACATTCAGGCGGTGCATCGGCCGGTGAATCCCCGGCGTATCGACAAAGACGATCTGGCCTTCCGGATAGTTCTTCACCGCCAGGATCCGGTTGCGCGTCGTCTGCGGCTTGTCCGAGACGATCGCCACCTTCTCGCCGATGACGCGGTTGAGGAGCGTGGACTTGCCAGCGTTGGGCCGGCCGATGAGCGAGACGTAGCCGGTCCTCGACATGCGACTACCGTTCGAGATTGAGCGTCCCGCGCTCGGGCTGCGGCTCAGCGGCGAGCCGCATCCGCACCTTGTGAATCCGCCGGCGCTCCGCTTCGAGCACCTCGATATGCATGCCGTCGATGTCGAACTGTTCGCCGACCGCCGGCACGCGCCCGACGCGGGTCAGGACGTAACCACCGACGGTCTCGAATCCGCCCGGTTCGATATCCACGCCAAGGCACTCGCGCAGCTCATCGATGTTGACCTTCGCGCTGAAGACGAACGTCCTGTTTCCTTCGTCGACGACCGGCGCCATTTCCACGTCGTACTCGTCGCGGATCTCTCCGACGATTTCCTCCAGCAGATCTTCGATGGTGACCAGCCCCGCGGTTCCTCCGTACTCGTCGACCACGATGGCGATCTGGACCTGCTTTCTCTGGAACTCCTTGAGCATCTCGGACACGCGCTTGGTCTCCGGCACGAACGTCGCCGGACGGATCAGCCGGGAGAGATCCGGCTGCAGCCGCGCGTCCGCGGGCTCGGATCCGGACAGACGAATGAGATCCTTCACGAACACGAAGCCGGCGATGTTGTCGAGGTTCTCGTTGTAGACCGGAATGCGCGAGTACTCCTGTTCGCGGAAGAGCGCGCGCAGCTCCGCGAACGTCGCATCAGCGCGGATCGCGACCATATCGGGCCGCGGGGTCATCACCTCGCGCACCAGCGTGTCGCCGAAATCGACGATCGACTGCAGCAGGCGCCGCTCGTCGTGCTCGATCAGCCCTTGCTCTTCTCCCTGCTCCAGATACTCGCGCGCAACCTCGCCCGCTGGCACCTCGTCGGGGGCACCCTTCGTGCTGGAGACCTCTGGACGACGGGGATCGACCGCGATGAGACGAACGAGGCCGCCGGTGAGCGGATGCAGGAGGCGCGCCGCCCAGTCGAAGGGGGGCAGCAGCACTTCGAGCATGCGTTCCGGATCGCGGCGGACGATCAGCAGCGGCAGAAAGTGTTCGCACGCGAGGATGAAGATGGCGACCAGGACCAGGAGGAATCCGACCGACCGGAAACCGGTGCGTCCCGTCAGGATGGCGATGAACATCGTGGCGAGCGAGAAGATGATGCCAAGCAGTAGGCGCGCGGGGACGAACAACTGGATCGGATCCTCGAGGTAGAAGCCGAGGCGATCGTCACGTCCGCCGCGCTCCGCCATCAGCCGCAGCGACAGCCGCATCAGCGCGCTGAACGCGGTCTCGATGGTGCCGACATAGACGGCGGCAATCGCGAGCAGGAAGAGCAGCAGCGGGATCATTTCGCGCGCTCGATCAGGCCGCTGGTCAATCCGCCCTTCGCGCGCAGACGCCGTTCCGTGCGTGCCATGCGCCCCGCATCATCGGGATCGTCGTGATCGTAGCCAAGGAGATGCAACAGCCCGTGGAGGGCAAGCACTCGTAACTCGGCCGTGTACGAATGTCGCGCCGCACGCGCTTGCCGGCGCGCGACTCCCGTCGCGATGACGATATCGCCGAGAGAGGCGTCGGAAGGAAATGACAGCACGTCGGTCGCGAGGTTCTTCCGGCGGTAGGCGGCGTTCAGCTTGCGGATCCGGGCATCGGTGACGAGCGCAATCCCGACCTCGCCGCGCGCGCGGGCAGGTGCCACCGACACGAGCCAGCGTGCCAGCCCGCCGTCTTGCACGCGTCGTCCCCGGCCGTCCGACACGGTGACGACGAGTTTACTGCCGGGATCCACCGTACGCTTCGTATGCTTTCACAATCTGCTGCACCAGCGGGTGGCGCACGACATCCTTCTCGTCGAAGTGGATGAACGAGATGCCGTCGACGTTGCCGACCACCTTCATCGCTTCGACCAGGCCGGATTGCCGCGCGGTGGGCAGATCGATCTGGGTGATGTCTCCGGTGATGACCGCCTTCGAGCCGTATCCCAGGCGCGTCAGGAACATCTTCATCTGTTCCGACGTCGTGTTCTGCGCCTCGTCCAGGATGACGAACGCGTCGTTCAGCGTGCGCCCGCGCATGAAGGCGATCGGCGCGACCTCGATCGTGCCGCGCTCGAGCAGCCGGTCGGCACGCTCGATTTCCATCATGTCGTACAGCGCATCGTACAGCGGACGCAGATACGGGTTGACCTTCTCTTGCAGATCACCGGGCAGGAATCCCAGCTTCTCGCCCGCCTCGACCGCCGGGCGGGCGAGAATGATCCGGCTGATACGCTTGGCCAGCAGATACGCGACCGCCTGCGCCATCGCCAGATAGGTCTTCCCCGTCCCCGCGGGGCCGATGCCGAACACGATGTCGTGCTGATCGATCGCGTCGAGGTAGCGCCGCTGGTTGACGCTTTTCGGCATCACCTGTTTCTTGCCCGAGGTCCGCGCGGCGCCGCGCAGAAAATAGTCGGAGAGCTCGACGTGCTCGTCCTGGGCGACCAGCTGTGCCGCGGTTTTCACGTCGCCCTTGCCGAGCTTGTAGCCCCCCCGCATCAGCGACGAGAGCTGGTCGAGGACCTTCTCCGCGAGCGCGACGTCCGCGGCGTCCCCTTCCACGCTGAGTTCCTGTCCGCGCGTGCGGATCCGCACGTTGAACAGGCCTTCGAGGTGTTTCAGGTTCTCGTCGTAAGTGCCGAAGAGCGATTCGGCCCCTTCGTCAGGGACCGCAATTTTGCGGACAACGGTGGCAGGAGGGATGGGGGTCTCCTTCAATAAGGCGTTGCGCGATCGCCTCATCGGGATCGTATCACGACGGGCTCAGGGCTCACGGCTCAGGGCTTAGGGCTCAGGCGGAGTTCACGGAGCTGTTTGTCGTTCACCGCGGAGGGGGCGCCGGCCATAAGGTCCACGGCTTGAGCGGTTTTCGGGAACGCGATGACGTCGCGAATCGACGGCTCGCCGCACAGAATGGCGGCGATGCGGTCCAGGCCGAGCGCGATGCCGCCGTGGGGAGGAGTGCCGTACTCGAGCGCGTCGACGAAGAAGCCAAACCTCAGCTTCGCCTCGTCATCGGAGATCCCCAACAGTTTGAAGATGAGCCGCTGCAGCGCCTGGTCGTGGATTCGGATGCTGCCGCCGCCGATTTCGCTGCCGTTCAGCACCAGATCGTAGGCGCGCGCCCGGGCGCGTCCCTGTTCCGTTTCGAGGAGGTGACGGTCGCTCTCGAGCGGCGCCGTGAACGGATGATGCATGAACTCGTAGCGCTTTTCCTCCTCGATCCAGTCGAACATCGGGAAATCGACGACCCAGAGGAACGCGAACGTGTTCGGATCGAGCAGGTTCTCTTTCTTCGCGACGTTGAGCCGCAGCTGTCCGAGCAGGCGCGACGTCGCTTCGTGGGGACCGGCTGCCATCAGCACGAGATCGGCAGGTCCGGCGCCGGTGATATCGAGCGCCCGTCGAATCGCATCCTCGCCCGCCACTTTCAGTGCGGAGCTCTGCACGGCGGCGTCGGACCGTCGCGCCCACACCAGTCCCGTCGAGCCGAGCTGCTTCCCCTGCTCCACAATCTCGTCGAGCTCGCGCCGTGAATACCTCCCCGCGCCCGGCACGCCGAAGCCTCGGACCTCCCCACCCGCGGCCATGGCGTTGCGGAACAGCGAGAATTCCGACGTTGCGAATGCCGCTGACAGGTCGCGGATCTCCATCCCGACTCGCAGGTCGGGTTTGTCGGAGCCGTATTTCGCGATGGCTTCCGAATACGGCAGCCGCAAGAACGGCCGCGGCGCCGTTTTGCCGATCAGCGCCATCAGGCGCTCCATCAGTGGCTCGAGCGTCGCGAACACGAGGTCCTCGGTCGCGAACGCAATCTCGAGGTCCACCTGCGTGAACTCAGGCTGCCGATCGGCGCGCAGGTCCTCGTCCCGGAAGCACTTCACGATCTGGAAGTAGCGATCGAGGCCGGAGATCATCAGGATCTGTTTGAAGATCTGCGGCGACTGCGGCAGCGCGTAGAACTCGCCCGGGTGGACCCGGCTCGGCACGAGGTAATCGCGTGCGCCCTCGGGCGTTGATTTCGTGAGCATCGGCGTCTCGATTTCCAGGAACCCGTGCTCGTCGAAATACTGGCGGATGGCCATCGTCGCCCGATGCCGCATGATGATGTTGCGCTGCATCCGCGGGCGGCGCAGATCGATGTAGCGATACTTGAGCCGCGTCTCCTCGGCCACCTCGACCTCGTCGCCGATGGGAAACGGCGGCGTCTTCGCGTCGTTGAGCAGGCGAATCTCCCGCGCGCTCACTTCGATCGCGCCGGTGGCGATCTTGGTGTTGACGGTCTCCAGCGCGCGGTTTTCCACCGTGCCGATGATCGCGACGACGAACTCGGAGCGCAGCCGCTTCGCGTCGCCGACCAGCGCTTCGTTGTCGCGCGCGACGATCTGCGTGAGGCCGTGGCGATCGCGGACGTCGATAAACACGAGCGAGCCGAGATCGCGGACGCGGTGCACCCAGCCGAGGAGGACCACTTCCTTGCCGACGTCTTCGACGCGCAGCCCTCCACACGTGTGGGTGCGCGCAAGTGCTCCGAGTGGCTCGATATTCATACAGCTTCGCTAACGGGATGCGGGATCCGGGGTCCGGGACCCGCCATTTCCGAATCCAAATCGTGAAATGCGGGATGCGATGTCGCTGCCGACGGTCGCACGCGGGATCGATTCCTGCGTCCCCGTCGTCAGGTTCTTGATGGTCACTTCGCCGCGGGCGATTTCGTCGCCGCCGAGGATCGCCGCAAACGGAATCAGTTTCGACGCCGCGTATTTCATCTGCTTTCCGAGTTTATCCGGCTCGGGATACAACTCGACGCGCAGGTCCACGGCGCGCAACTCAGCGGCAAGCTTCAGCGCCTCGCGGACCGATGCGGGGTCGAAGAGAGCGACCAGCACCTCTGCCGATCCCCGCTCGACCGACGGCGGAAACATCTTGCGCTCCGCCATCACGACGAGGATGCGCTCGAGCCCGAGCGAGAAGCCGCAGGCGGGAACGTCCTCGCCGAGAAACATGCCGATCAGGCCGTCGTAACGCCCGCCGCCGCCGAGGCTGCCGGCCAGATCAGGGACGCTCACTTCCATGATGGCGCCCGTGTAATAGGAGAGGCCGCGCGCCAGAAAGGGTGCGAACTGGATATGGCCGCTGGCGGCAGTGGCCTCGCACAGAAGCAGTATGGTCTCGACGTTCTCATATGCGGCGGCCCCCTCGGCATCGGGGAGCGAACGCCACTCGCGCGGTGCGACCGGGTCGAGGACGGCGCTCGCGGCTGCGCTCGGTATGCCGCGGGCCGCCATTTCGGCCAGCACTCCATCGCGGCCGATCTTGTCCAACTTATCCAACGCGACCAGCGCGGTCGTGTGCAGCGACGGGTCGATGCCGGAACGGTTCAGCGTTGCCGTCAGGAGCTGGCGGTGATTCAGCTGAATCGTGAAATCGTTGAACCCCAGCGTCTGCAGGACCTCGCTGACGGCGGTGAGCATTTCGGTCTCGACGAGCGGTGACCGGGACCCGATCGCGTCGACGTCGCACTGGTAGAACTCACGAAAGCGGCCGCGCGCCGGGCGGTCCGCTCGCCAGACCGGCTGGATCTGATACCGCTTGAAGAATTTCGGCAGCTTTCCGCGATATTCGCCGACAACCCGCGCGAGCGGGACCGTGAGGTCGTAACGCAACGCGAGGTCGGTTTCGCCGGAGGCCTCGTGTTCGCCGCGTCGCAGCACTTTGAAAATGAGCTTGTTGCCCTCTTCGCCGTACTTGCCGGTCAGCGTCTCGATGTTCTCGAGCGCGGGCGTCTCGATCGGCTCGAAGCCGTATCGGCGATAGACGCCCGAGACGACATCGATGACGTATTCGCGGCGGCGAACGTCTTCGGGCAGGAAGTCGCGCATGCCGCGCGCAGGACGGGTAGCTTGGCTCATTCGATCTGACGATCTTAACTCAGTGGAGCTTCGCCTTGAGCTTCGCGATCTTCCCCTCCGCTGCCTTCCTCAGCTGCGCCCTGAACTGCTCGGTGATCGCGTCGGCAGCCAGGAGCTCCAGGCACTTCTGCTCAGCGGCGAGCGCCAGATCGTTCCGCCCCTGCGCGATGTAGCCGTCGGCGAGGCTGTCCTGCGCGTTGGCGGACGTGGGGTACGCCTCGGTGTTCACCCTGAAGAGCTCGACGGCGTGGTCCTTGTCGGCGCGGTCAGCGCTCTGAAGCTTTGAATACGCCAGGAGGTTGAGGGGAAACTCCGGGAAAAGGAACGCGTGCGGATCGCGCTGGCGCGCCTGGCGAAAGAGTTGGGCCGCCCTGACCGCACCGCCCCGCTGGTTCGCCGCGGCCCAGAATTCCGAGATCGGCGTCTTCTTCGGCATGAACGAGACGCCAGGATTGGCGGGCGACGTGATCAACGTGTCCTCGAACCACGCGACGATCTGCCGCGGCAGCTCCGGATGCGGGCCGAAGATCTCCGTACCGTGCCGGCCGTACTTGAACCCGACGAACTTATTGCGCGGGTTGCCGGTAATTTCGGCGAGCCAGCGCATCATCTCGAGAAAATGCGGATCGTACTGATCGTCTGCGGCGGCGGCCGTGAAGATTGGCAGCCACGCGTGGCTCATGAGGTAGTTGAGGCCGTCGGCGTTTGCCGGATCGGCATCTGGCGGCCCCGCGAGAAGCACAAGCGATCGCACTTCCGGGTGACGGCGTGCGAGCTGCACCGCGTTGTTCACGCCACACGACCCGCCGCCGACGCCGATGCGATCCCTGGAAACGCCGGGCTGCGCCTCCAGCCACGCCAGCGCGGCGTCGAAATCCGCCGGCCACTTCTGATTCAGCTCTCGCTGCACGTCGGGCGCCGCGGCATCGAACCGCGGGCCGCCGCTGTCGCCGAAGCCGCGATTGTCCACGGTGAGCGCGTTGATCCCGGCCGCGGCCAGCTGCTGCGCAACCGGCTCCCACGATACACGCGTCGTGTTGCACATGTGCAGCAATATGACCGCGGGCACGCCTGCCTTCGCCGATCCTCCAGGCACGGCTTGCGCGGTGAAGTACGTCCCCTTCAGGTGCACGCCATCGGGTGCCGTGATATCGACATCACGCGGCGCCGGCTGCGCCGCTGCAGACGAGGCAACGAGCAGGACCAATGTGAGTGATTTCATAAACAGTGTTCCTCGGATCCCACATCCCGGATCCCGCATCCCGGATCTATTTCTTCACCGTCGGATACTGAATCCCGAGCTGCTCGAGGTACGTCTTGAACCTCGTCGGGTCGTAGTAGTACTTCTTCATCTCCGCACGGTACTTGTCCATCGTTCCCTTGTTCAGCTCGATCGCGGGTTTGTCCTCGGGACGAATCAGCGGCTCGTACTTGATCTCCTTGGTCTGGACGTTGCGGAAGTAATCCCACGCCCCTTGGACGAGCGCCGGCTTCGTCAGGAGATCGATCATCGTCATCGCCTGCACCTTTGCCCCGGCGGTCACGCCTTTGTGCGCAATCGGTGTCGCCATCGCGATCGCGTTCGCCCAGTTGTGCCCCGGCAGTCCGGGAATGTTCGCCGGATAGCGCAGCGTGATGGTCGGCACGTTCCACGAGATGTCGCCGATGTCGTCCGAACCGCCGCCGGTGTTCTGCGTCGCCGGCCCCTGCAGCGTTTCCGGTGGTTTCGTCGTCAGGCCCGCTTCGCGGGACCCCACCTCTTTCTGGACCGCCTTCGCGAGGGTCTGATCCGCGTCGCTCCACTCGGGGAAGCCAACCCGCTGGATGTTGGCGAACGCCGCTTCGGCGACGGTCTTGTTGAAGTGTTGCGGCCACGCGGATCCGAGCACGCGGGTCGGCAGCAGCTCCGTCCCCGTCATCATCGCCGCACCCTTCGCCATCGAATCGCCGATCGCCCAGAGGTCCTTGATTTTCGGATAGGTAGTCTGGCGAAAGTAGTACCAGACCGACGCCGAACGCGGCACGACGTTCGGCTGGTCGCCGCCGTCGGTGATCACGTAGTGCGAGCGCTGCTCGAGCGGAAGGTGCTCGCGCCGGAAGTTCCAGCCGATGTCCATCAGCTCCACGGCGTCGAGCGCGCTGCGCCCGCGCCAGGGTGAGCCGGCGGCGTGCGCGGTCTCACCCCGGAAGGTGTACTGCACGGACACGAGACCGGTCATCGACGGCCGGTCGCCCCAGGACACGGCCATCGTGTCGTCCACGTGGACAAACAGCGCGACGTCCACATCCTTGAAGAGTCCCGCGCGGATGAAATAGGCCTTCGTTCCGACGAGCTCTTCGGCAGTGCCGGACCAGATCCGGATCGTGCCGGGGAGCTTATCGCGCTCCATGATTTTCTTCACCGCGAGCGCCGCGGTGATGTTGAGCGGCACGCCGGAGTTGTGGCCCTCGCCATGCCCCGGCGCACCCTCGATCATCGGGTCGTGAAACGCGACGCCGGGCTTCTGCGATGCCTGCGGGATGCCGTCGATGTCGGATCCCAGGGCGAGGACCGGCTTTCCCGATCCCCACGTGCCGATAAACGCAGTCGGGATGCCGGCGACTCCTTCTTCGACCGCGAAACCGTTCTTCCGCAGGATCTCGATCAGGTAGCGGTTCGTCTCGAATTCCTGGAAGCCGAGCTCGCCGAAACTGAACACGGAGTCGACCATCTGCTGGGTGAACGTGCTCATCGAATCGATGTCCGCGACCGCGGCGGTCTTCATCTTGGCAACGCGCGGCTCATCCGGCACGACGACCGGCGCGGCCGGTGCCGTGCCCGGTGGCTGCCCCTGGCGTCCGCCGCGCCCTTGCGCGAGCGGCGTGGCCACGGAGGAAATGATTGTAAGGAGGATCACGAGTCTGGAGCGCATGCGCGAAGCATAGCAAAAGGAGGCATACTTAGACGTTCCATGGCACTTCTCGATCGCTTCGCTCGGCCGCTGCGGAGCCTGCGCCTGTCGGTCACCGACCGGTGCAATCTGCGCTGCCAGTACTGCATGCCGGAACCGGATTACGTCTGGCTGCCGCGCGAGAGCCTGCTGACCTTCGAGGAGATGTGTCTGCTCGTCGACGCGTTCACACCGCTCGGCGTCGATCGCATCCGCATTACCGGCGGTGAGCCGCTTCTGCGCCGCGATCTGCCGATTCTGATTGAATCCCTCGCGGCCCGTCACGGCATCGCCGACCTCGCGCTCACGACCAATGGCGTACTCCTGCGGAACCAGGCGCGGGCGCTCCGCGCCGCCGGCTTGCACCGCGTCACCGTCAGCCTCGACACGCTCCACCCCGACCGATTCCATCGCCTGACACGTATGGACGATCTGAGGTCGGTGCTCGCAGGGATCGATGCCGCAGCCGCTGAGGGCTTCCAGCCACTGAAGCTCGACACCGTCCTGATTCGCGGCGTCAATGACGACGAGATCGTCTCGCTGCTCGAGTATGCGAAGCGCATCGGAGCGGAGCTGCGGTTCATCGAGTACATGGACGTCGGCGGTGCGACGCACTGGACGGCAAGCGCCGTCGTCTCACGCCGCGAGATGCTCGAGCGGATCACGTCGCATTACGGCGGCGTCTTCCCCCTCGACGAACCGACGTCCGCTCCCGCGGATCGCTTCCTGCTACCGGACGGGACGGCCTTCGGGATCATTTCGTCGACCACGGAGCCGTTCTGCGCGTCGTGCGACCGCAGCCGCCTCACCGCGGATGGCGTGTGGCTCCTCTGTCTTTATGCCGCCACCGGTACCGATCTCCGTCGTCCGTTGCGCGCCGGCGCCACGCGCGAGGAACTGCACGGGCTAATTCAGGCCGTCTGGTCGATGCGCGCCGACCGAGGTGCCGAAGAGCGTCTCGGCGTGGACCGCGAGACGACGCTCATCCCAATCCGCACGCTTAAGCGGGACGCCCATCTCGAGATGCATACGCGCGGCGGCTAGACAATGCCGCTGCGTGCCGGCGATCCGAATGTCCCAATTGACATTGTCTGTTTGTCCATGGCGTTTCTCCTCAGCGTGTGGTTGCTGTATGACACACCAGGTGCGATACGTCGCATCTTCCTCTATAGTCACCAACAGCCCTCTGCACGCATGCTTCGTTTCATCTGAATCGACGCCGCGATTATCGCGCTGGGAACCGCGTATGTGTTGCTGTCTTATCTTCTTCGAGTCGCCTGGCCGGATTGAAGGTGTCGGTATCGGCGTCATCGAGGCGCGGGTCGGTCGACGGTGAACGGCGTTCAAGTTTCAAGTCCGACCGAGCGGTGACGAAGAGTTTCGCGGGTGGCCGTGGCGGGGCCGCCCCGCTTCGAGCCGCGCGTCGTCTCCCGTGACAAGCGCGTTTCGACGCGCGGGCGAAGTGGGGCTGCCACGGCCAGGACCCGCCGCAGCCGCTTGAAGGTAGTCCAACGGCCGACACTCCGATCTCGCTGTCACAAAGGCAGAGGGTGCGCCGTTGTATAAGTGATGGCGACCAGCGGTCTTGTGGTGACCCTACCTTCCTCGACGTATTCACCGGTCGCGACGGCCCGATCGCGCGACGCGGTCGTGGGTGAGCTTTTCGACGAACACGCCAACGGCCTCTACCGTCTTGCGCTGGCGATGCTGCACAACGCCGAGGCGGCGCAGGACGTCGTCCAGGACACCTTTCTGAAGGTGATCGCTCACATCGACGGCGGCGGCGTCCTGCCGAATGCGCGTGGATGGCTGTACACGGTTGCCGCTCATGGCTGTCGGGATCGGCAGCGTGGGCTGGCACGATGGCTGCCTTGGATCGCGGAACGAGACACGCGATCGGCGAGGGAATCTCCCGATCTGCGTGACAGCGCCGACGCCGTGCTTACCGCCATTCGATCGCTCTCGCATCGCGATCGGTTGCTCGTCGCCTTGCGGGCGCAGGGACTCTCGTATCGCGAGATAGCGGACGCTGCGGACGTCCGCGCGACATCTGTGGGACAACTTCTCGCGCGCGCGCTGGATCGATTGGAGCAGAAGTTAAGGGAATCAGGAGAACCACCATGTCACGGTGTTTGAACGAATACGAATTGCAGGCGGTTGCCGACAACGAGGCGCCGGCGGAACATCGCGCGCACGTCGAGCAGTGTGCCTCATGCACAGAGAGCCTCGGGGCGCGCCGTCGGCTGACTGATCGCGTAGTTGATGCCGCCGGGTCGGCGACGATGGCGGACGCCGCGCGGGCGCGGTTGCGTACGCGCGTCGTGGACGCACCGGCGTCCGGCGCCACGACTCTGCGCGCGGTACGGAAGACGCCGCGCTGGGCGTGGGGTTTGCCGCTCGCGGCTGCGGCGGCTCTCCTGATCTTCTTCGTCCTCGTCCCCGGAATCGATCGGCAAACGACCGTGTCGGCGGCGGAGATTCTCGGACGGTCGCAGGCAGCGCTGGCGGCGCCTCTCACGGGTCTCGAGTTCGTGTCTTACGACCTCGAGATCGGCGGGGCGCTCGGCAACCTGCTGCCGGACGAGCAAGCAGGTCGGTTCGAGGTTCATGAATTCATCGATCACGATCACGATGGGCGCTACAAGATCGTCAAGCTCGCAGCTGACGGCCGCATCGTCGGCGGCGCGGCAGACGATACGCTGCGGGGTACACGCACCCGGTACATGCGCGTGAACGGGCGCGGGTTCCTGCTGCGTTTCGAGGGGGCAGCGCCTACCGTTTTGTCCGTTGTCGCTCTGAAGAAAAGCGCGCTGCAGATCTTCATCGGCCTGATGCAGACCAGTGCGACGCAGACAATACGCGAGATCGATCGTAACCATCCATCGCCGTTCCCGGGCGGGGCGGCGCAAAGCGAACATTGCTATGAGATCACGATACCGGGCATGAGCGTGCCTGCGGCTTCGCTGCTGACACTGGATCGAGCTCGCGCGGTGATCACCGCGGCCGACGCGCGACTTGTCGAGTTCTCGGCGGCTGGAACGTTCTCGGGGCAACCGTTCACGGTGGATTTCGCGCAGCGTCTCAGGATGCTGAGCAGCGTCGTGATCGTGAACGGCGTCAACGTCGGTGAGGATTTCGAAATGAAACCGGAGCCGGGCGACGTCGTCCTGCAGGGGGACGCCACGACGAATCCGCTTTGGGACGTGCTCACGCGCGTGCTCGATGCGGTGCCGCCGTCTGCGAGCCTCGCGCCGGCCAGGCACTAATGCCGGACGCGATTCGCACCGAGTCGCTGACCAAGTATTACGGCGCCGTAGTCGCCATCGAATCGCTCGACCTCGCCGTCAACCGCGGCGAGGTCTACGGTTTTCTCGGTCCGAACGGCGCCGGCAAGACCACGACAATCCGGATCCTGCTCGATCTGGTGCACGCCACCAAAGGACGCGCGCTGATCGATGGGCTCGACTGCCATCGCGACAGCGTGGACGTGCGTACTCGCGTCGGATACCTGCCGGCCGAGATGCCGCTCTACCGCGAGATGACCGGCGCGGCGTATCTCGATTACCTCGCCGCCCTGCAACGCGGTCCCATCGACCGAGCGTGGCGGCGGCGCCTGCTCGCCCGGTTCGACGTGAGCGACATCGATCTGAGGCGGCGCCTCGACGATCTGTCGCACGGCATGAAGCGGAAGTTCGGCATCATCCAGGCGCTGATGGGGCACCCTCCGCTGCTGATCCTCGACGAGCCGACCTCCGGCCTGGACCCGCTGATGATCGAAGCATTCGCGGAAACGGTGCAGGAACTGAAGACGGAAGGGCGCACGACCGTGTTTCTGTCGTCGCACGTGCTTTCGGAAGTCGAGCGATTGTGCGATCGCGTTGGCATTATCCGCCGCGGCACGCTCGCGCGGCAGACGTCGATCGCCGACCTCAGGCGCGAAACGCCGCGCCGGGTGCGCGTGTTCTTCGACGGCGCGGCGCCGCCGCCCCCACCGCAGCTTGCCGCCGCGGTCCGGAAGAGCGACGGCCGCCACTGGGACCTCGAGTGGCAGGGACCACTCGGCAACGCGCTGGACGCCATGCGCGGGCTGAACGTGGCCGATATCGAAATCGAGCCGTTCAAACTGGACGACTATGTCCTCCAGATCTATGCGGACCGTCCGGCGGGGCGCGCCTGATGCTGTGGACGCTCGTGCGGCGTTCGCTCACGCGTCAGCGGGCGCTCATCCTCGCCCTTGCGGCGCTCCTCTGCAGCTTCCAGGTTCTCCTCATCGTCGTCGCCACGAACTATCAGCGGGAGGGCCTGTTCGGCCAGGTCGCTGCACTCGTGCCGGGTTTCGTCCAGGAAGCGCTCGGCGGGCTCTTGATTGCATCGTTCGGCGGCACGGTCGCGCTCGGGTTCTTTCATCCAGTGGTGATGCTGGCGCTCTCGTGCGGCGGGATCTATCTCGCGAGTGAGCCCGCCGGCGAAGTCGAGCACGGGCTCGTCGATCTCGTGGTCGCGCGTCCCGTCCCCCGCCACCTCGTGATCACGCGCTCGGTGCTGGCCTACGCGGGGGCGACCGGGTTTATTGTCGCTCTGATGTTCGTGGCCAACCAGACGGCAGTGCGCCTGCTCGCGCCGGCCGGAGTGACGCTGCTCGCCCGGTCGCGCCTGATCTGGGTCGCGGCGAACCTGCTCGCCGTCGTCTGGTGCGTGGGCGCCGCGTCACTCGCCATCGCCGCCGGCTCGCGACGACGCGCTGCGGCCGCCGGGAGCATGTCCCTGATGGTGGTGGCGCTCTACCTGCTGCACTTCGCCGCCGCCGCGTGGACGAGGCTGCGCATCCCGGCGCGCATCTCGCCGTTCCATTACTACGAATCGATGCCGACGCTGCTCGGCTCGAGCCTGCCGGTGCGGAATATCGCGGGGTTGCTCGTCGCCACCGGGATCCTGTTCGTCATCGCCCAGGTGGTCTATGCGCGGCGGGATCTGTGACACGGTGCGAAACGTCGAATAGCTCGCGCTATCGCTCGACTCGAAACGCGAGATACATCAGCGTGCTCTGGCGCTCGATGAGCACCACGGCTGCGGCGCTCGACTTCAGCTCGGCCATCGCCGCCTTCAATTCCTCGACGCCGTTCACCGGTCTTCCGTTCACCGCGTAAATCACGTCGCCCGGCTGGAGGCGTCCCTGCT
>Ga0070670_100001539_pt1 | contig 18595 bp, 15 predicted proteins | sample KBSS63metaG_FD_64665 | JGI IMG/M metagenome (GOLD analysis project Ga0070670, IMG submission 64665) | Switchgrass rhizosphere microbial communities from Kellogg Biological Station, Michigan, USA - KBS S6-3 metaG | ecosystem: Host-associated > Plants > Roots > Rhizosphere > Soil ... | reverse complement strand
TGCAATATGGAGCCATCGACCTCGCGTCCGCATCCGGCATGATGCGGCGACTGCTCGCGTTGAAGAGACGGCCGACGGCGGTGGTCTGCACCAACGACGTGTTCGCCGTCGGCGCCATGGTCGCTTGTCGCGAGCAGGGCGTGCGTATTCCCGACGACGTGTCGATCACCGGCGTCGACAACACCGATCTCGGCGCGACGCAGACGCCGTCCCTCACCAGCATCCGCACGCCGATCGTCGATATCGGCCGGGCCGCGGCGGAGCAGCTGATCGCGCGCCTCGAGCGCCGGCCGTTCGTGGCATTCCAGACGCTGCCCTTTGAGCTCATGAGCCGCGGCAGCACGGCGCCGCCGCCTGCAAGCACCGCGTAGTCGCCGCTTCAGTTCGGAGCGGAACCTCCCACCAGCCGCTGCATGAATTGCCCGAGCACGTCGGCGTTGACGTCCGACACCGCGAGCCAGTCCATTCCCGATCCCGCCGCGCGCGCGACATTGAACCCGCGCACGCTGCGCGCCGCCGGCGACGCGTCATGGAACGGCTCCGGCCGCACGAACACATCGATCGTGTGCTGCCGATAGCCGTACACCAGCACTGCCACCGCGTGGCCATCGAGGTAATCGAGCCGGCCTCCCAGCAGAGGAAATCCCGCGCTGGCGAGATCCGGCACCGGCGGCGAATAGTCGAGCCGCGATGACAGCCACGGCTTGACCGTATGCTGGTCGGCCGAGGCAACCTGGATCAGATGCTGGCCAAGCGTGGCACGCGAATGCGCGGCTACGGCCTCCAACCCCGGGTCCACGTTGCCGCGCGACTGCAGCACGGCGGTGCCCAGTATCCAGACGAGCACGGTAGCAAGACTGCCGGCGAAGGCACCGCCCGCGAGCCAGCGCCAGCGATCCGAGGTCTGCGGCACGCGCCGCTGTGCGACGGAAGTTTCCTCGGCAAGGACACCCAGGCGCGCGCGCAGTCCCGGCGGCGCCACGAAATAGGGAACCTCGGTGCGCAGCCGCTCCCGCAACGCCAGCACCGCCTCGTACTTCGCCTTGCAGTCGGCGCAGCCATCGAGATGCTTGCGGATCGAGTAACCGCGCAGCCGGTCGATTTCGCCGTCGGCGAACGCGGTGACCAGCGGTGTCGCTTCGTTGCAATTCATGCGCCGTCTCCTGTCGCGCGCCCGGCGATCGCGTGCAGCAGCGGCGAGCGCTGCAGCAAGCCTCGGGCGCGGGCGAGTCGCGACATCACGGTTCCGACGGGAATATCGAGAACGCGTGCAATATCCTTGTACGAAAGCTCTTCCATCTCACGCAGCACCAGCACTTCGCGATACGCGAGCGGCAGCGCGGCCACCGCCTCGGCCAGCGTTCGCGAGTCGGAGCTCCGCAACGCAGCCTGTTCCGGCCCGACGCTTACGTGATCGACCGCCGCATCGATGGCGCTGCCGTCGTCGCGTGCGATCTCCACGGGCCGGTTGCGGCGGCACCAGTCGTAGAACGCGTGGCGGACGATCGTCAGCAGCCATGCCCGCGCATCACCGCCGTGGACCGACCCGACGTACTTCAGCGCGCGGACGCACGCGTCCTGCACGACGTCCTCGGCATCATGCGTGTCGCGCGCCAGCCAGCGCGCCAGGTTGTACGCGGCGTCCAGGTGCGGCAGGACCAGGTCCTCGAATCGGCGGTGCTCGGACATGCGGGTGCGGGCGCTCCTGTCGTCTAGACCTGCGGGGGCGGCCATTTATTCCCGAGAACCGAAGTGCGCCGCCGAGACTGCAAAGCCGGATGCCGGCCAGGGCCCTTTTGTTTCATAAGGCTCGATTGCCCGCATTATGGTTTATTCTGTGGCATACACATTGTAAGGCTGAAGTGATCAACCGCGACCGCCGCGTGTTCAAACCCAACGCAGCATCGCCCGCTTTACGCCACCCCATCGTTCGCAGCCTTCGAATTCGATCGCATGTTTGCTGACCATCGCTCCAGACCGCATCCGACAACCTTCAAAAGCACGACCGCGCTTCCCGTCCCGTTGCTGTCGAGCAGGTACCGCAGCTGGAACGATATTGTCGTCGAGCTGCACCATTTCCGCGGTGTCGATGCGGTCGTGCCGGTGCGCGAGCACATCGTCGGTGTGCACATTTCTGGATCAGTCAAGCTGCTGCAATCGCGAAACGGCCGCTCATGCACGAGATACGTGCGCGCCGGCGACGTCACGATTACACCGTTTGGCTCACCCAAGCGGTTTCAGCATGCCGGTGAGAACATCGTAATCTTGCTGAAATTGGCGCCAGCATTGATCCTGAGCATCGCTGGCGAGGAATATGCGCTCGATCCGGGCCGATTCGAGATTCTGGAGAATTTCGGAACGCCTGATCCCAAGCTCGTTGCACTCGGCAAGCAACTTCTCGCCGGGCTCGAGCCTGAGGGCATGGCCGGACGGATGAATGTCGAGGCGCTTACGATTCATCTGGCCATCCATCTGTTGAGGCATTACTGCACGGCGTCGGCATCGCTCACGAAATCGCCGCCCAAGTTGCCGCCGCGCAAGCTGCAGCGGGCGCTCGAATACATCGACGCCAACCTCCGCGAAGACATCTCGCTTGCAGGCGTTGCGCAAGCGCTGGCAATGAGCCCCTGGCATTTTGCGCACGCATTCAGGCAAACGACCGGGCTTTCACCCCATCGGTTTGTTCTGGCGCGCAGGATCGAGCGAGCGAAATCGCTGCTCCGGGAGACGGACCTGCCTATTACGGAGATCGCGCATCGGATCGGCTGCGCCAGCCACAGTCACTTCTCGGTTCTCTTTCGACGCACGACCGGCCAGACGCCACGAGATTACCGGAAGTGATATCAGCTGCGTCTGGTACGCCGCGTTTGCACGGTAACGCAAGCTGCAGCGTCGCGCCTTGCGGCAACAAATCGCAAATTCGGAAAAGTTTTAGCAAGCCGATGAAAGCGATGGACGAAATGACCCGATAAAGTCGCTGGACCTCTCTCCATTTCGCCGGCGAACCGCACGACGATGCGTGACGTCGCTTGGCGTGATTACACGCTGCACAGACACGTGACGCCACCCCAGCTCCACAGACGCAGTGACCGCACGTCATTGCGCCGCTACCTCCTTTCGAAAGCCGTATGGATGCTCTTGCCCGCATTGTGCGTGCCGTCGCCGGCGTTCGCGGAAATCTTCAAGTGCACAGGAAAGAATGGGGCAGATCTCTATCAAAACTTCCCGTGCGGGATCGACTCGCTCGGCTCGCTGCCGTCGAATCCGTCGACAGCGAAGACGACATCGGTGCCCGGCGACCCGACTCTGCCATCCCAGAAGATCTCGCCCACCAACGTTGCATCGATTCCTAACCTGGCCAAGGCGGGCGTGCCTCGCATCGGCATGACGCCGGACGAGGTTAGAGGGATTTGGGGCGAGCCGGAGGACACCTTTGAGGACGAGCTCATTGGCGGTCGCGTCGAAGTCTGGCGCTACGGCAACAACAGGTCCGTGCAATTCAGCCGGAAACACCGCGTGTTGGCGGTACAACCTTGATGAGGGGTAATTCTTGCGTCAGGCGCATTTCTCGCGTCAGCAGGACGTCACGGAAGGAGGAGTAAATGTACGCGTCATTCCGTAAGAACGGCACAGCGCAGCTCTCCGCATTGTCGGCAGCCATTGCCCTCGCTTTGAGCTCCGGCAACGCGCTCGCGGGCGTCAGCCAGAGCGGCGAGGCGAAGAGCATGCACCGCGAAGGCCACGTCGACCTGCAGGGCCGTCCAGCCTATCAGCCGAACGTCATCGTCTACCCCGACAAGCGAACCATCGCCTTCGTTGGCACGCACGGCGGCAGCAAGCCCAATCCACTGAAGGGCGGCGCGATCGAACAGAACGGAACGATGATCGTCGATGTCACCGATCCCGCGAATCCGGTGGAGAAATTCCATATTCCGGTCCCGGTCGCAGGCGGCCAGGCGCAAATGGCACGGATGTGCCTCGGCTCGGATTTGCCCGGCGGCATTTCGGGCCACGTGTATCTGCTGCGCAATATCCAGGGAAGCACCGCCTCGGGCTATGAGGCCTGGGATGTGACCGACGTCGAAAACCCGAGTTTGGTGGGCGCGATGCGCAACCTTCGCAATACCCACAAGCTGTGGTGGGAATGCAAATCCGGTATCGCTTACATGCCGGGCAGCAAGGACCTGCCGATGGGGGATCCCAACCGGTGGCGCCAGGGCCAGTCGATGGTCATTGCCGATTGGAGCGATCCGACGACGCCGAAATACATTCGCACCTTCGGCTTGCCGGGCGGCCAACCGGGCGCGACCGGACCGGTTTCCACCTCGCTTCACGGTCCGATCTCCGCGTTCGAGCATCCCAATGCCGCTGGCAAGCTGGCGCGCGCCGCCACTGCGGACGACGTGATCGGCAACCGCGTGTACGCCGCTTGGGGTGTCGGGGACGACGGCGTGATGCAAATCCTGGACCGCAAGAAACTGTTGCCGGTGTCGCTCGGCGGAAGCTGGAACGGCGCCAATCCCGATACGCCGACGCCAGCGGAATTGGAAGCGCCGCAGGTCGGGATTCTCTACATGTCGCCGGATCAGGGGGGCCACACGTCGTTGCCGGTGTTCGGTTTACAGCCGGCGAGTTACGCGAAATTCACCGAGTTCAAGACGCGTGACGTCGTGCTGCTGGCCTCGGAGGCGACCGCGGACAAGTGCCAGGAAGCGCCGCACTGGAGCTTCATCGTCGATGTAACGGTCGAGAATTCGAAGACCGCGCCCCCCGGCACGCGCGCCGAGGTCAATCCCTGGCAGGGCCCGATGGTCCTGTCCACGATGTCGGTGGATCCGCGCGCCGGCGAGAAATATCCGCGCGGCAACTACTGCGATCGCGGCGCGCGGTTCGGCGTTCATTCGAGCGAGGAAAACTTCAACAATCCGTTCTACGGCAAATTGACCGTACTTGCGTACTTCACGGGAGGCGTGCGCGTCTGGGACATCCGCGAGCCGCAGAGCCCCGTCGAAGTGGCTTTCTATGTGCCGGAAGCGAACGCCAACACCATACAACCCGACGGCTACATGACAAACAATGTCGAAGTCGACAATCGCGGGTTCATTTACGCGGCCGATCGAAACGGCTCGGGGCTGGAAATTCTCAAGCTCATGCCGCCAGCGAGTCACATCGTTTTTCCACCGGGACCGCCAGCGAAGCCCTAGGTAACGGGAGTGGCCGGACGAGGCACGTCGTGACGATGTGCCTCGTTTCCCGTTGTTGCTCGCGACCTAACGTTTTTCACATCGCGAGGAATGATGACACGACGTGCATTGGTGTTGACGTGTTTCGCGGGATCGATGCTGACGGTCGTGCCGGCCTGGTCGCACGACTGCCGGGTGCTGGGCAACGGTTACCTCACGGGGGAGTATGCAGGCGATTGTGACGAGCACACGGAGCGGGCTCAGGGGCAGGGCGAGGCGAGAGGCGCCGATACCTACGTCGGGTCGTTCGCGAAAGGCAAGCCCGACGGCAAAGGGACCTACACATGGGAGAACGGCGCGCGCCTCGACGGCAACTTCAAGGATGGCAAGGCCCATGGCACCGGCGTTTTCACCAGCGCCAATGGCGTACGCTACGATGGGCAATTCAACAACGGGAAACTGGAAGGATTGAAGGCGCCTGATTGCCCGACGACGCCGGGTCCCCTTACCTGCTGATCGCAGCCTAGCGCGTCGGTGGCGCCGTTGTTGTCACTCGGCGGCACTGTTCGCGGGCGATTTTGATTCAAGGATCGCAGCGATCAAAGGTTCGATCGCACCGGTCGTGGTCTAGCCGTATCATTGCGCCATGGCCACCGACATCGCAGCGCTGCGGCAATGGATCGGCAAGTCGGAGACGCGCAGCGACGTCGTGACGCCGACGCCGATCGCCGCGCTGGCCGCGACGCTCGACCGCACCGAGCCGTGGCCGCAACCCGGCGATCCGTTGCCGCCGATCTGGCATTGGCTCTACTTCCTGCCGATCTATCCGCTCGCGGCGTCCGGCGCCGATGGGCATCCCACCCGCGGCGAGTTCCTGCCGCCGGTCGCGCTGCCGCGCCGGATGTGGGCCGGCAGTCGTCTCGCGTTTCACCGGCCATTGCGCATCGGCGCCGCGATTCAGCGCACTTCGCGAATCGCGGACGTGACGGCGAAGGAGGGGCGCGCGGGTCCGCTGGTGTTCGTGCGCGTGCGGCACGAGATTGCCGATGGCAAGGGTGTGGCCATCGTCGACGAGCACGACATCGTGTATCGCGGCAACCCGCGCCCGGGAGATGTTGCGGCGCCGCCGGCGCCGGGCAATCACGCGTTCGCGCGCGAGATCGATCCCGGCCCGGTGTTGCTGTTTCGCTACTCCGCGCTGACTTTCAACAGCCACCGGATCCACTACGATCGCAGCTACGTGACGAGCGTCGAGGGCTATCCGGGCCTGGTGGTGCACGGCCCGCTCATTGCGACGCTTTTGCTCGATCTGTTGCGCCGTGAGCGACCCGATGCCACGGTCGTGAACTTTGAATTTCGCGCGGTGAGCCCGTTGTTCGATGGCGAGCGATTCGCGGTATGCGGCAGTCCCGCCGACGATCGCCGCTCGATCCGCCTGTGGGCGAAGAATGCGCGGGGTGGCCTTGCGATGGACGGTACGGCGACGCTGGCTCCGGAGGGACTTCGATGAATACGCGACTCGAGTCGTCGACGCTTGCCCGGACCGGCATTGCCGCCGAGGAATGGACTGCGCGCGTGCAGCTCGCCGCCGCCTACCGGATCTTCAACCTGCTGGGTTGGACGGAGCTCATCTACAACCACATCTCGCTGCGCGTGCCCGGGCTGCAAACGCACTTCCTGATCAATCCGTTCGGACTGCACTACAGCGAGGTGACCGCGTCCAATCTGGTGAAAATCGACTTGCAGGGCAACATCATCGGCAACTCTGAGTGGCCGATCAATCCCGCCGGATTCACGCCGCACGCGACGATTCACGCCAACATCCCGCGCGCGCATTGCGTCATGCACACACACACGACGGCCGGACTCGCCGTGGCCTGCCTGGAAGACGGCTTGTCGCAGAGCAATTTCTACTCGGCGCAGCTGCACGGCAAGCTCGCGTATCACGACTTCGAAGGCATTACCGTGCACGCCGATGAAGGTCCGCGTCTCCTGCGCAGCATTGGCGATCGGCAGGCGGTGATCCTCCGCAACCACGGGTTGCTGGCCTGGGGCGACAATCTGCCAAGCGCCTTTGCGATCCTGTGGCTGTTGCAACGCGCGTGCGAGATCCAGCTCGCCACGTTATCGATGGGCCGCCCCCGCGTGCTGTCGGAGGAGATCGCGCGCAAATGCACCGCCGACTCGCTGCAGTTCGACCCGAAGTACGGCGCGGGACAGAACGTGTTCGATGCGTTGACGCGGATGGTCGACCGGATCGATCCCGGTTACCGTAATTGACGGGTCTGCCGCGCGCAACGCCTGTTTGACCCCCACGCCGCGTCCGCGTCGTCGCTGCGTGCGTGCGGCGCGCTAAACTTCGACCGTGCGCCTCGCCTCCGCCTTGTCGCAATCCGTCGAATCCTCGCCGCTGCGTTACCCGCAGTTCCGGTGGTTTTATTTTGCGTCCATCGGCGTTGCCATGGGCTACACGATGCAGGCGACGATGGCGGGGTGGCTCATGGCCACGATGACGCCGTCGGCGCTGATGGTCGCGCTGGTGCAAACGGCGAGCACGGTGCCCTCGCTGGTGTTCGGGTTGATGGCGGGCGCGCTGTCCGACATCATCGAGCGGCGCCTGGTCATCATCGGCACGCAGATCATTTTCGTCACGGGCACGCTGGTGCTCGGCATTGCGACGTTGATGGGCTTGATCGTCCCGTCGGCATTGCTCGCGCTGACGTTCCTGATCGGCATCGGATTCACGTTTTACATGCCGGCGCAATCGGCCAGCATCAACGAGCTGGTCGGCCGGTCCGAAGTCCCGCAGGCCGTGGCGCTGGGGGCGGTGGCGATGAACGTCTCGCGTGCCGTAGGCCCCGCGATCGCGGGCGCCATCGCAGCGTGGGTAGGCTCCGGCAACGCGTTTCTGGTCAGCGCTGCGTTGTTCGTCGGCATGGTGTTCGTCGTACGGGGATGGAAGCGCCAGGAACAGGCGCTACCGGGCGTTCCGGAAAGGCTGCTCTCCGGCATCGGCAGCGGCATTCGCTTCGTCCGGCACTCGGCGCCGATGCGCGCGATCGTCATCCGCAACTTGAGCTTCGCGCTGTCGGCGAGCGCGTTGTGGGCGTTGCTGCCCGTCATCGCACGCGATCAGCTCGGGTTGGGCGCCGGCGGCTTCGGCCTGCTCTTCGGGAGCTTCGGCGCCGGCGCCGTGGCTGGTGCGCTCACCATTCCCCGGCTTCTGAAGGGTCATTCGCTGAACAAGGTGGTGGTCGGAGCGGCCCTGCTGTGGGTGATCGCGACGACGCTCGTTGCCGCGACTACGATTACGGCCGTGGCGGTGGTCGGCGCATGCGGCGCGGGCGCGGCCTGGGTAGGCGTGCTCGCCAGTCTTGGCGCAGGCGCACAGAGCGCGGCGCCGGCGTGGGTGCGCGCCCGCGCGGTGTCGATGAACTTCCTCGCGGTCCAGGCGAGCCTTGCGGCCGGCAGCGTCGTGTGGGGTGCCGTCGCATCGTGGGGCGGCACGCGCATCGCGCTGCTCGCGTCGGCCGCCACGCTGCTTCTGCTGCTCGCCATCGGCCGCCGCGTCCGCGTTCGCCTGGGCAAGGACCAGGACATCCTGCCGGGCGCGCAGTTGCCCGACCTCGGCCTCGCCGTGGAACCGCAACCCGACGACGGACCCGTGCTGATCCAGGTCGAGTACCGGATCGACAAGGACAACCGCGAAGCGTTCTTGCGGGTGATGCGCAAGATCGGACCCACGCGGCGCCGCAACGGCGCGACCAGCTGGCGCGTCTTCCGCGATCTTTCCGAAGAAGGATCGTTCGTCGAACGCTACATCATCGACTCGTGGGCGGAGTACGTGCGTCTGCGCTCGCGCATGACGATTGCGGATCGGCAGCTGCAGGAAGAGGTCGCGCGCTTCCAGCGTCCCGGAACGCCGATTCGCGTCTCGCGCCTGCTGGGCGTCGATCTGCCCGACGCGGGTGAGCCGCGCACGCATGCAGCGCCCAGGCATTGATGCGGCGAATGGTCCGTGCCCGCATCGGCGAATACGCCGGACGGCGTCTTTCTCATTCACGGCCTGGGCGGAACCCAGTACGACCTGGGCTCGATGCACAAGCGCCCCAAATCGTGACGCTATCGGCCGGTGATCCGTACAGGCTCTGAATTTCGCGCTTGCCGTCGCGCATCCGCACGTGAATGAGTCCGATCGTCACGCCGCGACCTTGCTCCATTTTAGGGCGGCGCAGACCAACCTGCCGGTGCTGCGATAATGGCGCTTTCGCGTCGCCGTGCCGACGGCGCGCGCCGTACGGTCCACCCTCACGCAAAGCGATTCCATGCGAATTTTCAATTTCAGCGCCGGACCCGCCGTGCTTCCGGAAGAGGTCCTGCGCACCGCCGCGGCCGAGATGCTCGACTGGCACGGCAGCGGCATGTCCGTGATGGAGATGAGCCATCGCGGCAAGGAATTCATCAGTATTGCCGACCAGGCGGAAGCGGATTTGCGCACGTTGCTCGCGATTCCCGACAACTACAAGGTGCTGTTCCTGCAGGGCGGTGCGATCGGCGAGAACGCCATCGTGCCGATGAACCTGTTCCACGGCCGCACCGTCGCTGACTATGTGCATACGGGCGAATGGTCGAAGAAGTCGATCAAGGAGGCGAAGAAATACGGTACGGTGAACGTCGCCGCGTCGTCCGAGGACAAGGCGTTCACCTACGTTCCCGACCGCGCGACGTGGCAGCTGACCAAGGATGCCGCCTACGTCCACATCTGCAGCAACGAGACGATCGGCGGCGTCGAATACCAGTGGACGCCCGATACGGGCGACGTGCCGCTGGTCGCCGACATGTCATCGCACATCCTGTCGCGGGTGATCGAGGTATCCAGGTATGGGGTCATCTATGGCGGCGCGCAGAAGAACATCGGACCCGCGGGGCTGACGATCGTCATCGTCCGCGATGATTTGCTCGATCGCGCGCTGCCGATCACGCCGTCGGCCTTTCACTGGAAGGAACAGGCGGAGAGCGACTCGATGCTCAATACGCCGCCGACCTACGCGATCTACATTGCCGGGCTCGTGTTCCGGTGGCTGATGGCGCAAGGCGGCGTGCCGGCGATCGAGCAGAAGAACATCGCGAAAGCTGCGCTCCTCTACGACTGCCTCGACGCCAGCAAGTTCTACGCAAGCCCGGTGCGCAAGCAGGACCGCTCGCGGATGAACGTGCCGTTCAAGCTGCCCGATGCCGTCCTCGACGAGCCGTTCCTCAAGGGCGCCAGGGATCATGGAATGGTGCAGCTGAAAGGCCACCGCGCTGTCGGCGGGATGCGCGCGTCGATCTACAACGCGATGCCGATCGCCGGCGTCGAGACGCTGGTCGCCTACATGAAGGAATTCGAGCGGACGCACGGATGAGCGCTCCGCCCAAATACCAGGTGCTGACGCTCAACCAGATTGCGAGCCACGGCCTGCACCGGTTTCCGAATACGCGTTACGCGGTTGGCAAGTCCTGCGAGCATCCCGATGCGATTCTCGTGCGTTCGCACGACATGCACGCGATGGAGATTCCGGCGAGCGTGAAAGCGATCGGCCGCGCGGGTGCGGGCACCAACAACATTCCGGTGGCGGCCATGTCGCGGCGCGGCATCCCGGTGTTCAACGCGCCCGGCGCGAACGCCAACGCGGTGAAGGAGCTGGTGCTGGCGGCGTTGCTGATGAGCGCGCGCAACGTGTTGCCCGCGCTCGCTTACGTCACGAGCCTCGATCCCGCGGCGCCCGATCTCGAGGCGCGGGTCGAGGAGGGCAAGAAGCAATTCGCCGGCGTCGAATTGCCGCACCGGACGCTCGGCATCATCGGCCTGGGCGCGATCGGCAGCCTGGTCGCCGATATCGCGATCAAGCTCGGGATGAAGGTCATCGGCTTCGATCCGGAAATCACGGTCGACGCCGCGTGGCGGCTGCCCGCAAGCGTCCGCCGCGCGCACAGCATCGAGGAGCTGCTCAAGCAATCCGACTTCGTGACGCTGCACGTGCCGCTGCTGGCAGTGACGCGCAACCTGCTCGACGCCAATCGCTTCGCGGCCATGAAGCCGGGCGCGGTGCTGCTCAACTTCGCGCGCGACGGCATCGTCAACGAAGACGCGGTCGCCGCGGCACTGCAGTCGCAGCGCCTCAAGTCCTACCTGTGCGATTTTCCGAGTGCGCGGCTCCTGCGCGAGCCGCATGTCGTGGCGTTGCCGCATCTGGGCGCCTCGACGGCCGAGGCCGAGGAGAACTGCGCGATCATGGTCGTCGATCAGGTGCGCGAGTATCTGGAAAATGGCGCCATCGCCAACGCCGTCAACTTTCCGAGCGTCGAAATGCCGCGCGAATCGCCCTACCGCGTGGCCATCGCCAACGCGAATGTCCCGAACATGCTCGGGCAGATCTCGACGACGATGGCGCACGCGGGTCTCAACATCCACAACATGGTGAACAAGTCGCGCGGCGAGATGGCGTACACGCTGGTCGACGTCGACAGTCCGGTGGAGGATTCCGTCATCGCCGCGCTGGCGGCAATCGAGGGCGTGCTGTCGGTGCGGGCGATTCCGGCGGAGAGCAGCTCCTGACGGCGCCGCCGGGCGTTTCGCGAAAAGTGTCGTTGGTCGTCGCACCAGGCGCCCCAGCGTAATGGTTTGTCTTGTCCTCCTGCCTCGCCGCGTGCTATTGGTGATCGCACCGGCTTGGATCGTCGAGCCATGTTGGTTGGCGTGAGAGTGCTCACGGGGGGACGACCATGCAGCAAATTTCGGCGGGCCGCCGGTCCACGCGTTGCGCGCGCGACTTCCGATCGCTCGCGATCGCCGCAGGAGTAGGCGGCATCCTCGTCGCGGGGAGCGCCGGCGCCGGGCTCGGCACCGCGATTGAGTACTACAACCCGGCACTGCGCCACTACTTCATCACCGCCTACCCGGAAGAGGCGGCGGCGCTCGACGCCGGCACCAACGTCAAAGGCTGGACGCGAACCGGCGGCCAGTTCACGGTATTCACCGATCCCGCGCCGGGACTGTCCGCGGTGTGCCGCTTCTTCGGCACGCCGGGCAAGGGGATCAACTCCCATTTCTACACGGCCGACGCAACCGAATGCGCGAAGGTGAAGACGCTCCCGCCGTGGACGTTCGAGGCGATCGCCTTCTACATCCCGACGCCGGTCAGCGGCAACTGCGGCGGCAACTATCCGGTGTATCGCAGCTACTACACCGACAACATCGCGGACGCGAATCACCGGTTCACGGTGGATCTGACGGCGCACACGCGGATGACCAAGCGAGGCGACATCCTGGAAGGCCTGGTGATGTGCGCGCCGGTGACGAGCGAGGAGCTGGAGGCGGACGTGGTGCGGCTGCTGGAGCAGGCATCGCTCGGGCCGACCGAGGCGCTGGTCAAGGAAGTTGCAGGCAAAGGGGTCGGGCCATGGATCGACGCGCAACTGGCGATGAATGTCACCAGATACACGAATATTCCACACTGGGAACCGCCAGCGAACAACGACGATTGTGTCGATGACAAAACGCCTCCGATAACCCCACAAAAATTCTGCCATACCAATAATGGGGACCCTGTACCTGTCGCGTGGGAATTCTTTCGGCAGTCCAGGACAGCGCCGGACCAGCTGCGCCTTCGCATGGCGCATGTCTGGCATCAGATCTTCGTGATTGGCGGCCCGAACCAGACCTATGCGAATGCCGGATACCAGCAGCGCCTGCGAGACAACGCATTCGGTACGTTTGAAAACCTGTTGTTGAAATACGCGCTGTCACCGCAGCTCGGCTACTTTCAGACGTGGGTCAAAAACGTTCCGGAGTTCAATGGCATCCGGCCGAACGAGAATTTCGCGCGCGAGCTGATGCAGCTCTTCACGGTCGGCGTCAACGAACTGAACGACGATGGCACGCCGAAGCTGGACGGGAAGGGGCATTTGATTCCGACCTATGGGCAAAGCGATATCGAGACGCTCGCCCGAGTCCTCACCGGGTTCACGTATCCGACGCATCCCGGCCAAATGCCATCCTTCTGGGGTAACGAGTGGTACTTCATCGGCGACATGATTCCGTTCGATGACAGGCACGACCAGGGGGCCAAGAGCCTGTTCAACGGACGCGTGCAGTTCGCCGCGGGGATGGGTGCCATGGCGGAGGTGCGCGCGGCTATCCGCGCCGTGGTCGACCACGCGAATACACCGCCCTTCATCAGCCGCCAGCTCATTCAGAAAACGGTGACCAGTTCGCCGTCGCCGGCCTACGTCGCCCGTGTGGCAGCGGTGTTCAAGAACAACGGCGCGGGCGTGCGTGGCGACCTCGCGGCCGTCACGCGCGCGATCCTGCTCGACCCGGAGGCGCGCGGCGCGCGCAAGATCGATCCCGAATACGGGCGCATGCGCGAGCCCGCGCTGTTTTGGACCGCGATGATCCGCGCGTTGGACGTCACGACCGATGGCGTAATGCCGGAGTCCACGGGCTGGGAGAGCGGGCAGACCCTGTTCCGGCCGGCCACCGTGTTCAATTACTACCCGGCCGACTATACGCTGGCGGGAGGCGACATTCCCGGCCCCGAGTTCGGGATCTACACGTCGGCCGAGTTCCTCAATCGGGCCAACCAGATCAACGACCTCCTCTACAACGTCGACCAGCCGTGGTCGCAGCACGAGCTCTATGGGTGGGGGCCGCGACCCTACGTCCCGAACGCGACGGGAACGCCAAGTCCCGCATTGACGGCATTCCTGCCGGATGCGGCGGACGCCGACAAGCTGGTCGAACGGCTGAACCGGCTATTGCTGCATGGGACGATGAGCGATGCCGCGCGCAAGACGGTGGTTACCGCGGTGAACAAGCTCAAGTTAACGGACACGCTGCGTCGGGTGAAGCTGGCGGTCAACCTGATGCTGGTATCGATCGACTACCAGGTGCAGAAATGAGGCGCACCATGAACTCTCCGCGGCTCGACCTCTCGTCTCCCCAGCGGCGACGGATTCTGAAGTTCGCCGCGGCCGCCGGGCTGCTTGCGGCCATCGATCGCAGCGTCGCGCTCGCACAAACGGCGTCCGACTATAGGGCGCTGGTCTGCATCTACCTGCAGGGCGGCAACGATGGAGAGAACACGCTGATCCGCAGCGATGCTGCCGGGTACCAGAGCTACGCATCCGTTCGCACACCCGAATCCGGCATCAACATCGCCCAGGCGCAGTTGCACCCGATCCAGCCGGCGCGCGGCGGGCCGCCCTTCGGCTTTCATCCTGCATGCGCGCCCTTGAAGTCGCTGTTCGACCAGAAACGCATGGCGGTGGTGGCGAACATGGGGATGCTGGCGCAGCCCTCCAACAGGACCGGGCTGGAGACAGGCGGCGCGCCCCGCCCAGCCAACCTGTTTTCGCACGCCGAACAGGAGCTGGCGCTCCACAGTGGCGACTATGCAGGGTTTACGCGTACCGGATGGGGCGGCCGCATCGCTGACCGGCTCGATGCCGCCAATCCCGGCACGTTGTTTCCCCCGTTGACCTCCGCCGGCGGCTTGCGGACGTTTGTCTCGGGTCGTTCTTCAGTGCCGCTGACCGTGGCCGAGAATCCGTATTTCACGCTGTACGGCAGCGGCAACAACCAATACCAGTTCGACGTGCTGCGCGACGCCGCGTTGCGCGAGATGCTGCCGCAAAGCCGCCGGAATACCTACGAAGTCGTCGCCCAGTTGTATGCGGAGGAAGGCCTTGCCGCGTCGTCCGTGGTATTTCCGATTCTGCAGAATCCGTCGTCGCTGGTCGCGCCCTTCTTCGCGGGATTCGACACCAGCATCTCGCGCCAGTTGAAGACCATCGCACAGTTGATCGAGGGCCGGGGCGAGACGAAGTTGAAGCGGCAGGTGTTCTACGTCAACCAGGGAGGCTATGACACGCACGCCAACCAGGCCGGCGCCCAGCAGGCGCTGCTGCGGGACCTCTCGAACGCGCTCAAGGCATTCAGTGACGCGATCGCCGCGATCAATCTTGCCAACAGCGTGACCGCGTTCACGCTCTCGGACTTCGGGCGCACGTTCAAGCCTGCGGCCAATCTTGGTACCGACCATGGCTGGGGCAACTACGCGTTCGTCATCGGCGGCGCGGTGAAGGGCGGCGACTTCTACGGAACCGTTCCCGCGCTGGTACCCAACGGGCCTGATGATCTCGGCAAGGACGGTCGCTGGATTCCGACGACCTCGCTTGAGCAATACGGCGCCACGCTTACGCGCTGGTTCGGCATTCCCGAAGCCGATTTGCCGTACGTGTTCCCGAACATCGGAGCATTCGCGAACACGAACCTGGGGTTCATGGCGTAGCTGCGAAGCCGGGCGGCGCAAGGCCGATCGCGCAGGACTCCGACCGCGCTCGCTGCGGGGTCCTGTCGGAACGGGCAATTCCGGCGGAACCCGCAACCCGCTAGGCGGGTTGCATCGGCGCCGTCGCCTGCGCGTACATGTTGGATACGCGTGCGCCGATCGGAATGCACCCGGCCAGCAACAGCATCAACGCCAGATAGACAAGGATCTTCAAGGACGCGGCTTTCCGTGGGGAAGGCGATGAGCGCCAGAGTACCCGAAATCGGCGATGCGTGGCGGCGCCTTCCAGCATCTCGGGCCCGTCATCGGACGGGTGTAAGCTTGGCTGGAGCACTTCCCGGGGCGGCAATCGCGCCGGCCAATTCTCGAAGGAGACCACGATGTCATTGATCAGCTTCGTCAAAGAAGCCGGCGAAAAACTCTTCGGCCGGGGTCCCGCACAAGCCGCGATGGCCGAAGCCAAGTCCGATCCTTCCAAGATCGCCGCCGCGAATGCCGCTGCGGGTGACGCCATCATGGATTACATCAAGGCGCAGAACCTGTCGGCGACGGGGCTCACCGTCACGTTCGATGGCGCCAGCGCAACCGTTTCGGTCTATGGCGTCGCGCCCGATCAGGCGACCAAGGAAAAGATCGCGCTTGCCGCGGGCAACGTGGCCGGGGTGGCGGCGGTCAACAACATGATGTCGGTGGACAAGAGCGCACCCGAGGCGACCTATTACACGGTGGTGTCCGGCGACAACCTGTCGAAGATCTCGAAAGCCAAGTACGGCGACGCGAACAAGTACATGGCGATCTTCGAGGCGAACCGGCCGATGCTCACGCATCCGGACAAGATCTATCCGGGTCAGGTGCTGCGCATTCCTCCGCCGTAGAAAAGCCCTTGGACGAATCCGAACCTCGCGATATCGGTCTTGACGTCGCGCCCGGCGGCCCGGGTGACGACGAAGAGGACGACGAGCCGCCCATTCGCGAACCCGACGACGACGATCCCGATGACGACGAGGACGATGGCGAGGAGCCGCTGTGGGTTGGCAGTCTCTGGTGCGATCGTCGTATTGCGTTGCAGCACATTGACCGAATTTCTGGTATAATCAAAATGTTGCGGCGTACTTTGCACTCAATTTGACGGTTGCCCGCCGCCGCCGCAAGTCGTACCAAGGCAACCGGATCATCGGCTTCTAATCTTCCGGGCGCGGTTCCCGACGCCCGAGTTTCTGCCCGCGACGCACATTCAAGTGCGCGCGAAGGTGGCTTCCGGTTAGCGACGATGGTATTCGAACCCGTCGCGCCGGCCGCTCACTCCATCTTGCGGTTGGTCTTTGCGCCTGTTTCGGCGTTGTGGGAAGGCATCCGCCTTGCCATGCGCTTCGACGTGCGCTCGCGACATTTTGCCTGGGGCGAAAGTCGTCAGGCGTTGTCACGATCGGAATAAGAACATGCGTTTTGATGAATTGAATCTTGCCCCGCCGCTCCTGCAGGCGTTGACCGCGTGCGGCTACGAAGAACCGACGCCGATCCAGGCGCAGACCATTCCCGCGCTGCTCGCCGGGCGCGATGTCATCGGGTCCGCGCAAACCGGAACCGGCAAGACGGCGGCGTTCGTGCTGCCCGCATTGCATCGGCTCGCGAAAACGACGCAGACCGCGGCCAAGCATCGGATGGCGAGTGCGCCGCGTGTTCTGGTGCTGGCCCCGACGCGCGAGCTCGCGCAGCAGGTCGCCGAACAGGCGGTGCGTTATGGACAGCACCTGCGGATCTGCACGGTGTGCCTCTACGGTGGCGCGCCGTACCCGGTGCAAAACCGCCAGCTGCAGCGCGGCGCCGATTTTCTGGTCGCGACCCCTGGCCGGCTGCTCGACCATATCGAGCGCGGCCGCGTCGATCTTTCGCGTCTCGAGGTGCTGGTGCTCGACGAAGCCGACCGGATGCTCGACATGGGCTTCATCGATGACGTCGAGCGCATTTGCGCACTAACGCCCGCGACGCGGCAGACGGCGCTGTTCTCCGCCACGTTCGTCGGCGCCATCGGGCGCCTCGCCGCGAAACTGACCCGCGATCCGGTGCGCGTCGACGTGCGCGACGAGCAGGCGGCGCCGCTCGCCATCGAGCAGCGCGTGCATTTCGCCGACGACCGCTCGCACAAGTACAGGATGCTCGACCATCTGCTCGCCGATGTCGAAATGCGGCAGAGCATTGTGTTCATGTCCACCAAGCGCGATGCCGAGGCGCTCGCCGTCAAGCTCCAGGGCGAAGGCCACGCGGCCGCGGCGTTGCATGGCGACATGAACCAGCACGAGCGCAATCGCACTTTGAGCGACATGCGCCGCGGCGGCGTGCGCACGCTTGTCGCCACCGATGTCGCGGCGCGTGGCATCGACGTGCCCGGGCTCACGCACGTGATCAATTTCGATCTTCCGCGGCAGGCGCAGGATTACGTGCATCGCATCGGCCGCACGGGTCGCGCGGGTGCCTCGGGGATCGCCGTCTCGTTCGCGAATCATGCCGAACGCGCGACGATCCGAACCATCGAGCGTTTCACCGGCGCGGCGATTCCCGCCCATGTGATCCCGGGACTCGAGCCACGCTCGCGGTCGTCGAGCGCAGAGCCGCGCGGTCGCACGTCGGCCCCCGGCTTTGCGCGTCCGTCAGCCCCTGGTCACGCACGCCGTCCAACCTATGGAAAGCCCGCGCACGCCCGCAGTGGCAAGCCGGGCGAGTTCCGGCGCAAATACGGTCGCGATAGCTAATTCTCGTTAAGCAACGTAGCAGAAGGGTCAGCGCCACTACGGCGCTGATCTTGCTGCTACTCGACCGCCTGCAGCCGTCGCCGCCGTTCGGCCTCTTCGAAACGTGCGTCTTCGATATCGCTCAACACGGCGTCGAGATCGACGGCCTTCTCGCGACGCTCGAAGCGGCCGGTGAGTTCGGCGTCCGGATCCAGCTTTCCCGCTTCGAACAGCGCCCAGATTTCCTTGCCGTATTTGGTGGCCAGGAGCTCGGGCGCGAAGCGGCCGAAGTACGTGCGCAGATTGTTCACGTCGCGCTCCAGCATCCGCTGCGCGTGGTTGTTGCCTG
>Ga0070670_100001537_pt1 | contig 18597 bp, 19 predicted proteins | sample KBSS63metaG_FD_64665 | JGI IMG/M metagenome (GOLD analysis project Ga0070670, IMG submission 64665) | Switchgrass rhizosphere microbial communities from Kellogg Biological Station, Michigan, USA - KBS S6-3 metaG | ecosystem: Host-associated > Plants > Roots > Rhizosphere > Soil ... | reverse complement strand
CTCATCGGACCCTCGGGCTGTGGCAAATCGACGTTTATCCGCTGTCTGAACCGGATGCACGAGCTGACTCCGGGAGCGCGAGTGGAAGGCAAGGTCCTGCTGGATGAACAGGATCTATATGGCGCCGGCGTCGACCCAGTCGACGTGCGTCGTCGCGTCGGCATGGTATTTCAAAAGCCCAATCCTTTCCCCAATATGTCGGTGCGCGACAACGTCATCGCCGGCTTCAGATTGAACGGCGTTCGCGATCGTAAAACTCTCGACGAAGTCGTCGAAAAGAGCCTGCGTAGCGCGGCCCTATGGGATGAGGTAAAGGATAATTTACAGAAATCGGGCGCGAGCCTTTCCGGAGGACAGCAGCAGCGGCTCTGTATCGCCCGAGCGCTCGCCGTTAATCCGGAGGTCCTGTTGATGGATGAGCCCTGCTCCGCCCTCGATCCTATCGCCACTGCGAAGATCGAAGAACTCATTCATGAGCTCAAAGAGCAGGTCACTATAGTCATCGTCACTCACAACATGCAGCAAGCCGCGCGCGTCTCCGACTTTACGGCTTTCTTTTATCTCGGCGAGCTCGTCGAATTCGGCGAGACCGGAAAGCTGTTCACAGCACCGGAGAAACGGCAAACGGAAGATTATATCACCGGCCGTTTCGGCTGATGGAGGGCGCATGCCTAACGAGCATACCGACAAGAAGTACGAAGAAGATCTCAAGAAGCTCCGCGAGGAAATCCTCTACATGGGTGGGCTGGTCGAGGACCAGATTCAAAAAGCGGTGAAGTCGCTGGTGGACCGCGATTCCGAGCTCGCCAAGATCATCATCGAGCGCGATCGCGAGGTGAACCGGCTCGACGTCGACATCGACGATATCTGCATAAGATTGTTGGCGCTGCACCAACCCGCAGGTCGCGACCTAAGGTTTATCACCACCGGCCTCAAGATCACCACCGATCTCGAACGGATCGGCGACATGGCCGTCAACATATGCGAGCGAGCGCTGGAGCTCAACCTAGAGCCCCAATTGAAACCCTACATCGATATTCCTCGGATGGCCCGGATCGCGCAGCGGATGATCCGCGAAAGTCTCGATGCGTTCGTGCGCGAGGACACGGAGCTCGCTCTGAGGGTGTGCAAAGCCGATGACGAAGTCGATCAGCTCAACGCGCAAATCTTCCGTGAAACCATCACCTTCATGATCGAGAATGTTCAAACCATCAGCCGCGCGACGAAAATCAGCTCGGTGTCGAAATACCTCGAACGCATCGCCGACCACGCCACCAATATCGCGGAAATGGTAATTTTCATGGTGAAAGGTAAAAGCATCCGCCATCTCAAAGAGTTGCCCCCTTCGGTTTGATCTATGAAGACCGGACAAAAAATTTTAGTGGTCGAAGATGAGCCGGATATTCGCAAACTGGTCAATTACAATCTAGCGCAAGAGCGTTTCCGGGTCATCGAGGCCGAAGACGGCGAGCAAGGACTCAAAATGGTCCAGCGGGAGAAGCCCGATCTGGTCATTCTCGATCTGATGTTGCCGGGTCTTTCGGGCATGGAACTCTACAAGATTCTGCGCGAGCGGCACGAGACGGAAAAGCTTCCGGTGCTGATGTTGACGGCCAAGGCCGGCGAAGCCGATCGCATCGTCGGTCTTGAGATGGGTGCCGATGACTACCTGGCCAAGCCCTTCAGCCCTCGCGAGCTCGTCGCGCGCGTGCGCGCGGTGCTCCGCCGCGTCGAGAGCGCCAAGCAAGCAGACCATCCGCCGGCCTACGATAAGGGCGGGCTCAAAATCGACTTCACGACCTATGAAGTCTTCGCGCGCGGGCATAGTGTCAGGCTGACTTTGAAGGAATTTGAGCTTTTGCGCTTCTTGGTCCAGAATCCGAACCGTGTGCTCAGCCGAGATCAACTGCTGGACCGGGTGTGGGGAGGCGAAACCTTTGTGACGCCGCGCACGGTGGATGTGCACATTCGCCGGTTGCGAAAAGCGATCGAGAAGGACGACAGCAAGCCCCAATGGATACTGACGTTACGCGGCGTCGGCTACAAATTCGATGAAAAGGCTCTGGAACAGTAGTCTTGTCGTAAAAATCTTTCTCTCCTATTTTGTCGTCGTCGCGCTTCTCTTTCTGAGCTTCTATTTCTCTGCAAACGTACTCCTGCGGCATTTCTACATCCGGTCCCTGAGCACGCGCATGGAACAAGAAGCGCACCTGCTCGCGCGCATGGTGCCGTTCGATCAAGCGGGCGCGGCGCTCGACAGCCTTTCCCGCCAGCTCTCGGGCGAGTTAGGCGCCCGCGTCACGATCATTGCCACCGATGGCCGAGTGCTCGGCGACTCCGCTGAGATCTCCGAACACATGGAAAACCATGCTACTCGCCCGGAAATTCTCGAGGCGATGCGAACGGGCACGGGAACATCGATTCGCTATAGCACCACTGTCAAATACAGCATGCTCTACCGAGCTTTCCATCAGACCGGACCCGATCGAGATCGCTTTGTGCGGCTGGCTGTGCCGTTGACCGACATCGACAACGTGATTCGGGCGGTTCGTCAGTCTTTGGTTGCCGGCCTCGTGGTCGCCTCGGCCGTTGGGCTACTGCTGGCATGGACATTTTCGCGCCACCTGAGCCGGCGTTTTCGCAGGTTAGTGCAGTTTTCCGGGCAGGTGGCCGCCGGCTCATTCCCGCAGAACTTTTTTCCCGAATCGGGCAGCGACGAGATTGCCTTGCTCGAGCGTCATCTGAACGAAATGAGCCTGCATCTGCGCGCCAACTTGTCGCAAATCATCGAGGAAAAGGAAAAGTCGGATTCGATCCTGCGCTGCATGATCGAAGGCGTCCTGGTGCTGGATCCCAAAGGGCGTGTTTTGGTGATGAACCAGCAGGCGCGCGCCATGTTCCACGTTCCCGACCGTCTGGACGTTCATGGCGCATCCGTTCCGGAAATCACGCGCCACCCGGAGGTCCACAGAATTCTCGAAGAGATATTGACCTTTGATTTCTCGACCCAAACCTATTCAAAGGAAGTCGAGCTCGATGACGAACGCTGGTTTCGGGTGAATGCGGTACGTTTGCGGGATACTCGGGAGAATCTCCAGGGGTCGATTCTAGTTTTCCATGATGTCACGGATATCAAACGCTTCGAATCCGTGCGTTCCGATTTCGTCGCCAATGTCTCCCACGAGCTGCGCACCCCGCTTACCGCGATTCGCGGCTATGTCGAGACGCTCATGCACACGCCCCCGGCGGATCCCAAGGAAAGCCGGCAATTTCTCGCGATCATCGATCGCCACTCTGAAAGGCTGAGCCGTTTGACCCAAGATCTTTTGACACTTTCCGACCTGGAATCGGGCAAAATACAATTATCTCCACAGCCGCTCGATGCGGCTCATCTCATTCAGCGCGTCTTCGAAGTCTTCTGGGATCAAGCGGCCCGCAAGCAAGTCAAGCTCACCCAGAGAATCGAGCCAGAGCTGCCGAATGTTCTCGGCGATATCGATCGTTTACAGCAGCTGTTCATCAATCTTGTCGATAATGCGCTCAAATACACGCCGAGCGGCGGCGAAATTATCCTCGAAGCGCGTTCGCTTCCGCCGCGGAACGGCGCGATCTCACACATCGAACTCGCCGTCATCGACACCGGCGTCGGCATTCCGGAAAAAGACCTGCCCCGTCTTACCGAGCGATTTTACCGAGTCGACAAGGCCCGCTCGCGAGAGGTCGGCGGCACCGGTTTGGGCTTGGCGATCGTCAAACACATTGTGCAGGCTCATAAAGGCGACCTTACCATCGAAAGCGTCTTGAACCGCGGCACGACGGTACGGGTCCGCTTGACCGTCGCAGTCGTCGCACGAAATCATCCCCACACAGTCTTGTCTCTCTGAACTTTCCTTGCGCTTGTGCACTTTCTTCCGCTGCTTTTGGTTGAAGCTGTTTTGGACGCGTGTTAACTTTCATCCCGTCCATCAACTTGAATCAAATTAATCAGAACAAATTCCATCACTTGAGCAACTTTGGAGTGACCATGCCGAAATTTCAGTTTCTGCCGGCCGAGACCAAGTTCTATGAATGGTTTGAAAAAGCCACGGGTAATTTGCTCGAGGCGGCGGAAGCGCTGCAAGATCTTCTCGATAATTACGTGCAGGTCGAAAGCAAAGTCGCGCATATTACCGAATTGGAGCATCGCGGCGATTTCATCGTACACGAGGTGATGCACCTGCTCATCAATACTCTGATCATTCCGCTCGACGGCGAAGATATCGAACGGCTGATTTCCGCCCTCGACGACTCCTTGGATAAGATCGAGGCGACCGCCGTGCGCATGTTGATTTTCCGCATCGACGAGCCGACGGAAAAAGCTCGACAACTCGGGCAGCTCATCCGCAGCGGCGCGAGCGAGCTGCACATGGCGATGCCGAATTTGCGGGAGAAGAAAAACTTCCGGTTGGTGACCGAGCACATCAAGGAAATCAATACCATCGAGAACAATGGCGACCGCATTCTGCGCGAGGCATTGGTCGAGATCGTCGCCCACAAAGATGACATCTTCAACCTGATCCGCTGGAAAGAAATCTATGAAATGCTCGAAGAAACCACTGATACTATGGAAGATGTCGCCGACGTATTACAGCGGGTCGTGATCAAAAATGGCTGATCCGCTCCTGGTCCTGACCATCCTCATCGTCGCTATCGCTTTGGTTTTCGACTACGTCAATGGGTTTCACGATGCGGCAAATTCCATCGCGACGGTAGTCTCGACTCGGGTTCTAACCCCGCTGCAAGGAGTCGCTTGGGCGGCGTTTTGGAACTTCATCGCGGCGTTCGCTTTTGGCACCGCGGTGGCGAAAACGATCGGCAGCGGTCTCCTCGACGTTCAGCAGGTGGACTCGTATGTGATTCTTGCCGGCCTTCTCGGCGCTATCGCCTGGGATCTCATCACGTGGCATGTGGGCCTACCCACCAGCTCTTCGCATGCGCTGATCGGCGCCTATGCCGGCGCGGGAATTGCCAAGGCTGGGCTTGGCGTGATCGTTCCCGGCGGCTGGATCAGCACCCTGTTCTTTATTGTATTAGCGCCTGTCATGGGAATGGTTCTCGGCATGGCCAACCTAATTCTGATTCTGAACATTTTTAAACGCTCAATCCCCTCCAACGTCGACCATTTCTTTCGCCGTGGCCAGCTGATCTCCGCAGCCGCATACAGTCTTGGCCACGGCACCAACGACGCGCAGAAAACCATGGGCATCATCGCCGGTGCTCTCTTCACCGTGCCCGCTTATCGTTATCTGGTGAGCGATGCCACCGGTCATCTGGCGATCCCGTTTTGGATCGTGCTGCTCGCCCATGCCGCCATCGGGCTCGGCACCCTCTCGGGCGGCTGGCGTATTGTTCACACCATGGGATCGAGAATTACGCGACTGCAGCCGGTAGGTGGATTTGCCGCCGAAGCCGCCGGCGCCGTGACCCTTTTCAGCGCGGCGCATTTTGGCGTGCCGGTGTCCACAACGCACACGATTACCGGCGCGATTGTTGGCGTGGGCTCGCTCCGACGGCTGCGCTCGGTGCGCTGGAATGTCGCCGGCAGGATCGTCTGGGCATGGATCCTGACGATTCCCGCCTCCGCGCTGATCGCGATGTTTTGTTGGCTGGCGATCGATATCGCGAGGAAGATCTTTCAGTCGGTTTAGCGGCAGTGGTTACGAACTAGATTTCGCGGCGGCCTTCCAAAGCTTTCCCCAGTGTCACCGCGTCGGTGTACTCGAGATCGCCGCCCATAGGCAGTCCGCGGGCGATTCGCGTCACCGAAATCCCCGTCGGCTTAATCACCTTCGAGAGATAGAGCGCGGTGGCTTCGCCATCCATGGTGGGATTGGTGGCGACAATCACCTCGCGCACGGCGCCATCTCTCAGGCGCTCGAGCAATTCTCTGATGCGCAGTGCTTCCGGGCCCATGCCATCGAGGGGCGAAATGGTTCCATGCAGGACGTGATAGAGCCCGCGGAATTCTTGGGATTTTTCCACGGCGAGCAGGTCCGCCGGTTCCTCGACAACGCAGATCTTGTCCTTTTCACGCTCGGGGTTACGGCATACGGCACACAGCGCGCCGTCTTGGTTTTCCAAGTTGACCTCGCTGAAACCGAAACAGCGTTGGCACAATCCCATCTGCTGGCGCAATTTGCCGATGCTATCGGCGAGGCGCAGGACGTCGTCCTTATTTCCTTTTAACATGTGAAAAGCCAAGCGCGCCGCGGTTTTCTCCCCGATGCTGGGGAGCCGCGACAATTCCTCAATCAGGCGGGCGAGAGGCGCGGGATACAAACTCATGGCATACCTGGAATTTTCAACCCGCCGGTCAGCTTGCTCATTTCCGAAGACGCCATGTCGCGCGCCTTACGCACGCCATCATTGACGGCGGCGAGAACCAAGTCTTCGAGCATTTCCTTTTCCTCGACGTTGATCACTGATGGCTCGATCTTGATCGCGGTGACATTGAACTGGCCGTTCACCGTCGCCTGCACCATGCCGCCGCCCGCCGATCCTTGTACAGTTTTATTGGCGAGCTCTTCCTGCATTTTGGCCATGCGCGCCTGCATCTCTTGCGCCTGCTTTAAGAGATTACCCATGCCCCCTATGCTTGCCATTATTCTCCTCCTGGATCACTGGCCGTTTTCCCGTCGTACGTTGCGCACCGATCCACCAAAAATACGCAGCGCCTCTTTGACCATGGGACTGCGCTCTTCATCCGGCTTCGCCGAAACATTCGTCGCGCTAGCAGTGGTGCTGGAGCCGTAGGAGGGCGCGCCAAAAATTTGGAGACTCACATCTGCAGAAAAAAATCGTTTTGCCAGCTCTTTCAGCGCCGCCAAATTGTCCTCGTCCTGCCAGAACGCCAGGTGATAACGCTCTTGGATGCTGATCTTCAATGGATCGGGCGGGAGTCCCACCGCCATGGCCGTTTCCAGATAGGGCGAAAGAAACCGCTTTTCTGCTCCGACAAACGCGACGAATTCCTCCCACAGGTTTGATCTATTTTGATGCTCTCGGGGCTTCTCGTTGGCGCCCTCTAGCGCGGCTGTTTCAGCGCCGGCGCCAATCGTCTGAGGTTTGAGCGGCGGGTTGCCATCGGCGGACGGCGTGCTCGCCCGCCGCTCGTGCATGGCCGCCGCGCCGGATTTCCCGGCAATCTTCTGTTCCAAAGATTCGAGACGTCCGATCAGTTCGGCCACAGCGATCGTTTTCGGCAGATTCGCCAGATGCACCAGCGCCGTCTCCAACACAAACCTGGGCGTTGTCGAGCGAGTGATCTGCTCTTCGCCGGCAGCCATAGAGTCGAAATAATCGAGCAGCGTTTCACTGGAGACCGATCCGGCCTGCTCCATCAAATCCTTGATCTCCTGGTCCGGCAGATCGAGAAGTTGAGTGCCCGCAGCCGTAGGCTCTTTGCTTGAGCTGCCGATCAGTCTCGCGACGAGCAGATTTCTAAAGTGTTCCACGAGATCTCGCGCGAGTCTTCCCAGATCACATCCCTGATTAAAAACTTGCGTGATCAACTCTAAACACTGTCTCGCGTCGCCCTGTAGCACCGCCGCCGAAATCTGATAAAGCACTTGACGCTCTGCCAACCCGAGCACTTCGTGCAATGAACGTTCGTCGATGCGAATACGTGCATCAATTTTGTCCGATGACTCGCCAAACGCCAGCACCTGCTCCAGAAGCGACTGCGCATCGCGCATGCTCCCATCTGCTTCGCGCGCCAGCAGCCCCAGAGCGCCGTCGGTGATCTCGACCGCCTCCGCTTTTGCGATCGCGCTCAGCCGTTGGACGATCTCGCGCAGTTTGATGCGGCGAAAATCGTAGCGTTGGCAGCGCGAGAGAATTGTTGCCGGGAGGCGGTGCGGCTCAGTCGTGGCAAGAATAAATTTGACCGAAGGCGGCGGCTCTTCGAGCGTTTTCAACAAGGCGTTGAAGGCATCCTTGGTGACTTGATGAACTTCATCGATGATATAGATTTTAAACCGGCATTGGGCCGGCTGGTAGCGGACGTTCTCGATAATCTGGCGAATCTCATCGATACCGCGATTCGAAGCGCCATCGATTTCGAGGACATCGATAGATCGGCCCTGGGCGATCTCCTCACAGTGGGTGCACTCATTACAGGGAACGGGCGTCGGCCCTTTCTCGCAATTCAATGCTTTGGCCAGAATGCGCGCCGCGGTAGTTTTGCCTACACCCCGGACTCCGGTGAACAAAAAGGCATGTGCGATGCGTTTCGTTCGAATGGCGTTTTGCAGGGTCCGGGTGATGTGCTCCTGCCCCACGATATCGGCAAACGATTGAGGGCGCCATTTTCGCGCAATCACTAGGTATGACATAGCTCGAATAGCCGCTAACCGACCCCAACTAATGATTGATGGATTGTCTATGCGCGCTGCGGGGTGTCCATTGCTGACAGCCAGGTTTCCCCGTGGCACAGGGGCTGATCCGCTACCGCTGCTTCCTTCCGGACCTGACGGGGTTTACGGTGCCGCCTTGCACGGGACCTAACTATCAGCAATCGACATCCAGCTTCGCTCAATGTTGTTTTGGCGGAGAGGGAGGGATTCGAACCCTCGGTACGGGGTTAACCGCACACACGATTTCCAGTCGTGCACCTTCAACCGCTCGGTCACCTCTCCACTGAGAGAAATCAAGTAATTAGCGTTTTTGCTTTGGCCTCAGGAGTGTCGATGTCTCCAAAATGTCTCCATCGGCGCTTCTGGGGCCGTTTTTCTAATTGCTTCAGCAACCTAGCACAACAAATTCGCTGGAGCAAAGATGATTTGCCGTTCGATGCAGTTACACGATTGATTATCGTGAATCCAAAAAAAACTTTTGTTTTGTGGAGCAGTTATGGAGCTATGTCTCCATGATGTCTCCACCCCGAATCAACCTAATTTTCCAAGATGATGAAGTCGGACAATCAAAAAACCACGGTCACAACGGCAATAGTCCACCACCGGCACCTAAAGGCAACCGTTACCATGAACAGCGCGGTTTTCATGCGCTCAAGAAAGCATGGTCAAAGCTCGGTAACCGGATGATCGACGGACGATCACCGGCAGCCGTAGCACTTAGGAAGTGGCGCCAGGAAATCATCGACGACTTAGGCGGACCGGATAACATGTCAGCACAGAAAGAAACGATTATCGACCTTGCTTGCCGAAGCCGGCTAATCCTTCACAGCGTCGATACGTGGCTATTTGAGCAGGAGTCGCTAGTCTATCGAAGCAAAAAGCGGCTCGCCACTCTCCTGCCGGTTGTGATCCAGCGCCAAGCGTTGGCCGATAGTCTCGCCAAGTACATGAGCATGCTCGGCATCGAGCGCCGGCACAAAGTGAAGTCGCTGCAGGAAATTCTTAGCGCCGAGTCTAACGGCAACAGCAAGGCGGAGCCGTGAAAGGCCACGAGCCAAGTACGAGCGCGAGAGGATTATCTGCTTCGGCGGCGGATCTGAGAGTTAAAAGACCAGTTGGACAATGAGCATTAAAATGGATGCTGCGATGAGCAGACCGAGCCCGAGCACCGAAACACTTTGGTTCAGCAAGCTCCAAATCAGTAACAGCACGCCGACCAAACCGATGGCATACGCTATCGTGGTCAACGACTCCGTCCAAGTCATGGTTGCGAGTTCTATCATGGCTGCGGGTTTATCATCGAAAATGAGGGGGAGCAATGAAATTTTTCGCTCACAATTGCCCCAGGATTAACGCACGAGCGGCGCAGCCATCCTGAGCCCGCAGAATGCGTTAATCTAGTCGTTACGACTAGGAGCGGCCATTCTCAGCGATGTGCTAACCCGTTCTGCAATGTCGATATTGAGCCGATGAACCATGGCCGGTGGCGAAGGACTCAGCGGCGCTTCTGCAGCGATGAGTGCAAATACGACTATCACGCACTGAAGCGAGTGAAGGCGCTGTTCAATCGAGTCGGCATGGCGGAGTTTCAGCGACTCTTGGAGCAATCATGAATGAAAGTGGAACTCAGTCGCACAAGTGGCGGTAATGATTACGTTCGGCTTAGAGCATCCGGTAGTTTCTGATGGAAAAAAAAAGCACGACGAATACGGCGGCCACCGAGAGAATAGGATGATGAAGCACCCAATTAAGGGCTGGTTCAAAGATACTACGACTGGTGAGTTGGAACCATTGGGTTATGGTATCAAGCAAATTCATGCTCGTTACACCGACATTCTACCAGACGTAGAAACTGGTAATCTCAACCATAACCACCACGCCCGAGAAAACTACGATGGTCGCGAAAGTGGCCCAGAAAAATGCCTTTAACTCCATGGTCTTTCCACCCTGCTATAATTTTCCTCGCCGCTGCGACAGCAAGCGATACGTTTACTGGAGGCTTTCGAGAAGCATGAAGACGCCGGCACCGAATAAGAGCAACCCGGAGGCGAACACTAAGAAACTTCGTAACCGCATCTTCGCTTTGAATGTGTTTATTTTACAGCTCCTGGAGACCTTGCATCCACTTCGTGAGTTGCCTTTCGCTGACACGCCATTGGCCACCGACTCTGAAAGCGGGCAATTTCTTGCACTTGAGCATCCGATGCACGGTTCGTCGGGACAACTGCAGCACGTCAGCGGTCTCCTTGAGAGTCAATAGGCGCAGCGGCTGATCACTGTTTTCCGCAGGTGTTTCCATGTGCTGTCCAAATTGAGCAACGCCAGTGCCATGACCTTTCTAGCCGTGGCCGCACGTTTGTTGGGAAAAGCAGCAGCGCAGTCGATGACATGAAAGGACGAGCATGAGCAAACGCCAATCCAAACCGACCATTAACCCCGTTGAGTTTATCGACCGCGTTATCAAGCACGACGAGAAGGGCGAGCCGTTCACCCTGGCACCGTATCAGCGCCGCGTGCTGGAAATGGCATTACGGCGTGATCCATCCGGCGAGCTGGTATTCCGGCTTGTAGTGCTGTCAGAGCCCCAAGAAGAGCGGTAAGACGTTCATGGCGGCTTGCCTGGCGTTATGGTGGGCGGTGACCAACCCGCACACCGAAATAATCTTGGTTGCCAATGACGAGGAGCAGGCAACCGGCCGGGTATTCAAGACCGCCGTGGACCTAATCGAGCGCAACAGTGCGCTTGAGGGCGAATGCGAAGTGTACACAGGCCAGATTCGCATGAATAACGGCACGACGGTGACGCCCATATCGAGCGACTTTAAGGGCGCGGCCGGTAGTCGTCATTCACTTTGCATATTCGATGAGATTTGGGCCTTCGGTGCTGAAAAGGCGAGGAGGCTTTACGAAGAATTGACGCCACCACCATCGGAGGCAAGCGCGTGGTTGCTGATCGTCACCTATGCCGGGTTTTTGGGGGAAAGCGATTTGCTCGAATCGATCTATCAACGCGGTTTATCCGGCCGGCGAGTCGATACCGAGCTCGAATGCTACGAGAGTGATGAGCTTTTCATGTTCTGGTCAAATACTCCGCGCCAACCGTGGCAAGACGCGAAGTATTACGAGCAGCAACGAAAGATCCTCAGGCCGGCGCAATTCTCCCGGCTTCACGAAAATCAGTGGGTATCGAGTGAGAGCCGATTTATTGAGCCGTCGATATGGGATCACAACGTGGTTCCAGGGCTTCGGCCCGATACAACCGGCGCGCTTTTCATTGGCATCGATGCATCGGTCAAGCATGACTCAACGGCGCTGGTTTGCGTGAAGTACGACACGACTACCGACAATCTGGTTTTGGCCGATCATCGCATTTGGCAGCCTGGACCCGGCGCGCCGATGGACTTTGAGGCGACAATCGAGTTTTACCTTCGCCGGCTCGAGGGCTACAACACCAGTATTGAAAAGATTCTGGTTGATCCGTTCCAGATGCACCGAACAATAACCACCCTGCAGGCTGCGGGCTTGCCGATTGAGCCATTCCCGCAAACTTTGCCGAATCTAACCCTTGCCACCGAGACGCTTTACAGCGCGCTCAACAATCAGAAGCTCCGGCTCTATGAGGCGCCGGATTTCGCCAGCACGTGCTCAATGCGGCATCGGTGGAGACAAGCCGCGGCTTTCGGCTCGCCAAGGAAAAGCAGTCTCTCAAGATTGATGGCGCCGTAGCACTATCGTTTGCGTGCGTTGCGGCCGGCCAAACCGGGCGGCCGATGAGTCCCGAGGAGATCCGGAATTACAAAGAGCCGCCAGTCGACGCGAAGTTTGATCCGTTTGAGTTTTCGTGACCTACCCTAAAACCGGGGTACATCAACCAACCCCCAGCGCCGTTGCATTCGATAATGGGCAACGTCGAGCGTTTTTTTGCAGCGGCAAACCAATTTTGATATTTTGCGCGCCGTGGAGCATGAGCTTTGGATTAACGTCCTGCTGCAGGCGGTGCTCGTGTTGCCGGCAAGGGTAACGGTGACGACCGCCCACAGCTTCAACAATCAGCTCGGGCATGGTTCGCGTCAAACCAGAAAACCCCCGGCTCGTTTCTATGGGTTTGCGATCGCCTTGAGCTCGATGCCGGCTGGATTCGGCGAGGACTAAACAAGCCGATCAGCGTTGACGCCACGCGGCGAGACATGCGGGCAGAACAACGACGGCGCTTCGAGGCTGGGCAGTGGCACTGGTGGTAGTGAGAGAGCGCCGGGATCTTTAGTTCCTTTCAGCCGGCGCTGTGGGGTGACGACGCTTTAGTCCTTTTTTGGTAAACCAAAAATAACGCTTTCTGATCCTGGCAAAAGACCTGGCGAGCCCGATACGATTAGCTGATAGATTCTATGGTCAAATTCTTTTTGGAAGGGTCGGAAGGGAAAGTAAGAAGATCCTACTGGCCAATCCATTCCACGGGCGATTTCTTCTTCCTTTTTTTCGGCTTCGATTAGCTTGGGGTTTATCGGTTGTCCCAATTCTTTGTCAACGTCACTCAATTTATCCGTAACTAATAGTAATCGCCCGTTGGTCTTGTCGTGAAACTCCTCCGCTAGCAGCGGTAAATTGTCCTCGTATGTGCCATCGCCCGTAACAACAATCAAATCTTGATTCTGTAGACTCGCAAGCAGCAGTTCCCATATCAATTCATCGCCTATTGTGTACTTGTCGGTCGAGGACGGCGGATTGCCAAGCAATTTTCTTTTATGTGCTTGATCTATGGCTTTGTCTGTAGTCTTGATGCGCGTTACTCCCTCATCGGCAGCAAGCGTCAAAATGGCCTTCGCAAACGGATCCTCTCTTTCATCGGCAATAATCTTGTTGAGATACTGAGTAATTTCCTTCCGCTTTGTTTTATACGTATTCATCAATTCCTGAAATTCTATTTAATCTCTGAATGATCGCAACCGTTTTTGGCCGAGTCGCATTGATCTCTTTTTGAAATTCGTTACGGAGCCGGGTGAGTTTGTTTACACGATTGCGGCGAAACTCAGTGATCGTCTGATCCGGTAACACCAAGCTAGTTTTATATTTCTCCAGTTCTTCAATTTGAACGGCGTTGATTTCTGCAGCCTCATAAAAACCGATCAACCGGCTAGTATCGACGTAAATCTTAGGCATAGCGTCAGAGTCCACTTGAGAGTACCCGCTGGAATTAAATCAGGCCGCCGATTGGTGTCAAGTTCCCTGGGCATATTAAAGCCAACCCTACTGTCTTTGGAAAAATTCCTGCCGGCAGATTTCTCTGGCGGCTAAGTGAGAAGCGCTGGGGCTTACTCCTTTCACCTGGCGCTTTCTTATTTCAGGGCACGATTCTCCATAGCAGAATGGAACAGAGGATTGCCCCGCCGAAGCCGAAAGCAAAAAATACCGCATTGAAACAATTCGAGTAACTGAAATGTGCTCTGCAGGGAGACCATGTGTTGGTGCTTGGCTCGGCACACCGGTGTCTAGTAAAGCGAAGATGTGGAAGCGCGTTCGTTGTTTTTTCCTCGTATCGAAACGGTTGGAGAATATCCGGCGAGCTTGGATCTGCAAGACCAATCTCTCCCTCAAGATACTTGAGAGCTGTTTCACCAATCGTAACTAGATGATGATTTCGCTGATCCAATTTCCAGAAGATGAACGACAACGGACTAATCAATAATGCTAGGCTGGCAGCACCTATCGAGTTGGTAGCATCTTTGGCCGTGACCAGGATTCCGGCAACAATTGCAGTGCACAGGACGAGATAAAAGTTGAACGTCTTTAGTCGCTGGTCAGCGTGCACGCTGAAGTAATTCCAAGCGTATTGTCTCAACTGAATCAGATGTTCCGCATCCATATTCTACGATCAACTAATTATCAGCGGCCGGGAAAACGGGGTCAAGAAATTTTATAGGCGGGAGAGGCGGCAGTTGAGCGGCGACACGAGCTGATGGAAGTGGCCGGATGATTGAGTAGTTGGTTAAGTGTGTCGCTATTTCTTCGTGGGGAACATTGCCGATTCTAGTTCTGTACATTGATCGCACCAGCGCTCGTCCTCAGCGAGTGTTACAGAGACAAGTTGAACGTAGTCAGTCTCTGGCCACCGTGACCACCGCGTATGAAAATGCCAGACGTGGCCATTTTTACGCCTTCTATAAACGACAATCATTTTGGCCGATTACACGACGCAATTGTCAAAACCCAACTGAATGAACGGCAGTGCTTCTGGATAGAACTCTGTAGCGCGATTGAGTAGCAGCCGTACATCGCTGTCATCGCAAACAATCTCAACCGTAGCGTCGTTCGGAGGATCGGGCTTAATAACCACAGTTGTTAGCACCGCGTACTCGCGGCTTCCCAAAGTGAGTCTACCCAAAAAATTGGAATGGACCCGCCCTGGCATTTCAATGATTCATTTCATGATGGTCTCTAAGATATTCCAAGTGCAGAAATCCAGCGTACAGAATCCGAGAACTCGCCTCAAATAGCTAATTTTAATGTGCGTGATTGGTACAGCCTATAGCGGAGGGGCAAGGGCCGGAGCCCTTTGGAGCCCTTGAGAATCTGATCAACTCGGCACTGCTGGTCAAGCAAAACAGTGGTTTTTTCTATGGATTGTTTAGAATTTTTCATCGTCGTCCCCGCTTGCCCTCGCCTCCAAACTCGTGTTTCCGTCCGGCGCTTTTGAATTGAGGGTTAATAGAGTCGAGAAAAACAACAAACCAAAGGAGGATCGCTAGATGAAACATTTTTCTTTGACAACTAGGATCGCCATGCTTGCCGCCGCGCTGATCTTCTGGGTCTCGCCCGCCGCACTACACGCGCAGCGCCCGGTCTCCAGCAGTGTCCAGGTGCCGCTCGCCGGAACCGTGTTCGTACCGCTGAGCGATGGGAACGTCGAAGGCCTTGCGCTCTCCGGCTTCGCCCATGTGTTCGCCCAGGTTCGGACACCAGGTCCATTTTTACCAACAGATCCATATCGCATCCAAATCAACCTCGACCAGGTAAGCGGCGTGGGTGATATCACCGGGTTTCGCTACCTAGTGACGGGGTCATTTCGGATCAATTTACCAACGGCGCCAACAGATCCGATACACACAAGCTTCGATTTACTGGTCCCGGGACTTTCCGCCTAGTCCGATCTTACCAACCGGCCCTCCGATCGTGCCATTTAGTCGGAGCTTACCGCTCGATATTTCGTTTCTCCTCGATTTCGGTCCCTTCGGCGACACGCTGAGCAATGTCCTCATCGACTCGATATCCGTGCCCGATTAGCACCTCGCCGTTCGTCGCAAATGCGGGCTTATCCGGGGCGACCGCCCGGTCGCTCCGGATGCCAATCCTTTTTGCTTCTGCTTCCTGAAATCACAAGTCTTTGAGCAGAGTTTTCTCTGTGGTGATAGGTCTGTGATCATTTTTTTTGACTCGCCGGTGGCAGAGGTCTCTGCCCTGCTCGGCCATAAAGACTCTTACGTGACGTTAAAAATCTATACTCACTTCACGAGGGCCGAGAGCACGGCAACACAGGAGTTGGTGACAAGTATATTAAGGGGTGTTTGAATGTCTCCAGCCATGTCTCCATTGCGTCACGTTATGCGAGATTGGCTGAGATTGCGGGAAAGAAAAATAGCTGATTTTGCTAGGCTAAACGAGATGAGAGAAAGTCAGACAAGACGCAGTTCAGATTTTCCAGTCGTGCACCTTCAACCGCTCTGGCCATGACCGTTCATGATCGGTTATATCGCTACCGCCACATTGCTTAATGCGTTGCTGTCATAGGAGCCAACCACGACCCCCCAGAAAACACGCACGAAAGAACGAGAGCGCAAGCCGAAGCGCGATGCCAAGCTACAAGCATCACGTTATCAGGTCCACTTGCTCTGACACGGCCGAATTATCACTATCAAAGCCCATTTGTTTTAAAATATCTGCAAAGCGGTGCGCATACGTGTGCTCGCGAATTGTTCGTTGATATCCAGCCTCCGCGATAGTTACCCGCTCCGCCTCGTTCGCGAGAAAATAGCGCACCTTATCAATTAACTCCCCAACCGTATCAAAGCTGGCCAATTCCCTGCCGGGTACGTAGTAGCTATCGAGATCTTCGGCAGGAGCAGTGAGAAGGAAGCCGCCGCAGCCCGGAACTTCAAAGTTGCGCCCTTTAATCTGCTCTAAATATCTTACCATTCCCATGCGAGTAACTGACTGGCGCGTAATAAATGGATTTAAAGACACAAGACGGCGTGCTCCTTTGGCAATCGGCATCAATCCGGTTCGTCGAAAAAATTTCGCTACATTGTTGCGTAATAGGGTAGCTGAACGTTCCGGGCTCGCAGCATTCGAGAAATTTAAGTTAATACAGCTAGAATTAAATATTTTAATCATTTTATCTTGTGATAAACGACCTGTATCCCAACCGGTGCCCCACGTCTTTACATCAATGTTGGCCATTTTTAGGGCGCGCACCAACTCGCGTCGATTGCCGTGGGGCTGGCCAACAAACGTCACATCGTACTTTAGTGGAAGATTGACCTTGCGGTAGAGAAAATGATTACACGCCCACTGACTCTTGATGACATTCCGATAGCCCATAGCCTGGTACTTTGCTAATGCACTATTGGTGGTAGTCACCACGTAGTCAAAAGCGGGGGCCCATCGTCGTGTGAATGATTCAAACCGATAATGGTCATCACAAAACCAGTTTAGAGTAGGACAAGGGTGGCCCCCTGAGATCGAGCGAATTGCCGCTGGATCTAATTCGTCGGCCATTAGCACAGTGAACATTAAGTCAGGCTTTTCCGAATGTGCGACTTCAACAAGTCGTCGGTTCATGCGCTCGCGACCAAGCCGCAAATAGAGAGTTCCAAAATCAAAATACAAAATTTCGTGGCCCAGATTCTGGAGCGTGTCGAAAAAGTTGTAATGTTCAAAGCTAAGTCCTTGCTCAGCTCGGTTGTAGTCGAATTTTAGCGCGACATAGAGAATGCGCATCAGCCAGGGACCGCTTTCAATCGCCAGTTTTCCCAGACGAACTCGTATGCATAGGTCTGGTAGTGTGTCCGCGCGAGGTGCTGTTGAATCGCGTACATACGACGCTCCGCCTCATCAACAAAGTCGTGAAACTGGATCTGCAAATCATGAATGCGATAGGTCAGACCGCGCTCGATCAGAAACTCGAGCAGGTCATACTCTCCGCCTTCAATATTAATTTTCATCAGATCGATCTGGCCGATGCCTTCTTCCTCTAAAAACTCTGCAATCCCGGTGAGCTTTACCACAACGTTATTCCGCGATCGTTGGAATAGCGACGAAGAATCCGCCGCCTCGTACATTCTCACCACACGACCCGCTGCGGCTAGGCCGAATGAATGCACATGAATTCGAGGATTCCGACTGAATCGCCGCCGGATATTGTCGGCAAAAGCGGGGACGGGTTCAAATACATGAATTGTGCAGCCGTAACGGCCAAAAATGTCACTGGCCCATTGACCTTCGTAGCCGCCGATATCAAATACAACAGAGTCAGCATTAAGGTCATATTCCAACCGTAGAGTCTTATCGCCTTTAGCAGCGCACCACGGCCGGACGCGTTGTTCTTGTGGACTCTGATGGCACAATCGGCCAAGCCTGTAAAAACTTGCCCCGGCAACGTCGCAAGCTTGGCGAAGCCACTTCATGAACACTTTGAAGTTGGGTGAAAAATAACGCGTATGATGTCGCAGTCCACCTTGAATTGCAATAAAGATTGCTCGAGGTAAAAGATGACGAAGTTAAAAGCTGAGTGCGCAAGTTCGCGGCCGCGGCTTTCCTGAATCGTCGGGCTTGAGATGATGAGTTGCGGGGGATCGCGGGAGTGAAAACAAGTTACTTGTTGTCGCCCGCTCGCGTGCGCTTGATCAAGTGACGGCAAAATTTATTTATTCTGCGGCTTCGATGAGCTGCACGGCTACAAGACCTGGGACATCCTGGAGGCCATGCAAGGCGACCCGACACGGACCGATGTGATGATATGGATAACCAGCTATGCCGGTCTTTACCACAAGCCGGACGTTCGGCTGTTCGATTTATTTGCGCAGGGAAAGAGGCTTAGCCCGCGCTAGCAGCCCGTGGCAAAAGAGTTCACGAGAGCGATTTTAATTCGACGTACATTGGGACAACGGTATAAGTCCACGGGCGATATGTCGCTCTATACAGCCTAAAAGCC
>Ga0070670_100001536_pt1 | contig 18600 bp, 11 predicted proteins | sample KBSS63metaG_FD_64665 | JGI IMG/M metagenome (GOLD analysis project Ga0070670, IMG submission 64665) | Switchgrass rhizosphere microbial communities from Kellogg Biological Station, Michigan, USA - KBS S6-3 metaG | ecosystem: Host-associated > Plants > Roots > Rhizosphere > Soil ... | reverse complement strand
GAGGCGGAGATCCGCGGCCATCGCCGCACCTACATCGGCGCCTTCCCCGGCCAGATCATCCAGATGATGAAGAAGGCCGGGACGATGAACCCGGTATTCCTGCTCGACGAAGTCGACAAGATGTCGATGGACTTCCGCGGCGATCCGTCGGCGGCGCTGCTCGAGGTGCTCGACCCGGAGCAGAACGGCACCTTCCTGGATCACTACCTCGACGTCGAGTACGACCTGTCGAACGTGATGTTCATCTGCACCGCGAACGTGCTGCATACCATTCCACAGGCGTTGCGCGACCGCATGGAAGTACTCCAGCTCGCCGGCTACACGGAGGCGGAGAAGGTCCAGATCGCGATGAAGTTCCTCGCGCCGAAAGCGATCGAGAACGTCGGCCTGACCCACGAGAACATCAGGTTCGCCGACGAATCGTTCGCCACCATCATCTCGCGCTACACCCGCGAAGCCGGGGTCCGCAGCCTCGAGCGCGAGATCTCCTCGGTCTGCCGCAAGGTGGCGCGCAAGGTCGTCACCGAGGGCAAGGGCTTCACCGAAGAGATCACCGCCGAGAAGGTGACCCAGTATCTCGGCGTGCCGCGCTTCCGCAACTCGATGGCCGAAGAGCACGACGAGATCGGCGTCGCGACCGGCCTGGCGTGGACCGAAGTCGGCGGCGAGATCCTGACGACGGAAGCGACCCTCATGCCCGGCAAGGGCACGCTGACGCTGACCGGCAAGCTGGGCGACGTCATGCAGGAGTCGGCGCAGGCGGCGATGAGCTACGTCCGCTCGAAGGCCGACGAGTTCTGCATCCCGAAGAATTTCACGCGCACCACCGACGTCCACGTGCACATCCCCGAAGGCGCGATCCCGAAGGACGGCCCCTCGGCCGGCATCACGCTGGCGACGACGCTCGTGTCGGCGCTCGCCCAGGTGCCGGTGCGCAAGGACGTCGCGATGACCGGCGAGATCACGCTGCGCGGCAAGGTGCTGCCGATCGGCGGCGTGAAGGAGAAGGTCCTTGGCGCCCATCGCGCCGGCCTGAAGACGATCATTCTGCCGCGCGACAACGAGAAGGACCTGGCGGACATTCCCAAGAACGTGCTGGACACGCTCGACATCTACATGGTCGACACGATGGACGAGGTGCTGAAGATCGCGCTCGCCGGTCCGCTGCCGACGATGGCGACGCCCAGCCCGGAACCCGAAGCGCCCGCCATTTCGGACGATACGATTACTCACTGATCCGTGCCGGGATGCGGGATGCGGGATGCGGGATCCGTAAGGGTTCCGGATCCCGTATCCCGGGTCCCGGATCCCGATATTGAAAATCCAGAGCGCGGAGTTCGTCACCAGCGCGGCAGCCGGCGGGCGCGCGGATGGGATTCCGGGGGACGGCCTGGCCCAGATCGCGATCGCAGGACGGTCGAACGTCGGGAAATCGACGCTGCTGAACGCGCTCGTGCGCAGCAAGCTGGCGCGGACGAGCGCGGCGCCAGGCAAGACGCGCCTCGCGAACATTTTCCGCGTGACCGTGGACGGCGGTCCCGGGGGTCCGGGCCGCTGGGGCCTATACCTGGTGGACTTGCCGGGGTACGGCTACGCACGTGGCGGCGATGATGCCGCGCGCGAGCTGGCGCAGGTCGCGCAGGCGTATTTCGCGTCACCGGGACGCGGGATGCGGGATGCGGGGCCCGAAACGCAAGCGGATCCCGGATCCCCGATCCCGGATCCCGACGCCCGGCCGGGCAACCGCGCGACGCTGTTACTCGTCGACGCGCGCCATCCCGGCCTCGACCTGGACACTCAGGCCAACGCGTGGCTGAGCGAGGTCGCGGGTCCACCGCAGATCGTCGCGACGAAGGTCGACAAGCTCTCGCGCGCGGAGCGTGTGAGGAACCTGAAAGAGATTGAACGTGTGTTGGGCAGCACGCCCCTGCCGGTCTCGGCAGCGGGCGGCGAAGGATTGGATGAACTGTGGAAACTGATAGCAAGACACGCCAGAGCAACGGGGAAGTAGCCGTCGAGGCCCCGCAGGGGCAGCCGCCGGTCGTGGAGCTCTCGACGCTGAAGGACATGGGCGTCACCGAGCTCACGAAGATCGCCAAACAGCTGGACGTGCCGGGACTGTCCGGCATGCGCAAGCAGGAGCTGATCTTCGAAATCCTGCGCTCTCGCGCCGAGAAGAGCGGCCTGCTGTTCTCGGAAGGGGTCCTCGAGGTGTTGCCGGACGGGTTTGGCTTCCTTCGCGCGCCCGATTACAACTACCTGCCGGGTCCCGACGACATCTACGTCTCCCCGTCACAGATTCGCAAGTTCGATCTGCACACCGGCGACACCGTGTCCGGACAGATCCGTCCGCCCAAGGAAGGGGAACGGTACTTCGCGCTGATCAAGGTTGAAGCGGTCAACTTCGAACCGCCCGACCGCGCGCGCGAGAAGGTCTTCTTCGAGAACCTGACGCCGCTCTATCCGCAGAACCGCATCAATCTCGAGACCGCCTCCGACAACCTGTCCGCCCGGGTCATGGACCTGATGGTCCCGATCGGCAAAGGTCAGCGCGGCCTCATCGTCGCGCCGCCGCGGACCGGAAAGACGATGCTGCTGCAGAACATCGCGAACAGCATCACGACGAATCATCCCGAGGTGTACTTGATCGTGCTGCTCATCGACGAGCGGCCCGAGGAAGTCACCGACATGCAGCGGTCGGTCAAGGGTGAAGTGATCTCGTCGACGTTCGACGAGCCGGCGACGCGCCACGTGCAGGTCGCCGAGATGGTGATCGAGAAGGCCAAGCGCCTCGTCGAGCACAAGAAGGACGTCGTCATCCTGCTCGATTCGGTCACGCGGCTGGCGCGCGCCTACAACACGATCGTGCCGGCGTCGGGCAAGGTGCTATCCGGCGGCGTCGACAGCAACGCGCTGCAGCGCCCGAAGCGCTTCTTCGGTGCGGCGCGTAATATCGAGGCGGGCGGCTCGCTGACCATCATTGCGACCGCGCTCATCGACACCGGCTCGCGAATGGACGAAGTGATCTTCGAGGAGTTCAAGGGCACCGGCAACCTCGAGATCCATCTGGATCGCAAGCTCGCCGATCGGCGCGTCTTCCCGGCCATCGACATTCAGAAGAGCGGCACGCGGAAGGAAGAACTGCTGCTGCCGAAGGAAGACCTCAACCGTGTCTGGGTGCTGCGCAAAGTGCTGACGCCGCTCTCCCCCGTCGAAGCCATGGAGCTCCTGCTCTCGAAGATGGGGAAGACGAAGGGCAACGCGGAGTTCCTCGGCTCGATGGCCAACGGAGGACGCTGATCCGCTACCACGCCGGAGGCGCGACGGCCCCCGACGTGGCATCCAATGCGGCTCCTCCGGGGATCTATCTGCCGTTCTTCACCGTGTCCTGATCCTGCTCCAGCGTTCGATTCTCGAAGGTGAAGAGGTCGTAGTAGGCCTGGCCGCACGAGGTCGGCGCGAAAGAGCACGAGTCGTCGACGAGCGACCCGCTCAGCACCTTGTGATTCGGGAAGCCAGTACTGATCGCGGCCACCGCGCTCTGCCAGTTGTGGTATCCCAGGCCAAACTGCGTCAGATCCCATCGGAATGGAACACTATCGGTCATGTCGACGTAGTCCCACACTCCAGTCAGGCAGCCGCCTCCGAATCCCGTGTGGCCGACGTACCCAAAGGCGTTGCCATTGGAAACTCCATCGCCGTCAGTGTCGATGGCAATCTGGATGCGAGGTGAACCGCCGCCGCAGCTCCGCGCCGGCATGTAGTACTTCAGCTGGAGTTGGTTCGTCAGTGCGCCAATCTTGAATCCTGGAGGCGTGTCGCGGTACGCCACGCCGATGCCGGCGGGATAGGCGGTCGTCGTGAGTACCGAGATCACGTCGTTGGTCAGATTCTGCGGGTCTTGATCATCTTCCATCGCAAACAGCAGTTCGAACTTATGGCCGAGGCCGGGCAGCTCTTCCTGCGTGCCTCCGGGATCGCTCATCGAGGCGAGGTCCGTCGACGAAAGAACCAGTTGCCCGATCCAGTCCGGAACCGTCACGCCGCCGAGCTGCGCCTGCGCAGCCGGCGTTCTCAACACCAGCACCGCGGCGACCAGTCCAGCCGCCACCAACACGCGTCGCGCCGTACACGCCAATCCGACACGGGCAACCTGATCAACGAATCTCCTCGCGCTCATCGTCCCCTCCTCCGTTGAAACGATCGAGGCGGTCTCGACGGCACCGCCTCGGCCCAGGAGCTGCGATTTCCGCAGCCAGGCCGGGCGACGCCTACTCAATGCGCGTGCCGCGTGAGTGAGTTGGAAGCGGAACACGTGGTTCAACGAAAGGCGCGACGATGATTGGTGCCCGTCGAAAGGAAATCCCCGCTGCTCCTCTCCGTAGGTAGCACGCGCCCTAATGGTGGGTCGGCGGCGTTACTCAGCGATAATGCGCGCACTGCGTGACCGCCATCGCCGGCGCGGGAGCGCCGAGAGAGTAGACTACTCGCGTGACGCGGCGGCTTGCTCTCGCGTTCGCGCTCCTTCCGACGTTGTTGCCGCCCGCGGGTCCTGACGTCCAGCAGCAATCGTTTCGATCCGGCACGCTCGGCGTGCGGGTCGATGTGCTGATCACCGACGGGCGTAAGCCGGTGGCCGGGCTTGCCGCGGCGGATTTCGAGGTCCGCGACAACGGCGTCCGGCAATCCATCCAGCTGATCGATGCGGCCGATGTCCCGCTGAATGTCGTGCTCACTCTCGACACCAGCGCGAGCACGAGCGGCACGCGCCTGGCGGATCTGATCTCCGCAAGCCAGGCATTGCTCGACGGCCTCACCTCCGCCGATCGCGTGGCGCTCGCGACATTCAGCCACGCCGTGAACCCGCGGATCGCGCTCACGGCTGATCTCGGCAGCGTTCGGCAGGAGTTGCTGCGTCTCACGGCGGAGGGCCGGACGGCCCTCATGGACGCCACCTATGTGGCGCTGACCACCACGCTCGCGCAGCCGGGCCGTTCGCTGGTTGTCGTGTGCACCGACGGCTCGGACATCTCGAGCTGGCTGCGGACCGAGGACGTCATTGAGAGCGCGAAGCGATCGAATGCGGTCATTTATGCCGTGGCGTCAGCGAATGCGCGCCAGTCGTCGTCGCTTCACGAGCTGGTCGATGCGACCGGCGGCAGCATCCTCCGTGTCTCTTCGGCAGCCGACTTGCGCGGCTCCTTTCAGAGCATTCTCCAGGAATTTCGCAGCCGTTACATCCTCGCTTACGTGCCCACCGGCGTGCCGCCCGGCGGTTTCCATCGTCTCGACGTGCGCGTCAAACGCCGCGGTTTGACGGTCACGGCGCGCCCTGGATACGTCGGCGTGGAGTCTGGCAAATGAACGCGGCGCAACACGCGGTCGCCGTCGCAGGCCTCGTCGTCGCCTTTACTGTCACGACCAGCGGCCAGAAACCGCGCAAGGACATCGATGAGCGCTCGCTCACGGCGCTGCAGACCTGGGTGAACGCGGTCAAGACTCATACACCAGGCCGCTCTGACGCGTCCGTGGTTACCGCAGCCGCCTTTTCGTACGAAACACGCGAAGACCTGAACACCGTCGTAGGACTGTTCCTCACGGCGCTCATGGGGTGGACGTACGACACGGAGGGCAACAAGGCTGCCCAAGCGATCGTGGCCATGGGTCACGCGAGCGGGAAGGACTTCCTGAAGCAGGCGGCGGTGTTGCACTCTGACGTGGCCGCGTACGCCGATCTCCATCCCGTTCAGTCGGGCACCGCGACGAAGGCGCCGGCGCGGCGTACTCAGGAGCTCCAGCTTGGCCGCGGCGGCAAACCGGAGATCGTTCCGCTCGAAGAACCGATGCCGCCGCTCCTCAGGGCCGACCGCGTCCTTCTGGATAAGGATGGCCAGGTCGTCGGCGAAGTGGTCTCGACATGGAACTGGCCGTTCGCGCGGAGCCTGCTCGATCTGCTGAGCGCGGGACCTCGTAAGAAGATCTTTTCAGATGGGCGTCCCGAGCGGGCGACGGATCCCTTCGTTGCCGCGTGGTATCACGCGACAACCGCGTACATGTTCGCAAGCGGCTTGTACGGTGACGCCACGCCGCACCTGCATCACGCGTCGATGGTTTTGCCCGACGACGCGCTGGCGGTGTTCGACCGTGGATGCTACGCGGAGATCCTGGGATTGCCGATGCACCAGGCGCTGGAGCCGGATCCCGACGCCGGCCGGCGCGCGCGTGCGTCAGGGGGAGCGCCGACCTGGACGACGCCTGGTTCGGAGCCCGCACTGCGGATCCCGCCAGCGGAACAGACGAATGCGGAAGCGGAACGGCTGTTCCGCCGCGCGCTGGCAATCGATCCCTCGCTGGTCGAAGCTCGAGTGCGACTCGCGCGCCTGCTCGATCTGCGCGGCCGTCACGAGGAGGCGGGCGCCGAGCTCGAGGCCGCTCTCGCGCAACACCCGACCGGTGCCGTGGCGTTCTTCGCTCACTTGTTCGCCGGCCGTGCAGCACACGCGACGGGACGCAGCGATGAAGCCGCCCGGCATTATCAAGGAGCGCTCGACATCTTCCCCGACGCGCAATCCGCGCTGCTCGCCGCGAGCCATCTCGCATTGACGCGATCCGACGTCCCGGCTGCCCTCGTGCCGGTCGCCCATCTCGGTGCGCGTTCCAACGCCTTCACCGCCGATCCGTGGTGGCGATACCATCTCGGCGCCGGTCGCGACGCCGAAGGTCTGCTCACGACGCTCTGGGCTGTAGTACCAGCCAAGCTTCCATAGGTTGCCGTGACACGCGGATATATCGGAACGCATATTCAGCCGCTATACCTGTTAGATCGTGTTCTATATAGGTACAATTACATAAATATAGTGTTTGAAGTGACTTAACGGTGTTTTGACGCCTGAAGCACGATTTATGGTGCGCGATTGCTCCGTTTAAGAACAGTCCGATCGCCCGCTGCCCGCACCCCCAGACTTGTAATCCCAATAAGGTAAGCCATTCCAACAACTTAGCGCGATGCCCGGTCTGAGAAACTCCGGCGCTCGCTTTGCTATATACCGAACGGCTAACCCACGGAGGTGCCGGCGAATGGCTCTAATAGTCCCGAGTGTCAACAGCAAGGCAGTGTGGAGCGGCGCAGCAGCCGTCTAGTCCCGAACGGCTGGTGTTGAGGCCAAGGGGCCCACGGTCCTCCGCCGTGGGCTTTCTCCCTCGATTGCCAGGCAGCAAATCCGGTTTTGCCGCGTACGACCGAACGAGTGGTGGTGGTGACGAACCTTGGGGGCTCCCTACATGCGCACGGCACCTTTCCAGAAAGCTGTCTGGGGAATCGCGTTAGTCTTCTCCCTGCTCTTGCCGTCGGCCGGCCTTGCCGGACCGCACGGCTCCCGTAAACAGGACAAGGTCGATTCTGCGCTCCGGGACCGACTGCGCTTCGGGGCCGCGCAGCCGGTGATCGTCCGCGCGAAGCCGGGTCACCGGGCGTCGGTCAGGAACAAGGTCGCGGCGCACACCGAGAGTTATCGCGAGCACAAATCAATCGACGCGTTCAGCGCGCGGCTGACGCCAGGACAGATTCGCGCGCTCGCCCACGACAGCGACGTCGATGGCGTCTCGTACGACGCCGACATCGTCGGCTTCGCATCGACGCCCGCCGGCACCGTCGATACCGCCAGCATCGTCAAGCAGATGGTCGGCGTCGGAGATTGGTTCCCCGGCTCCTCGATGGCGATCGCGGTGATCGACTCCGGCATCGCCCCGAGTGCGGATTTCGATACCCGAATCCTCGGGATGTACAACTTCACCAACGGCGCCCCCGGCATCCTGACCGCGCCCTACGACGACTACGGTCACGGTACACATGTGGCCGGGCTGATCGGCTCGAATGGATCGTCGTCGAATGGAAAGTACGCAGGCGTGGCGCCCGGCGTGAAATTCCTCGCGCTGAAGGTCCTGGACAAAAAGGGCTCCGGCCGCACCAGCGACGTGATCAGCGCGCTCGAATTCGTCGTCGCCAACAAGTCGACGTTCGGGGTCAGGGTCGTGAATCTCTCGCTCGGTCATCCGATCTACGAGTCGGCGAAAACGGATCCACTCGTTATCGCGGTTGAGAACGCGGTCCGGGCCGGCCTCGTTGTGGTCGTCGCCGCGGGCAATTACGGTACCAACCCGAACACCGGACTGACCGGTTACGCCGGTATCGCGTCGCCCGGCAACGCGCCGTCGGCAATCACGGTCGGGGCGGCAAACACGAATGGCACTGTCGATCGAAGCGACGATCGACTGGCACCGTATAGCTCGCGCGGGCCGTCATGGTACGACGGGATCGCCAAGCCCGATGTGCTCGCACCCGGGCAAGCCCTCGTTTCCGCGGATGCATCGGGCAGCACGCTTGAAACGAGCTATCCAGGCCTCGTCATCAAATCCGGCAACTCCAAGTACTTGAAACTAAGCGGGTCCAGCATGGCCACCGCCGTGGTGTCGGGCATGGTGGTAATGGCGATCGAAGCCAACGCCTCGGGTGCGCTGAAACGTTGGCAGGACTACCAGATCACGCTGAAAAAATCGCAGCGGACGACATTCGTGCCGCCGCCGGAGCTCACCAGCAATGCGATCAAGGCGATGCTCCAATTCAGCGCGACGCCGATTCACGATGAGTACGACGTCTCCTACGGCCCGCTGCAGCAGGGCACCGGAATGGTGAACGGACTCGGCTTGATCTATTTCGCTTACTACAGTGACACCACGAAATCGCCCGGCGAGTACTGGATGACGCTCACCGGCTACCCGTACTCCTCGTATTACGGCGCGACCAACATGGCCTGGTCGCAGAGCATCATCTGGGGCACCCGCATCCTCGCCGGCACCAGCGTCACGGACGTCAATCAGTACGGCTGGGCCGCGAATGTCGTGTGGGGCACGGGCGAAGACGGCAACGTGGTCTCGGGCACCGCCGACGACGACGGCAATGTCGTCTGGGGCACTGCTGCCGACGACGAAGGCAATGTGGTGTGGGGAACGACGATACCGACCTCGCTTGACCTGACGTGGTCGGGCAACGCGACGTGGACGAATAACGTCGTGTGGGGCACAGCGGCGGAGGACTGGGAAGCCAACGTCGTCTGGGGGACCGGCCTCGTCGGGTATTTCAACGGCAGCAGCGTCATGTGGGGCGCGAGCGCAGAGGAGGACGGCAACGTCGTCTGGGGCACGCTGAACGACGGCGACGACGATTTGTGGGGCGCGTCGGCCGACAAAGTCACTGCGCTCGGAGTGGAAGGAGGTGCGTTGTGATCAATACTCAGCCCCTCCAGACCGCGGCCATCAGGGTGACGTCGCAGACCGTCACGAGCGACTGGAAGACGGCCCTTCCCCTGCTGCATGCGGGCCAGATCACGCTTCGAGAGCTGCGGCTGTCCGATGCCCCATCGCTGCTCGCGTTCCTGAACACGGATGAGGTGAGCCGGTTCATTTCTCCTCCGCCGACAACCGTCGCCGGATTCGAGCGATTCATCGAGTGGACGCGGCGCGAGCGTGCTGCCGGGACGTACGTCTGTTTCGGTGTCGTCCCCGACGGCTGCGAGCACGCGATCGGCCTCTTCCAGGTCCGCCAGTTGAACGGATCGTTCGACATCGCCGAATGGGGCTTCGCGATCGGATCGGAGTTCTGGGGCAGCGGCGTATTCATCGAATGCGCGCGTGCGGTGCTGGCGTTCACGTTCGACAGGATCGGCGCAATTCGGCTCGAGGCGCGCGCCTGCGTGGCGAACGGGCGCGGCAACGGCGCGCTTCAGAAGCTCGGCGCGACGCGCGAAGGGCTCCTCAGACGGTCGTTCTTGCGCGAGGGGGAATACCACGACCAGGTCCTCTGGTCGGTGATTGCCTCCGACTGGCGCGACTCGATCACCGTAGGGAGCGTGCTCCGCCATTAAGACAGCGCGCGCGGCGGATGTACAATCGCATCGCTGATGACGATTCCGCCGCGCCGCGTGGCGGCCCTGGCGGCCGTCACGGGTGTTCCTGCGCTCATCCTCCTCGCTCTCCTGGTTCTTCCGATCAACGCCACTTATACCGGTATCGCGCGTGCGCCGCTCGAATTCGGCCCTCCAGGACGGACGCACGGCTGGATCGACTTCAGCGGTTTCTATCCGGTGGAGGTCGATGGCGAGCGGGCGTTCAACTGGATGTCGAGCGCAGGACGCATCAGGCTGCCACGGGTCGATCGCCGTAGCCCGCTGACGCTGTCGCTCTGGGTGCAGCCCGCCGTCACGAACCGTCCGGTCGATCTGACGATCGCGGTCGATGGGATCGCGGCGCCGCCGCGGCGCCTCACCGCAGGCTCGCAGCAGGTGGACATCACGCTGCCGGCATCCGACAGCACGCGCGCGGTTATCAATGCGGCTGTTTCGGATTCCCTGGTACCGGGTGGGAGCGATGTGCGCTCGCTGGGCATGCGCGTCGACGGCATCGCGCTCTCGCCCGTCACCGGCCGTCTGCGCATTCCTGCGGCCTCACTGCGCGACGGAATAATCGCCGGCGTCACGATCGGCATCGTCGCGACCTTGATGCTGGGCGCGCGGCCGCTCGCGCTCGCGGCCGGCGCGGCCGCCGCCGCGTGGTTCGGGTTTCTGCTGGCTTTCGATGGCGCAGCGCTCGGCTCTTATCCGGATCGCGTGCAGCTGATCGGCGTCGCGTGCGCCATCGCCGCGGTGGTCTCGAGGGCGGCCATCCGCGACGGGGGGGAGCGCTGGGGCTTCCGCGCGGCGGTAGGCATCGCGATCCTGCTGACCGGCTGCAAGCTCGCGCTCTTCTTCCATCCGATGGCGCCGATCGGCGACTCGATCTTCCATGTGCATCGCGCGATTGTCGTACAGCGCGGCGAGTACTTTTTCACGTCGATCACGCCGCGTCCGTTCTTCGAGTTTCCCTACCCACCCGGGTTGTACGTCGTCGCCGGCCCGCTGTGGCAGACGTTTCGGAGCGAGATGGAACATGTGTGGCTCCTTCGCACCATCGCGCTGGTGGCGGAGGCTCTGCTCGCGCTGGCGTTGTACGGAGCGGTCTTCGCGAATTGGCGCAATCGGGTCGCGGCGTTTTTCGCGACCGTGGTCATGCTGCTCCTGCCGGTCGGTTTCTATACGATCTGCACGTCGAACCTCACGAACTCGTTCGGCCAATCGGTGTTCGGTGCCGGGATCGCGGCGCTGCTGGGCACGCACCTCCGGCCGGGGAAGCGATGGTGGCTCCTCGCGGCCGGGACCGTGCTCGTATGCGGCGGATTCCTGTCGCACTTCAGCACGTTCTCGGTCGGGCTCCCGGTGCTCTTCGCATGCGCGGCGGCGGTCTTCGCGGGCGGCTCGGGAGCGCCGCGCCGCGTCGCCGTCTCGATCATTCTCGCGCTGGCGATCTCGTCGACCGCGTCGATTGCGCTCTACTACGCGCACTTCATGCCCGTCTACAAACGGACCGCGGAGCGGATCCTTCACCGCGAAGACGCGGCGCAGACCCGGTCGATGGTCGCGCCGCCGAGCCTGAAAGCGCAGCGCTTCGCCGCGACGATCGGGACGGAGTTCGGCGCCGGCGTGCTGATTGCCGCCGTCGCCGCCGGGTTGCTCCTTCTGCGCAGCCGCGCACACGATCCGCTGACGCTCGCATTGGCAGGCTGGGCCGTCGTCGTCGTGGGCTTCTGGGTGCTGGGGATCGTGACCGCGATCGAAATGCGCGCGAGCCTGGCGGCGCAGCCGCTCGCGGCGATCGCCGCCGGGTATGCCATGGCACGCGGCGCCCAGGATGGGACGTTGTCCCGCATCGCAACCGGCGCAGCGATGGTGTCCCTCTTGCTCCTCGCGGTCAGCGGCTGGATCACATGCCTGGGACTCGACAGCTTCTGGCGGATCTAAAGAGCTGAATCCCTAATCCCTAATCCGCGAATCCCTAATCCGCGAATCCCTAATCCGCGAATCCCTAATCCGCGAATCCCAACCGCCAATCCCAACCGCGAACCGCGAAGATCAGGGATTCTTCTTTTCCGGCATGAGCACCACTTTTATGTATCGCGTCATGTCCAGATAGGTCTGCGCCGCCTGCTGCACCGCGTCGCCGGTCAACGCCTGAATCTGGTCCGGCACGTTCAGCACGGCCGGCAGATCGGATCCGTCGCCGTCCTCATACGCCTGTGAAATCTGGTTGAGGAGGTAACGATTGTCCTGGCTGTTCGCCTCGTACTCGCGCCGCAGCGTTTCGCGCACCCGGCCCATCTGCCCCGCTCCGATGCGGGTCGATTTCACGAAATCAATCTCCTGGAACACCCGCTGCACCAGCGCGTCGACGCGCGCGGGATCGCACGTCCATTCAATCCGCACGCGGTACTCAGGACGGGGAAACCGGATCGCATCCGGCGCGGCGGTGATGCTGTAGGTGCCGCCGAGCTCCTGACGGATCGAGTCGAACAGACGCGACTCGAGCAGCATCGTCATGGTACGGAGCGCGAGCAGATGCTCGGAATCGTAGGTGAAAGGGCCGTGAAAGACGATCGCAATGGAGCTTCTCGGCGCGATGCCTTTCTCGATCGTTTTGTCGATGACCGTCGCCGGCGGCACGATGCCGAGGTCCCGCCACTTCTCGTGAGTGTGCGTCGCCGGCAGGCTGGCGATATAGGTCTCTACCAGCGGCTTGATCGCCTCGAGGGTGAAGCTGCCCACGAACACGAACGTGAAATTGCTCGCGTCGGCGAAGCGCGCCTTGTAGAACGCCGTGGATTTCTCGAGGTTCCACCGGTCCACCGTCGTCGCCGTCTCGGGCTGCCGCCGGGGATTATCCCCGTTCAGCGCGGCGTTGACCGTCCGGCCGAACACCACGTCGGGGCTGGCGGTCTGATTCGCGACGAACGCCCGCGCCTGACCCGTCATGGCCGCGAACGCCGACGGATCGGCCCGCGGCTGCGTGAACCGCAGGTACAGGAGTTGAAACATCGTCTCGAGATCCTGCGGGGTGCTCCCGCCGGCCATTCCCTGCTCGAGCTCGTCGATATACGGTACGACCGCAAGCGCCTTCCCCGACAGCAGCCGATCGAGCATCACGCTGCTCAGCGAGCCGACACCCCCGGCCGGGACGACAGCGTCCGCGACGCGCGCGGGAATGAAGTCCGCGTCGCTCGCGAGCGAGGTTCCCCCGCGCGCCTCCGCGCGAAACAGAATCTGGTCTTCCTTGAGCGTCGTCGGCTTCAGCACGACCGTCGCGCCATTCGAGAGCGTCCACTCCGTCACGCCGGTGTTCACGGGGCTGTTCGTCTTCACGATGGTTCCGCGCGGCGGCGCGGCCGCGAGCAGCGCCTGCCCGGCGGCGGCATCCACGTAGGGCTTAAGCGGCCTGGCTGACGCCGTCTTCACGACGCCGGCAAGCTGCGATTCGGTCGGCAGCGCCACGCCTTCGGCCTCGGGAGCGGAGACGATGACGAGGCGGTTGCTTTCCGGAAACCAGTCGGCGGTCAGCGCGTTGATTTCCGCGAGGGTGATTTCCGGAAGGAACCGGCGGTGGAACGCGAGCTCCTGCCAGATCGTCGGCAGCGCTTCTCCCTGGAGGAAATTCCGCGTGTACTCGTCGGCGCGGCTGGACGACTCGCGATCGGGACTCTCGGTGACGACGCGTTCGTAGTCGAGCATCATCGCCTGCTTCGCGCGGGCGAGCTCGGTTGCGGTAAACCCGAACCGCACGACCCGCTGCAGCTCGGTCACGAGCGCGTCGAGCCCTCGCGGTGCGCCGCCGTTCGAGACGAGCGCCTGCAGCGCCGCTTCATCCCTGGTTCTCGGCGCCGGAAACAGCGCGCGATTTACCGCCGCGCGCAGAAATGGCGCATTTGCGTCCTGCGCGAGCTCGTCGAGGCGGGCGTCGAACATCGCCGCGAACAACTGATCGCGAATGAGATCGCGGTAGCCTCCGACGGTCGCCTGGTTGCGCGCCGGCCGCAGGTCGGAGAGCTCGACCACCGTCGCGGTGGTTTCTTTGTCGGTGACGAGCGCGTAGCGCATCCCGGGATGTTCCGGCACGTCGAACGCCGGCCGCGGTCTCGCCGGCGACGGCGACGTCAGCGACGAGAAGTGATCGCGGATCAGCCTGACCGCCGCGTCGCGATCGACGTCGCCGACCACGATCACCGCCATCAGGTCGGGGCGATACCAATCGTGGTAGAAGCGGAGCAACGTCTCGCGCTGCGCGCGCTCGATTACGGACGGATCACCGATCGGACGCCGATCCGCATAACGGGAGCCGTCGAGCTGCACCCGCCGGATCTTCTCCTGCGTCCGCTCGCCCGCCCCCAGGTTCATCCGCCATTCAGAGAGGACGATGCCGCGCTCGCGCTCGATAGCCGCCGGATCGAACGTGGCGCCTTGCGCCCAGTCCTCGAGAATCAGGAGCGCCCGATCGAGCACGCCTGGAACGTCGGTCGGCACCCGAAGGGTGTACTGCGTATCGTCGTAGCTAGTGGCCGCGTTCGCATCGGGCCCGATACCGAGCCCCAGAGACGAGAGCAGGTCGGGGATGGTCTGGCCGGGAAAATGCTTCGTGCCTTCGAATTCCATGTGCTCGACGAAATGCGCCAGCCCGCGCTGGTCTTCGTCCTCGACAACCGACCCCGCCTTGACCACGAGACGAAGCTCCGCCCGGCGCGCCGGTTTCGCGTTGGGGCGGACGTAGTAGCGCAATCCATTCGGGAGGGTCCCGACGACCGCCTCGGGGTCGAAGGGCATCGGCTGCGCCAGCGCGTAGCCGGCGACCGAGTCGGCGGATGTCTCACGCCCCTGGGGCTGTGCCGGGGCCTGCTGCGCAACGGCGGAAGGCGCGGCCGCAAAGAAGCTGAGGAGGGCGGCGAGAACGAACCTGCGGGCGCGCGAAACGGTCATCAACCGATCCTACAGGATCAGTGCTTCGATGGTTCGCTCCGGAAGACGCGGCCAAAATCGAGCCCGAACTTCGGCTCCATCCGGCTGCCGCGGATTTTGATAGGGACGACTGCGCCGGCGCCGTCCTTTCGGAACAGTGGATCGACGGCCTTCAACAGCACGCCCTTCACGCCGCCCGCCGCTTCCGAGACGCTGGCGCGCATGCGAACGCTGCCATCGAACTCGAGCGCTTCGCTGGCCAGCCCGTACGTGCCGGCAATCTGAACCTGCGCCCCGGGGATGGCGAACGCCGTGTCGCGGAGCGTAATCGTGTTGCGCTCGAGCGTGAAGTCGCCGTGAAGACTCGATGCGACATTCTCCGAGTGTTCGTCGGGATCGAGCCCGCGCGCACGCTCGCTCATATCGGAGATGCGCGTCTGCACCTCCTTGCTCGTGAATCGCACGCCGGCGATGTTGAACTGCCCCCGGAGGTGTAAGCGATCCATGACGTCGGCTGGACCCGCCGGCAGATCGAGGTCGGCGTGCAATGCGAGCGCTCCGTTCATCGCGGGCGCGTTTCCCTTGACGGCCAATCGCAGCACGTCTTCGATTCGTCCGTCGTCGATCTTCACATGGACCTTGACGGTGCGGCCTTTCACGCCTTCGGCACCCACCACCGCTCCGCGCGCGGTCAGCGAGGTCTTGAGGAACGAGGCGGAAACTGCATTCAGATAGGTGTCGCCGTCGGTGCCGTCGACGACCGCCTCGAACCTGGTGTGAAGCGGCACGGGCGTGCCGCTCACGTCGAGACGGAAATTCGGCGTGTCGGTTTCCCCCTGTACGCCGATGCGATCGAGCTGCCCGTCGAAGCTTCCCTTCGAGGTCAACGTGCCGGCGATGCCTTTGATCGGCGTGAGATCCGCGTCAGCGAACGTGTAGCGCCCGGTCAGCGGAGTCTGGCCCGGATCTTCACGGCTCCACGGACCGAACGTGCCGGTCGCTTTCACCAGCCCTTTGGGGATGGGGTTGGTAATCGACGCTTCGAACGTCATCGTCTGTGCGCGTCCCAGCGGCTTCATCGTGAGCCGATGAACGGCAAACACCTTCGGCTCCTTGCCCTCGCGTTTCGGGATAAGCGCGAGCGCAGCGTCCTGCGCTTCGAGAAGGTCCACGACGATCGCCGCGGGGCTGCCCTCGTCCGATGGGGTGGAATCGCTGGTCTTCGGAGCTCGTTTCAGACCGCCGGGGGGAATGTTGACCTTCAATCCCTTGAGCGAAACCGTGCGAAAGTGACGCGGCCGGCTGAACAGCCCGATGAGTCCGCCGTCCATCGCGAACGCATCGACCGCGACCAAAGGTGGAACGTCGCGTCTTCCTTTATGACGGATCGTCAGTCCCGTGCCGGTGATGTGTACGGTTGGAAAAGTGTCGACGCTGAACGACTGCAGCTCCACTTCGCTGTCCAGCCGGTCGGCCAGCGTTGCGATGAGGAGCTGCCTGAGCTTGTCGGTACGCGATCCGGCTCCGGCAAGAATGGCAAGGAGCACCAGGATTCCGCCGACGATCGCGATGAGCCAGCGCGTTGCACGCAGTGTCACGGAAACTCAGCCTTTCAAACCGCGTTCCATCGCCAGCTCTTGTATACTGCTGCGCCTGCGGAACGTCCTTTTCGCGTTACTCACGCTCGCGATCGTCGCCGGTCTCGCGGCCGCGCAACCGCAGCGCAATTGCTCGTTGACGCTCCAAGATCTGCCGCTCCATGCTGCCCTCCGGCAGCAGAGTGTCAACGATGTCTTGGCACTTTTACCCGTCGACGATATCTTGGCACTTATCACCTACCTCCTACTTCCTACCTCCTGTCGGTAGACGCTTCCTCGGCAGCTTCTCGTCCCGCATCGCCGCGTTGTAGGCGAACACCGCGATGACCGTCGCCTGCTGGATCATGTCGTCGCGCTGGACGCGATCGTAGAAGTCCATGTTCGAGTGGTGGGTGCGCGAGTTGTATTCCAGCCGATCCACCATGAACTGGAATCCCGGCAGGCCCACTTCATCGAACGACACGTGATCGGTCGAAGAAACCGCTCGCGGGCCGACGGCCATGACGCCGAGATCCGCCAGCGGCTTCATCCACTGCTCGAAGATCGGCCTGACGGCGAGATTCCCCTGCAGCCAGACCCCGCGCACGCGGCCGGTGCCGTTGTCGGAATTGAAGTAGGCCGCGACCCTGGCATGATCCGGCTTGACGGCCATCGTCGCCGCGTCCGCGAAATGTTCGCGAACATAAGCGCGCGATCCGAGAAGCCCTTCCTCTTCCCCGCCCCACAGCGCGATGCGGATCGTGCGCCTCGGCTTCGCGCCGATGGCCTTGAGGATACGCATCGCCTCCATCATCGCGGCTGATCCGCTCGCGTTGTCCGTCGCCCCTGTCGCGGCCGCCACGGAGTCGAAATGGGCGCCGAGAATGACGACTTCATCCTTCAGTCTTGGATCCGTTCCCGGAAGCTCGGCGATCGTGTTGAACCCGTTCGGCGTCGCCTCGTCATAGAACTTCGTCTCGACGTTCAGCTCCATCTTGACGGGAATCCCTTTCGCGAGCACGCGGACCATGCGGTTGTAATGCTCGACCGCGAGCGTGATCGTCGGCAGCCCCGTGCCCGCGTCGGCGCCGCGCGAGCCGTTGCCGGTCGGAAAGACCGTCCCGCCGTCGGTGTGTTGCTGCCGCGGGGACAAGTCGCTGCCGATCGAGGCGTAGATGTTGTCGCTGCCGCGATTCAGGATCGCGACCGCCCCCTCCGCCTTGAAGAACTCCCTGATGCGCGCGGCGAGCGTCTGGGCGCCGCGCCCGCGCCCCGTCTCTTCGTCGTCGGGATCGGTGGCGCCCGGACCACCGCGCCGGCGGCCCCGGCCGCCCGGCGGCGGCACTGGCGTTGTCTCTGCCTCCGCAAGATCTTCGTCCCCCATCCGATGCACGATCAAACCATCGAGCATCGGAACCGCACGCTGCGGCTGCGAGAGCACGATCTTCCCAGCGAGGCGGCCGCGGTACTTGTCGAAATCCGCATCGCTGTCGATCTGAACGCGCACGACGTCGGCGATGACGGGCCCGTGCGTGCCGGGGGTCCACGAGGCGGGGAATCCGATGATCGGCTGAACCTGTGGCTCGACGATGTGGGCACTGAACCGCACGAGCGACCACCCTTTGCCGAACGGCCATGTCTCGCGATGCGCGTTCGCCAGCCCCCATTCCTTGAACTTCCGGATGGCCCAGTCGCTGGCCTGGAGAATCGCCGGTCCCCCGGTCAGCCGCGGGCCATACACGTCGCTCAACCAGCTGATGTGATCCATCACCTGAGAGCGGTTCAGGCCTTCGTCACGAATCCGCGCGATCGTCGGGTAGTCCAACGCTTCGGTGGGCGTCTGGGCGGGAAGCGTGGAAACGCCAAGTGCGAGCAGCAAAACAACAGCAGGAGTAAAGCGTCGCAGCATGCGCAATTCTATCCTCCCCCGGATCAGCATTAATCACTGCTCGCGGGGCCCCACCCCCGCTCGCTCTCGCTCGGCGGCGCCGCTCCGCGGCGCTTCCCTCCGGCGCCTCGCTCAGGCCGCAGGCGCTCTCCCGAATCCAGATCCCGCATCCCGGATCCCGCATGCCTGTATGATTCCCCGATGCGGTATCGAACGTTCGGACGAACGGGTTGGAGTGTGTCGGAAGTCGGCTACGGGATGTGGGGGA
>Ga0070670_100001535_pt1 | contig 18607 bp, 13 predicted proteins | sample KBSS63metaG_FD_64665 | JGI IMG/M metagenome (GOLD analysis project Ga0070670, IMG submission 64665) | Switchgrass rhizosphere microbial communities from Kellogg Biological Station, Michigan, USA - KBS S6-3 metaG | ecosystem: Host-associated > Plants > Roots > Rhizosphere > Soil ... | reverse complement strand
GCGTCCCGCGAGCATCAGACCGGTGAGCACCGGCCCGAGCTCCTTGACCATGGAGGCGCTGACCAGCCGGCCGACAAACGGCCGGGCGCCGAACTGGTCGAGGGTGAAGCCCGACTGCAGCGCCAGCACCGCGCCGGTGAAGAACCCGGCGAGGACGACGACGGTGAGCGAGCCGATGCCGATCTGATCGAGCTGCTCGATCAGATCGTGCATGTAGAAGGGGCGCGAGCAGCTGGCCCGTATGATGGTGATCTGCAGGCGCACGTACTCCTGCACCTCGAGCACCGCCGACTTGAGTTTTTGGTCGACGAAGTCCAGCACGGGCTATCCGGCCGCCGGAAGGTCGCCCAGCCCGAGCTCGCCGGCGCGGAGGCCCTTCAGGGTGTCGCGCAGCGTGGCGGCACGCTCGAAGTCGAGGTTGCGGGCCGCCGTCTTCATTTCCGCTTCGAGCCGGCGGATCTCGGCGTCGCGCTCGGCCATGGTGCGGAAGGTCCGCCGGGTCTCGCGCGGTTCCGGCACCGCGCCATAGTCACGTTCGTACACGCTCGACATGACGTCATCGATGTCGCGCACCACGGACTCCGGTGTGATGCCATGCTCGATGTTGTACGCCCCCTGCCGGGCCCGCCGCCGCTCCGTCTCTGCCAGTGCCGCCTTCATGGATGCTGTGATCGTATCCGCATACATGATCACCCGGCCGTTGATGTTGCGGGCGGCACGGCCGGAGGTCTGGATGAGCGAGCCCGCCGAGCGGAGAAACCCCTCTTTGTCGGCGTCGAGAATCGCGACCAGCGACACTTCCGGCAGATCGAGCCCCTCACGGAGGAGGTTGATGCCGACGAGCACGTCGAAGGCCCCCCGCCGGAGATCCCGCAGGATCTCGACGCGCTCGAGCGTCTCGATGTCGGAGTGCAGGTAGCGCACCTTGACGCCGAGCTCCTGGTAGTAGGTCGTGAGGTCCTCGGACATCCGCTTGGTCAGCGTGGTGACGAGAATCCGTTCGCGCTTCTCCACCCGCGCGCGGATCTCCTGCAGCAGATCGTCCACCTGCCCCTTCACCGGCCGCACTTCGATCGGCGGATCCATGAGCCCCGTGGGCCGGATCACCTGTTCGACCACCACACCCTGCGCCTTCGCCAGCTCGTAGGGGCCCGGCGTGGCCGAGACGAAGACGATCTGCGGCACCCGGGCTTCCCACTCCTCGAAGTTGAGCGGACGGTTGTCGAGCGCCGAGGGCAGACGAAACCCGTACGACACCAGCACTTCCTTTCGCGAGCGGTCGCCGTGATACATCCCGCGGATCTGCGGCACCGTCTGGTGGCACTCGTCCACGATCAGGAGGGCATCGTCGGGCAGGTAGTCGAACAGCGTCGGCGGCGGCTCCCCGGCGGCGCGCCCGGTCAGATGCCGCGAGTAGTTCTCGATCCCGTGGCAGTAGCCGATCTCGCGCATCATCTCGAGATCGAACATCGTGCGCTGGTGCAGCCGCTGCGCCTCCAGGAGCTTGCCTTGCGACTCGAGGTCCGCGCGGCGTTCCACCAGCTCGGCTTTGATCGTCTCCACGGCCAGACGTGTCCGGTCCCGCGACGCCACGAAATGTGACTTCGGGAATACCGACACCTTCTCGACCCGCCGGATGGTCTTGCCGGTCAGCGGATCGAACCAGGCGAGCTCGTCGACCTCGTCGCCGAAGAGGCCGATGCGGAGCGCGTGCTCCTCGTAGGACGGCACCACTTCGACGATGTCGCCGCGGACCCGAAACGTGCCGCGGCCAAACTCGACGTCGTTGCGCTCGTACTGAATCTCGACCAGCTTGCGCAGGATGTCGTCGCGCTCCATGCGCTGCCCCTTCTCGAGCGGCAGCATCATCCCGTAGTACGCCTCGGGCGAGCCCAGGCCGTAGATGCACGACACGCTGGCCACGATGATGACGTCGCGCCGTTCGAAGAGCGATCGGGTGGCCGACAGGCGCATCCGGTCGATCTCGTCGTTCACGGTGGCCTCCTTCTCGATGTACGAGTCGGTGGCCGGCACGTAGGCTTCGGGCTGGTAGTAGTCGTAGTAGCTGACGAAGTACTCGACGGCGTTGTGGGGAAAGAAGCGCCGGAACTCCTGAAAGAGCTGCGCGGCCAGCGTCTTGTTGTGCGCCATCACCAGCGTCGGCCGGTTCACTTCGGCCACCACCTGGGCCATCGTGAAGGTCTTGCCCGAGCCGGTCACCCCGAGCAGCACCTGGTGGGCGTCTCCGCGGCGCAGACCGTCGACCAGCTCCGGGATGGCGTGCACCTGGTCGCCGCGCACCGTGAAGTCGCTGACCAGCTTGAATCGTTCTTCCGTCGTGGGCATAAGCAGGCGCGGCCTTGCCGCCAAGGCCAAACCTGAATCGTACTACGGACGGACGAACGGGGCGAAGTAGCCCTTGCGGACCAGCACGCGCAGGTCGCGGCCGCGCGTGGCCCCGGCGCGCGTCACCTTCACTTCCACGCGGCGCCAGCGGCCGTCGCGGGCAGGGTTGGTCGAGACATATCCGAGCGTGTACTGCGCGCGGATGCCGGCTACGACGCGGTCGTAGGCGAGCTCGATCTCTTTCATCGTCTGCGGAAAGATCGCCTCGCCGCCCGTCTCCTCGGCCATCTGCGTGAGGCGCAGCCGCTGCTCGCTGCGGATCGACGTCGGCTGATTGTCCAGGAACCCCACCGCATAGACGGTCACATCGGCCGCTCGCAGCAGGTTCATGATGTCCTTGAACGGGATGGCGCTGCGCGTGTCGCCGCCATCCGTGAAGAGGACGAGTACCGTGCGGCCATCGGCGCCCGCGGCGCCGTCCAGGTAGACGCCGAGCGCGTCGTAGAACGCCGTCTCACCACCCAGCTTCCGGGATCGGATGCGCTCGACCATGCGCGGGAAGTCCTGCTGCGTGTAGCGCGCCACGCGGACCTCGGCGTCGAAGTCCACGAGCGTCATGTCCACGGCGTCGCGAAGCGTGTTGAGAAAGCGCACCGCCGCCTTGCGCGCCAGATCGATGTCGGCGCCCATGCTGCCGCTGGTGTCGAGCAGGAGGCCGACGTGCGTCGCGATGGCACCGTTCTCCTGATCGCCACGCGCGAAAGACGTCACCGTCTGGCTCCGCCCGTCCTCCACCACGGTGAAGCTGGCCTGGCTCAAATCCGTCACCGGGGCGCCGGATCGGTCGCGCACGGTCACGCCCACCTTCACAAGGTCGGTTTCCGCCCGGAAAACCGCTTGCTGGTCCGCCGTCACGCGTCGCGCCGGGGCGACGCCCAGGGCGATGGCCAGTGCTAATCCCAGCCACCGCGTCGCGCCGGAGGGGCGGACAGGCGGACGCTGCAGGGCGCGCATGCGCGGATCCTACAACGCGGCAGCAGGGGCGTATAATCGTAGAGTTTTCCGTATGCGCAGGGTGTCATTCGAGGCGCCGGCACGATGAGGTGTCTCGCCGTTTGCCAGACCGAGTTGGCCATCAGGATGCTCGACGAGATCCTGTTGCCCAGCTTCGAGATGGATTTCATCGTCGAGCGCAAGCCGCTGGCCAAGCGGCTGCACGACAGCGGTCTCAGCGTATCGGCGGGCGACCCCCGGCGCACCGATACCTACCTCAAGGCGGATCTCACGCCCGGCACCTGCGTCGTCGTCGAAGACGACGGCCGCCACAGCCTCAAGAAGATCGTCGAAGCCATCTTCAATGCCGGGGCCACACTCGTCTACGTGCTCGGCGTCGGCGCCGCCCACACGCGCGAGCGCGAGGACGAACTGAAGGCGCAGTTTCCCGAGATCAACTACATCGCGTTGTCCGAGCTCTTCGGCGGACCACTGCTCACCGAGTTCAGCCGCTCGCTGACGCGGCTGAAGGTGCAGCAGTACCAGCGCTTCTTCAGCGACGCCGACCGGGTGCTGATTCTGATGCACAACGATCCGGACCCGGATGCGATGGCGAGCGGCCTGGCGCTGCGCACGGTGCTCAAGCGCACCAAGCAGACCGCCGTGCTCGGCGCCATCCACGGCGTGACGCGGCCCGAGAACCAGCGGATGGTGAACCTGCTGGAGATCCACATCGAGCCGATCACCCCGGAGACGGTCAACAACTTCGACCGCGTGGCGATGGTGGACGTGCAGCCGCACTACTTCTCCGGCGCCATCGACCGCGTGGACCTGGTGATCGATCATCACCCGGAGCAGAGCGGCTACACCGCCGTCTACAAGGACATCCGCGCCGACTACGGCTCGACGTCCACGATCCTGACCGAGCACCTCCGCTCCACGGACACCAACATCTCGGAGCGCACGGCCACGGCGATGCTCTACGCGATCAAGTCGGACACGCTGTTCTTCAACCGCCACACCAATCGCGTGGACATCGAGGCGTTCTCCTATCTCTATCCGCTCTCCGATGCGGCCATGATCCGGAAGATGGAGGGCGCCGAGATCACCGTGGAGCGGCTGGACTACGTGGTGAAGGCGCGCGAAGAGGGCAAGCTGCAGGAGAAGGTGTTCTGCGCCTTCCTCGGCGTGCTGCCGCGCGAGGACTTCATCCCCTACGTCGCCGACTTCTTCCTGCAGCTCGAGGACGTCGAGTGGACCATCGTGGCCGGCATCGTCCACGATTCACTGGTGATGTCGGTGCGCAACCTGGGCTACTCGAAGAACGCCGGCGAATTCGTCCGCAAATACTTCAACGCCATCGGCAGCGCCGGCGGCCATCGCGCGCTCGCCAAGGCGGTGGTGCCGCTGCGCGCCTTCCGCGACAAGTTCGGCAACCTGCAGGCCGACGAATTCACCGACAAGGTACTGAGCCTCGCGCTCGAGTTCCTCCACGAAGACAAGAAACTCGTCAAAGCCTGAGGGCTCCCGGTCCCGGGCTCCCGGCTTACCTGGTTCGCTCGGTCTCCAGACGCCGCGCGAGGTTCGTGCGCGCGGTGGCAGCGTATGCCTTGCAGGCGCCCGGGTCCACAAAGGCGTCCGGCTTGCCGCCGTCGCGCGCGGCCAACTTCTCGAGCATCCCCGAGGCCGCCGGGTGCGGTGTGAGGAGGATGTCGCATCGCATGGTCTCTAGTGCGGCATAGGTGTGCTCGAACGCCTTCAGCAACGGGCTCGACGTGTACTTGAACCCGTCGGCCGATACCGGCGTCACGCTGTCGGCGTAGACGACGTCGAGGCAGCGGGCGCCCTCGCACGATTTCCACGTCCAGGTAGTACCACCCGGGGTGTGGCCTGGCGTCATGTGGGGCCTGGCGAGCAGCGAGCCGACTTTTACCACCTCCCCTTCGCGGACCACGTCTACTTTTTGCAGCCGACCGATCGGCGGCAGGATGCCGTACTGCGGATCGTCCTGTCCCGACTCGCCGGACGTCAGCACCTTGGCACTGCTGCCGCTCGCCGCGGCGCGGGCTCCCGTAAGCCGTTGCAGCTCGGCGAGCCCGCCGGCATGGTCGTAGTGCACGTGCGAGTTGAGGAGCAGCCGCACGTCTTCGAGCTTGAACCCGAGCTCGCGGATGTGGTCGCGAATCTGCGGCACCGACTCCGGCAGCGCACCGTCGATCAGGATGTGCCCGCGGTCCGACGTGATGAGGATCGCGCCCAGCCCCTTGGTGCCCACCCAGTAGGTGTTGCCGAACACCTTGAACGGCTTGAGCGGCTGGTTCCACTCGGCGCGCTGGTTCGACGGCGTCTGCGCGACCAGTGTCGCCGCAAGCACGACGACGAGTGCCAGGGCCGAAGCCGGGAGCCGGGAGCCGGGAGCCTTCGTCGTCATGGGGCCGCCATTTTACAGCGGCCCCGAATTATCATCAGAGGTTCATGGCCACGATTCTTCAGAAGGTTCCGGCGGGCGAGCGCGTCGGCATTGCGTTCTCGGGCGGGCTCGACACCAGCGCCGCGCTGCACTGGATGCGCGCCAAGGGCGCCATTCCCTACGCCTACACCGCCAACCTGGGTCAACCGGACGAGCCCGACTACGACGAGATTCCCAGGAAGGCGCTGGCGTACGGCGCCGAAAAGGCGCGCCTCATCGACTGCCGCGCGCAGATGGTCAACGAGGGGATTGCCGCGCTGCAGTGCGGCGCCTTCCACATCACCACCGCCGGCGTGCCCTACTTCAACACCACGCCGCTCGGCCGCGCGGTCACCGGGACCATGCTCGTGCTGGCGATGCGCGACGACGACGTCCACATCTGGGGTGACGGCAGCACGTTCAAGGGCAACGATATCGAGCGCTTCTACCGCTACGGGCTGTTGGCCAACCCGGCGCTCCGCATCTACAAGCCGTGGCTCGACCAGGCGTTCATCGACGAGCTCGGCGGCCGCAAGGAGATGTCGGAGTACATGGAGCGGGCCGGCCTCTCCTACAAGATGAGCACGGAGAAGGCCTACTCCACCGACTCGAACATCCTCGGCGCCACCCACGAGGCCAAGGACCTCGAGCAGCTGAACTCCGGCATCAAGATCGTCGAGCCGATCATGGGCGTGGCGTCGTGGCGCGAAGACGTCGCCGTGAAGCCGGAAGAGGTCTCCATTCGCTTCGAGGAGGGCGTGCCCGTAGCCCTCAACGACCACACCTTCGGCGACACCCTGGCGCTGATGCTCGAGGCCAATCGCATCGGCGGCCGGCACGGCCTCGGAATGAGCGATCAGATCGAGAACCGCATCATCGAGGCCAAGAGCCGCGGCATCTACGAGGCGCCGGGCATGGCCCTGCTCTTCATCGCCTACGAGCGGCTCGTCACCGGCATCCACAACGAAGACACCATCGAGCAGTATCGCGACAGCGGTCGCCGCCTCGGCCGGCTGCTCTATCAGGGGCGCTGGTTCGACCCGCAGGCGTTGATGTTCCGCGAGATGGCGCAGCGGTGGGTGGCCAAGGCGATCACCGGCGAGGTGGCCATCGAGTTGCGGCGCGGCAACGACTATTCGCTGCTCGACACCCGCAGCGCCAACCTCACCTACAAGCCGGAACGGTTGACGATGGAAAAGGGCGCTTCGGCGTTCACGCCGCAGGACCGCATCGGGCAGCTGACGATGCGCAACCTCGACATCGCCGACACGCGCGACAAGCTGCTCACCTACACCGGCGCCGGCCTGCTCGCGCCCGGGCACGACACGGCCTTGCCGCTGCTCCTCGAGGCGGAGTCAAAGGCCACGGATCATTGAGTCCGCGTCCGTCGCGTGCGTCTGCGCCAGATATTCCCCGCTGGCGCCGACCACCGGCTCGATGAACTGCCGCCCCGCGTCCTCGTAGCCGCGGTCGATCAGCTCCGCGAATTCCTGACGCCGGTCCGACGCCTGATCGTAGGCGCCGGCGAAGTCGAACGGTCCCAGCGCGTTGTGCGCCGGCCGGATGGTGAACACCGCGTCGAAGCGGAGGCGCGCCATCTCGAGCGCGTCGCGAAGCGCGGCCGCCTCGGCAGCCACGATGAACTCCCCCAGCCGCTGGCGCGGGTGGAGCGGGGCCGCCCGCAGGCGGTGCGGGTCGCCCTCGGGACCACAGGCGCTCACCACCACGATCTGGGTCACGCCCGCCGCGGCCACTTCTTCGAGCAGCCGATGCACGGCACCTGGCCGATCGATCAGCCGGTGGGTTTCCCCACGCCAATGACTGTCTGGCGCAAAAGTCACCAGCCACGGGTCGAACCCGACGGCGGGAGTCAGCGCGGCGGCCACCAGATCGATGGCGCGATCGCGGCCGCCGCCGGCCAGGTCCAGGACTTCGGCGCGGCGATCGCGATCCGGCCGCGCGGCGAGAAACGGCCGCGCGTACGGCTCGCTCACGAGCGCGCCGATCAGATCACGGCGGCTGTCCAAGTCGGTGGCGATGACGATCAGTTCGCGGAAGCCGGGCTGGCCGAGGCTTTCGATCAGCACCTCGGCATAGCGGCGGCCGATGCGATCCGGCGACGGCGGGGTGACCGCCTCGGCGCCACGAATCAGCTGCCACACGGCGCCCGTGAACGCGCGGCGCGCCGGCGCGGCATCGAAGGGCGCGCCAAACACCCACCACCACGCGGCCCCGCGCCCGCGGCGGGCCCAGCCGTCACGCGCGGCGCGCGCCGCGGCCGCGAGCACCAGCAGCACCAGCGTGCTCACCAGGATCATGCCCAGGCGCGGCACGAACGTCGGCAGACGCGGGCCGGCAAAGGCGGTCTGCAGCCAGCCGGCATACGCCGCGAGGAGCGAGGCACCGAATCCACTGCCGGCGGTCTCGAGGAGGAATCCGAGCGGGTAGACCACGATGCCCGTGGCCACGACCAGCAGCACCGGCGCCACGAGCGCCGCCAGCAGCGCCAGCACCACCCAGCCCGACCAGCGGACCGGCATCTTCCAGCCGTACCAGTCGCGGGCGCGCGGGTTGCGCCACAGACCCGGCGCGTCCCACAGCCGCGCCTGGCCGCCGATCGCCGCCAGCGCCGCGTTGGCCGCGCCCACGCCGTGGCCGGCGACCAGGTCGATCTTGACGCCGGCTTCCTCGAGCGCGCGCAGGACGCCCGCGTGATACGCGCCGTGAGCCCCGGTCCCGGCGAACACTACCGCGGTCCGGCGCTCGGGCGAGTAGACGGAGGTCACGCTTCGTCGTGAATGGTCGTGAGCTTGATCAGCTCGAAGGTCTTGTTGCCGTTCGGCGTCACGACCTTGATTTCGTCGCCCTCCTCCTTGTTGAGGATGGCGCGACCGATCGGCGAGGAGACGGAAATCATGCCCTTCTCGGCGTCGGCCTCTTCGGGCATGACGAGCTGGTAGACGATGGTGTCGCCGGTGTTCGCCTTGAGGTGGACGGTCGAGCCGAACCCCGCCTTGCCATGCGGGATGCGGTCGAGGTTCATCATCGAGATCTCGCCAACGCGCTTCTTCAGCATCGAAATGCGGACGTTGACGATATCCTGGCGCTCTTTCGCGGCCTTGTATTCGGCGTTCTCGCGCAGGTCGCCGAGCTCGCGCGCGCGCTGAATCTCCTTGGGGAGCTCCACCTTCACTTCGCGCTCGAGCACAGCGATTTCTTCGTAGAAACGCTTGAGAAGTCGCTCCTTCATCGGTCGAATTCAGACTGTAGCACAGTCTGTTATGCTCACCTTCGGCGTCTCCCGGCGCCAATCGATCGCCGGCGTCGAGCCGGTCATTCCGCCGTGCGCACCATCTCGAGCCGCCACAATCCCGTTGTCGCCGCGTTCCGCGCCCTGGCCGCCACCCCCGATCCATCGGGGCAGCGGGTCCTGCTCGACGGCGCGCACCTGGTGGGCGAAGCGCTCGACGCCGGTCTCCGCTTCGAAGTGATTCTGATCTCGGCGTCGCGGAGCGCCGCCCACACCGAAGCGGGCCGGTTGGCTCGCGAGCTCGAGCAGCGCGGGTTGCCGCTCGTCGAGGCCGACGATCGCGCCTTCGATGCGGTGAGCCCGGTGCGGTCGCCGTCGGGAATCGCGGCAATTGCTCTCCGCACCGCCAGCCAGCCCGCGTCGCTGTGCGATCGGCCCGACGCCTTCGTGCTGGTCGTGGCCGACGTGCAGGACCCGGGCAACGTGGGGGCGCTGCTGCGATCGGCGGAGGCCGGCGGCGCGTCGGGCGCCTTCGTCACCGGCGCGTCGGCCAATCCGTTCTCATGGAAGGCCCTGCGCGGCAGCATGGGCAGCGCGCTCCGTCTGCCGATCGTCACCGGCCTGCCTCCGGACGCCATCATGGTGGAGATGCGCCAGGCCGGCATGCGCACGGTCGCCTCGGTGGCCCGCGGCGGCTCCGATCCCGACGGCGTGAGCTGGAAGGGGCGCGTCGGGTTGTGGATCGGCGGCGAGGGTCCCGGCCTGGCTGACGATCTCGTGGAACAGTGCGACGAGCGGGTCACGATTCCGATGGCGCCGCAGGTGGAGTCGCTCAACGCCGCGGTGGCGGGTGCGCTCCTCGTCTACGCCGCGCGCCGACAGCGCGCGTCTTGAAAGGCCGAACGCCGTGTCGATGATCCAAGTCTTTCCGAGAGGCCTTTCGAGACGCGCCGCCCGCACGAAGTGCGGGCAATTGAACGCTGTTACGAGCGATGCGGAGCGACGCTATCCAGCCACGGTTCACGACGCGGAGCGTCGCTCGTCATGAGCGGACTCTTTGGCGATCCTGAGGACGAAGGCTTCGCGCCGGCAGCGCGCGACCCGGGCGCCGGCACGCCGCTCGCCGAGCGCATGCGCCCCCGCACGCTCGACGACATCATCGGCCAGGAACATATCCTGGCGCCCGGCACGCCGCTGCGCCTCGCCATCGAGCGCGACGTGCTGCAGTCGATCATCCTCTGGGGGCCACCCGGCACCGGCAAGACGACGCTGGCCCGGGTGATCGCCGAGCTCACGCAGTCGCGCTTCGTGCCGTTCAGCGCCGTGCTTGCCGGCATCAAGGAGATCAAAGAGGTGATGGCCGCGGCCGAGGATCGGCGGCGCCGCACCGGCCGGCGGACCATCGTCTTCGTCGACGAGATCCACCGCTTCAACAAAGCGCAGCAGGACGCCTTTCTGCCGCGGGTGGAAGCCGGCGACATCGTCCTCATCGGCGCCACCACCGAGAACCCGTCGTTCGAGGTCAACGCCGCGCTGCTGTCGCGATCGAAGGTGTTCGTCCTGCACGGCCTGACGCAGGCGGCCGTCGAGCGCATCCTCCAGCGTGCGCTCGAGGACCGCGAGCGCGGGCTTGGCACGATGGACATCGAGGTGACGCCGGAGGCCCGGGCGGCCATCGCCGGCTATGCCAACGGCGACGCCCGCGCCGCGCTCAACCTGCTCGAGTTTTCGGTGGCCACCGCGCCGATGGATCCAGCCACGATGGTGCGACGCCTCGACATGCCGCAGCTCGAGCAGTCGATCCAGCGTCGCGCGCTCCTCTACGACAAGGGCGGCGAGGAGCACTACAACCTCATCTCGGCGCTCCACAAGTCGATGCGCAACAGCGACCCCGACGCCGCGGTGTACTGGATGGCGCGCATGCTCGAGGCGGGCGAAGATCCGCTCTACGTGGCGCGCCGGCTGGTGCGGTTTGCCTCAGAGGACATCGGCAACGCCGATCCCCAGGCGCTGGTCGTGGCCGTCGCCGCCAAGGAAGCTACCCACTTCATGGGCATGCCCGAGGGGAACACGGCGTTGGCGCAGGCCGCGATCTATCTGGCGACCGCGCCGAAGAGCAATGCCGTCTACACCGCCTACGGCGCGGCGGCGGCGGACGCTCACACGCAGGCTGCCGACCCCGTGCCGCTGCATCTGCGGAATGCGCCGACGAAGCTGATGAAGCAGCTCGAATACGGCAAGGGCTACGAATACGCTCACGACGATCCGGATGGCACCGCGGCCATGGACTGCCTGCCGGAGTCGCTGGCCGGCACCAAGTACTATCGGCCCACCGAGCGCGGGTTCGAAAAGGAGATCAAGCGGCGGCTCGACGGCTGGGAGCAGATCAAGAAGCAGCGCCGCGATCGTAGCTAACGCTTGACGGGGGTGCCGTAGACCTCGATCCGCGAGACGTTCACGAACCCGCCCCACCCGTGGCCGCTGCCCGGGTGCAGGTCGGCAAAGCCCACCTCGTCCACCTTGCTCAAGTCCGGCTGCACCCACTTGTCGCCGCGGGTCACGACGCGCGCGATGTCGAGCGACAGCCAGCGCACGTTGGCGATGGCGAGCTCCGACTCGAGGAACAGCTGCGAGTTGGCCGAGTGCGCGCCGTCGGCGGAGTCGCCGACCACGAACGAGCCGTCGGCCAGCTTCAACACCGGGCGCACGACGTGAAAGCCCGACGTCCGTGTGACCCACTTGATACGCGCGCCCGGCGTGGTCAGATTGACGAAGCTCGCTTTGTGCCGCAGCGTCACGGCCACGGCCGTCTGGCACACGCCGGTCCACAGGTTCGGCGGGTCGCTGGGCGCTCCGGCCACCACCTTCTCGGGCGGGGGACTCTGGTTGTAGCCCGCGAGCTGGACGCAGGAAGGCCCGTGCCAGTCGACCGGCTGCGAGCCCGCCGGGGGATTCTTGAGATACGCCGGCACGCTGGCCGCCATCGGATCGTAGATCTTCAATTCGAGCTGCGGGCTGGTCACCGCCGCCGTCGTCACGCCCCCTTCGGGGCGGAAGTTGGTGCTGGCATCCATCGGCGCCGACTGCCGCCACGGCTCACGGAAGAACAGCGGCGCCATCGGCGTCGGCTTGGCGAAGTTTGGCGGCGCCTGAGCGTGAAGGGCCACGGCCACACCCACGCCCAGCACGGCCACGACGATCAGCTTTCGCATGTCGATTCCTCCAGGGCGGTCTAAAGACCGCCCTCTACATTCAGATCCGCTCGAAGCGCTTTTCCAACTCGCGACGGGTCAGGCGCAGCATGACCGGACGTCCGTGTGGACAGATCGTCGAGTAGGCGGTCCGGCGCAGGCCGTCGAGGATGTGCATCATCTTCTCCGGCGTCAGAGGATAGTTCGCTTTGACCGCCGCGTGGCACGCCATCGTGGCCGCGATGCGCTTCAAGGCGTCGGTCACCGCGGCGCCGCGATCGAGCCCGTCGAGATCCTCGGCCAGCGCCCGCACTGCCCGCTGCCATTCCTCGCGCGGCAGCATCGCCGGGCACGCCGTGAGCCGGAGCGATTCTCCCCCGAACTCCTCGATCTCGAATCCCAGGCGATCGAGGTCCTCGGCGTGGGCCAGGAGTGCCTGCCGTCCAGCGGCCGAGAGCTCGACCAGCACCGGCTCGAGCAGCCGCTGGCTCTCGAGCCGCCCGCTCGTCAACCGCTCGGTGATCCGCTCGAACAGGATGCGCTCGTGCGCGACGTGCTGGTCGATGATGGCGATGCCTTCGTCGTCGACCGCCACGATGAAAGTGTCACGGAACTGTCCCAACGGCATCAGCGTCTTGTCGGCGCTGACCGGCGCGGCTTCCATCGCCGCGGCGGCGACGCCGGCCGGAGACGCCGGGTACAGCGCCTCCCGTGCCTCGGCGGCCGATCCGGCAAACGACAACGCTCCCCCACTCTGCCCGCTCCGCCACTCGGCTTCACCCGCCCACCGGCTGGGAAACGTCGAGGCGTACGGCGTCGGAAGCGGTGCCGTCGTCGGCAGCAGTTCCGGGGCCGAGGCCTCCGGGACGCCCCCGAAGAGCGGCGCCGGAGCCGAGCCCACCGCAGCGGCCACGGCCCGCCGCACCACCTGGTGGATGAACGACTGGTCGCGGAACCGCACCTCGGCCTTGGTCGGGTGGACGTTCACGTCCACCGCGTCGAGCGGCATCTCGATCAGCAGGTGCACTTCGGGGCTGCGTTCCTTGATCGAGGCCTGACTGTAGGCGTCGAGGATCGCGTGGGTGATGGTGCGATCCTTCACCGCGCGCCGGTTCACGAACACGTGCTGCGGCCCGCGCACGGGACCTTCCGACGCCAGTGCCGCCACGAAGCCGTGCACCCGCACCTCGCCGTAGCTGCGCTCCACCGGTACCAGGTCGGGGCGGTCGCCGTAGACCTGGAACAGCCGATCGCGCAGCGACGCCACCGGCGGGTATTCGATCGTCTTGCGCCCGGCATTGGCCAGCGTGACGCCGACGTTGGCGTAGCAGAGCGCGAGCTGCGTCACGATCCGCGTCACCTGCGCCATCTCCGCGGCGTCGGTCTTGAGGAACTTGCGGCGGGCCGGCAGATTGAAGAACAGGTCCCGGATTTCGATCGACGTCCCGACGGGGCAGCCGGCCTCCGATCCCACGGCGGCGCCGCCGCCGTCGATCCGGATCTCGGTGCCGACGGTGTGCGCCGCCGTGCGCGTGCGCATCGTGAACCGCGACACCGAGGCAATGCTGGGCAGCGCTTCACCGCGGAAGCCGAGCGTGGCGATCCGCTCGAGATCGTCCGCGTGGCGGAGTTTGCTGGTGGCGTGACGCTCCACCGCCAGACGGGCGTCGTCGGGTTCCATCCCTTCGCCGTCGTCGTCGACGCGAATGAGCCGCTTGCCCCCCGCTTCGACGGTGATGGTGACGCGGGCAGCGCCAGCGTCCACGGCATTCTCGACCAGCTCCTTGATGACCGACGCCGGGCGCTCCACCACCTCGCCGGCGGCGATCTGGTTCGCAAGGTCCGGCGGCAGCCGGTAGATCTTTCCCATCAGTGGCTACATCCAGCGATTGCGGCGGAACACGGCGAGCATCGCCGCCGCCACGGCCACCATGATGCCGGTCACCCACCAGAACTGCGCGGCGTCGCCGCCGGGAAACTTGGGCAGCATCACGTTCATCCCCCACATCCCGCTGAGGACGGTCAAGGGCAGGAAGATGGTGGACATCACCGTCAACACCTTCATGACCTGGTTCAGGCGATTGGAGATGGCCGCGAGGTTGACTTCGAGAATGCCGGTGACGCGATCCTGAAACAGGATGGCCTCGTCGGCCAGGCGCACCACGTGATCGTAGACGTCGCGGAACCGGTAGGCCATCTCGTCGGAGATGGCGCTGAACTCGCGCCGCGCCAGCCGCCCGATCACGTCCCGCTGCGGCATCAGCACCCGCCGCATCTGCGCGAGCTCGTGGCGCAGCGTCACCATGCGCCGCGCCAGCTCGCGCTGTCCGGTGAAGGCTTCTTCTTCGACGCGGTCGATGCGCTGCTCCAACGCGTCCATCACCGGGCGGTAGTGATCGACCATGGTGTCCACGATGCGGTGAAAGAGCGCCACCGGGCCCTCCGCCAGCAGCCGATCGTGGCGGTCGCAGAGCTCGCGCAGATGCGCAATCGACGTGGACTGGCCGTCGTGCACCGTGACCAGCCAGTTCGGGCCGATGAAGAAGTCGATGTCCCGGGTGGCGAACGTATGTTTGCCTTTCCGCACGTCGATGCCGTGCAGCACCACGTAGAGGTAACCAGGATACGGCTCGGCCTTGGGGAATTCGAGGCTGCTGCGGGCATCTTCGACCGACAGCGGATGCAGATGAAAGGTGCCGGCGAGATTCTGGATGTCGTCGCCGGTGGGTGCCGCGAGGTCCACCCACACGGTCGTGCCCGATGACGGGTCGAGCCATTCCGGCTCGACCCGCTCGGCGTGCTGCACGGCGCCGTCCCGGCGCACGAAAATCGAGATCAGGCGCGCTTCCTCACCGGCGACCGGCTACTTGCTGAGCGCCGCCTGCGCTGCCGCCAGGCGTGCCACCGGCACCCGGTACGGCGAGCAGCTCACGTAGTCGAGGCCCACCTTCTCGAAGAAGTGAATCGAGGCCGGGTCGCCGCCGTGCTCGCCGCAGATACCCAGCTTGAGGTTCTTTTTCGTCTGGCGCCCTTTGGTCACGGCCATCTCGACCAGCTGGCCGACGCCCGACTGATCGATGGTGGCGAACGGATTCTTCTTCACGATCTCCAGCTCGCTGTACTGCGGCAGGAACGAGCCGGAGTCGTCGCGCGACATCCCGAGCCCGGTCTGGGTGAGATCGTTGGTGCCAAAGCTGAAGAACTCCGCCGACTGGGCAATTTCGTCGGCGGTCAGCGCGCCGCGCGGCACCTCGATCATGGTGCCCACGAGATAGTCGAACTTCACCTTCCTCTCGGCCTGCACTTCGCGGGCCGCCTGGTGCACCACCTCGAGCTGCAGATCGAGCTCCTTCTTGAAACCGACGAGTGGAATCATGATCTCCGGCTTCACCTTGATCCCTTCTTTTTGTACGATCGCCGCCGCCTCGAACACGGCGCGCGCCTGCATGGCCGAGATCTCGGGGTAGCCGATCCCGAGCCGGCAGCCGCGGAACCCGAGCATCGGATTGAACTCGTGCAACTGCTCGACCCGCTGATGGATCGTATGAACCGGCACTCCAATCTTCCTCGCCAGATCGGCCTGCTGTTCCGGCGTGTTGGGCAGGAACTCGTGCAGCGGCGGATCGAGGAAGCGGATCGTCGCCGGATAGCCCTTGAGGGCGCGAAAGATGCCGGCAAAGTCCTCGCGCTGGTACGGCAGCAGCTTGGCCAGTGCCTTCTGCCGGTCCTCGAGCGTCTCGGCCAGAATCATCTCGCGCATCGCGTCGATGCGGTCGCCCTCGAAGAACATGTGCTCGGTGCGGCACAGCCCGATGCCGACCGCGCCGAACGCGATGGCGTTCCGCGTCTGCTCCGGGTTGTCGGCGTTGGTGCGCACCGACATGCGGGTGGCCTGGTCGCACCACTTCATCAGCTGCTGGAAACTTTTGAACTTCTCGGTCTTCTTCGCCGCGGCGTCGCCGTCGATGAGGCCGGCGACGATCTCGGACGGCGCCGTCTTCACCCGCCCGGCGTAGACCTTGCCCGCGGTGCCGTCGATCGACATCCAGTCGCCCTCGCTGAACGACACCCCGTCCACGATCACCTTGCGCGCGTGGTAATCGACCTCCACGGCGGCGGCGCCGCAGACGCACACCTTGCCCATCTGCCGAGCCACCAGCGCGGCGTGCGAGGACACGCCGCCGCGGGCGGTGAGAATGCCCTCGGCGGCAATCATGCCGCGCAGGTCCTCGGGCGAGGTCTCGACCCGGACGAGCAGCACCTGCTGCCCCTTCTCCGCCGCCGTCACGGCGCGATCGGCATTGAGGTAGATCTGGCCGGACGCCGCGCCCGGTCCGGCGGGGAGGCCGGTGGCAATCGCCCTGGCCTTGGCCACCTCGCTGGTGTCGAACACCGGCGCGAGCAGCTGTTCGAGTTGATCGGCCGGGTTGCGCATGATCGCGGTCTTCCAGTCGATCAGCCGTTCCTTGACCATGTCCATCGAGAACTTCAGCGCCGCCATCGCAGTGCGCTTGCCATTGCGCGTCTGCAGCATGTAGACGACGCCGTCCTCGATGGTGAACTCGAAGTCCTGCACGTCCTTGAAGTGCTTTTCGAGCGTCTGGCGGATGCGCTCGAGCTCGCCGTAGGCCTTCGGCATCTGCTTCTTGAGCTCGGCCACCGGCTCGGGCGTGCGCACGCCGGCCACCACGTCCTCGCCCTGCGCGTTGATCAGGAACTCGCCGTAGAACTCCTTGACGCCGTTGGCCGGGTTGCGCGTGAACGCGACACCCGACCCCGACTCCTCGCCGGTGTTGCCGTACACCATCGCCTGCACGTTCACCGCGGTGCCCCATTCGGTCGGAATGTTGTACTTGCGGCGGTAGACGATGGCACGGTCGTTCATCCAGGAGCCGAACACGGCGCCCACGGCGCCGTTCAACTGATCCCACGGCGACGACGGAAAGCTCTTGCCGACCCGCTCCTTGACCAGCGCCTTGAAGCGGACCACCAGTTCTTTCAAGTCATCGACCGAGAGCTTCGTGTCTTCGATGCCCTCGTGATGGCGTTCGTGCTTGAGCGTCTCGATCACGGTCTCGAACGGCTCGTGATCCTCGTCGGGCCGCTTCTGCACGCCGAGCACGACGTCGCCATACATCTGCACGAAGCGGCGATAGCAATCCCACGCGAAGCGCGGATTTCCGGTCTTCTTCGCCAGCGCGTCCACCGTCTGATCGTTCAGCCCGAGGTTGAGGATGGTGTCCATCATGCCGGGCATCGAGTCGCGCGCGCCCGAGCGGACGGAGACGAGCAGCGGGTTCTTGAGGTCGCCGAACTTCTTCTTGGTCTGCTGCTCGAGGGCGGCGACGCCGGCCTGCATCTGGGCCTTGAGCGCGGACGGATAGGACCGTTTGTGGTCGTAGTAGTAGGTACAGACTTCCGTGGTGATGGTGAAGCCGGGGGGGACGGGCAGTCCGATGCGGCACATCTCGGCCAGGTTGGCGCCCTTGCCGCCGAGCAGCGGCTTCATCGAGCCGTTGCCGTCGGTCTTCTTGCCGAACAGGTAGACGAACTTGCCGGCCTTGCCCGCCTTCTTCTTTGGTGCCACTTTCTTCGCCATCTGATCCTCAGTCTCCTGTCGCGATTTCGGAAATGTCCGCAATATCGAGGACGACGTCCCGGAGCCGGGCCACCAGCTGCAGCCGCGCGGCGCGCAGCTGCGCGTCCTCGGCCATCACCAGCACGTCATCGAAAAAGGTCGTCACCGCCGGCCGCATGGCGCCAATGGTGGCAAACGCCGCCCGGTAGTCACGGCGGCCGACGGCCGCCGAAATCGTCGCCTGACGCTGGACGAGCGCCTCGGCCAGTGCGGTTTCGGCCGGCTCCGTGAGCACGCCGGCCGGGATGTCGCCGCCGCGCGCCACATCTTTGGTGATGTTCTTGACCCGCTTGAAGAGCGCGGCCACGCCCTGCAGCTCCTCGGAGCCCGCCAGCTGCACCAGCGCCTCGAGCTTTTCCCGCACCTGCACCAGGTCCACGTCGAGCCCCGGCTTCACCACCGCCCGCACGGCGCGGATATCGAAGCCCCGCTGCTCGAACAGGTAGTGAATCCGTTCGGTCAAGAACGTGTCGATCGCCTGCCGGATCTCGTCCGACGACTGCCACGGCGTGTCCGCCCGATCGACCAGCGTCTTCAGCACGATTGGCGTCTCGAGCCCGGTCAGCCGCGGCAGATCGACCAGGATGCGCACCAGCCCCTGTGCCTGGCGCCGCAGCCCGAGCGGATCGCGGGACCCGGTCGGCCGCTCGCCCACCGCGAACATGCCTACCACCGAGTCGAGCTTGTCGGCCAGCGACACCGCCGCCCACGTCACCGCCGCGGCGCCCAGCTGCTTGCGG